>Ga0134122_10000200_pt1 | contig 36758 bp, 27 predicted proteins | sample KB302_FD_96461 | JGI IMG/M metagenome (GOLD analysis project Ga0134122, IMG submission 96461) | Terrestrial soil microbial communities without Nitrogen fertilizer from Kellogg Biological Station, Michigan, USA - KB3-0-2 | ecosystem: Environmental > Terrestrial > Soil > Unclassified ... | reverse complement strand
CGGCTGCGCGTGGAGCACGGCTCGCGGCTGCGGCCGCCGGAGCCCGAGGTCGACGCCGGCGAGCTGCCCGAACCCGCGCTGGCCTCCGCCTCGTGGCACACCCGCACCGGGCGTCACGAGCGCGACGGCGACCGCGTCGCCTAGCACGGCCCCCCGGCGGGCAGGGGGACGGTCGTACCCCGGGCCCAAACGTCGGGGACGCCACATCGCGCGCCGGGCGTTGATTCCGCAATGGCCTGGGCAGTCCAAAATTCAGCCTCCATGCCCACGCGCGTGCTGGTGGTAGACGACGATGCCGACTGGCGGGAATACCTCCGCGAGTCGCTCACCGACATGGGCTACCAGGTGGACGAGGCCTCCAGCGGCGCCGAGGCCCTGGCCGCCCTCCAGCGCTCCAGCTACGGCGTGCTGCTGCTCGATCACTACATGCCGGGGATGAGCGGCGAGGAGGTGGTGCGCAAGCTGCGCCCGCCCGGCCCGGCGGTGGTGCTGGTGACCAACGCGCGCGCGGACGAGGTGTCCTCCGCGCTCTCCAGCGGGCCGTTCTACTACCTGCCCAAGGACGCCTCGCCGGACCAGCTGCAGCTCCTGCTCAGCTCGCTGGTGACGTAGGCGCCGGGCGGCTTCAGCCCTCCGCGGAGTCCGGGAGCTGCGACGCGCAGTCGTTGCACATGAAGAACTTCACCATCATCCCGTTCTTGCCGTTGCCCTTGTAGAGCTGGCCGCGGACGCCGCTTTCCGCCGGCGCCGCCGGGCGCTTGCACGACAGGCACTTCACGAGCGCTTCCTTGTCCTGTGGATCCATGAGGTCTGGTTCCCTCTCTACTGCGGGAAGAGCTTCACGTAATTGTCATAGCGGTTCTGGATCTGCGACACGTATTTCACCGGTTCGGAGCCGCGGCAGTAGCCGTGCCGCGCCCGCTGGTAGTACTGCGGCTTCTCCAGCAGCAGCATCGCTCGCTCCACGTTCTCGAACCAGCGGTCCGGGTCCAGGCCCTTCTCCGAGGCCAGCCGCCGGGCGTCCTGCACGTGGCCCACCCCGGCGTTGTAGGAGGCGAGCGCGAAGCGGACCCGCTGGCGGAACGGGAGCTGGGGGTCGAACTGGGCGATCAGCCGGGACATGTACTTGATGCCGGCGTGCACCCCGCTCTCCGGCTCTCCCAGGCTGGGGAAGCCCAGCTCGCGGCCGGTCTGGGGCATCACCTGGAACAGGCCCAGCGCCCCCACCCAGCTCTGGGCGCGCGGGTCGAAGCGGCTCTCCTGGAAGGACTGGGCCGCCATCAGCCGCCAGTCCAGCTCGTAGCGGGAGGCGTACTTCCGGAAGTAATCGTCGTAGGGGGAGATCTTCCCGCCCTCGCCGGCGGCGACCAGCTGCGCGGCGCGGGTGACCTGCTGCCGGGTCTCGAAGTAGCGCTTGCGCGCCACGTTGTACTCGAGGCCCCGGTAGGTCTTGTGGACGAAGGCGTCCGCGAAGGCGCGCAGCTTCGGGTTCTCCTGGCGCATGGCGAAGGCGATGGACTTGGAGACGCTCAGCGGGAAGGCGCCCTCCACGTCGCGCCGGTAGATCCGCTCCACCGCCAGGATGTGGCTGTCCGCCACCGTGAAGGGGATCTCCCCGCGGCCCACGCGGTCGATCAGCTCCTCCGTCTCCACGTCCTCCGGCTCCTCGACGATCTCGAAGTCGCCCACCACCGGCTTCAGCGCCTGCAGGGTCTCGTAATAGGAGGAGCTGCGCCGCACGTGGATGCGCTTGCCGGCCAGGTCCTCCAGGCTCCGCAGCCTGGGCCCCGCCCGCCGCTGCACCAGCATCTCGTCCACCTGGAGGTAGGGGACGGAGAAGGCCACCTGCTCCGCCCGCTCCTTGGTCACCGTGTACGACGCGGCGATGAGGTCGCCCCGCCCCTCCTTCAGCCAGGGCACCAGCAGGTCGCGCGAGGGCGGCACCACCATCTCCAGCCGCACCCCCAGCTTGTCCGCCAGCAGCCGCGCCATCTGGTAGTCGAAGCCCAGCTGCTCGCCCTGGTAGAGGTAGTAGGTGACCGGGTTGTTGCGGGTGATGACGCGGAGCACGCCGCGCTTCTTGATGCCGTCCAGGTCCCCTACGAACCGCTCCTCGGTGTGGACGGTGAGCGCCTTCTCCACCACGAACGCGTCCAGCGCGGCGCGGAGGTCGGGGCTGTTCTTGCGCAATGCCCACGCCTTCTGCCGGCCCTCCGCCACCGCGAACAGCGGCTGGAGCTGGTCGTTGTACGCCTGCACCGCCTGCAGCGTGTTGCTGTCCACCACCGTGAGCGGGCGCTCGCCGCGGCTCACCGCGTAGGTCAGCTCCTCCTGGTCCAGCGTCTCCGGCGCCGGCACCACCTTCACCTTCGCCTTCAGCCCGGCCAGCGTCTCCGCGAAGGGCGACGAGGGGCGGACGTGGACCTCGCGCCCTTCCAGGTCGGCGGGCGTGTCCGGGAGGAGCTGCGCCCCCTTCTGCCCCACCACCACCTCCTTCACCACCGCCACCGGGCGGGTGAAGTCCACCTTCTCCGACCGGGCGGCGGTGACGGTGAAGTTGGCGGCGATGACGTCGCCCTTGCCCGCCAGCAGCATGGGGATCATCTGGTCGAAGGCGTCCACCAGGACCAACTGCAGCTTGAGGTGGTGGCGGGCGGCGAACTCGCGCGCGAGCTGGCGGTCGTAGGTGGCCGGCATCCCCGCGCGCGGGAGGTAGTCCTCCTCGGCGCCGTGGATGATGACGCGCAGCACGCCGCGCGACTCGATCTCCTTCAGGTCGCCGAACAGCGCCGGCAGCGCGGGCGCGTCGCTCTTCCCCTCGTCGGAGGCCAGCGCGTACTCCTCGTCGGGGACGGGCGGATCGGACGCCGACCCGTCCCCGGCGTCCTCCGTGAGGCCGGGCTGGGGCGCCGTGAGGAGCGTGAGCCCGGGGCCCCGCCGGCCGTGGCAGGCGGTGAGCAGCAGCGGCAGCAGCAGGAGGAGCGCGCGTCTCACGGCGATCCGAGCACCTCGGCCACCGCGGAGATCACCTCGCGGCTGTGGAGCATCATCGGGTGCAGGGGGACGTTGAACCTCCGCTCGCGCGCGCCGGGGAGCGCGCTGGAGCCGGGGGGGAGGATCATCAGGTCGAACGGCGTCCAGAAGGCGTGGACCTCGGTGCGGCCCCAGGGGTCCGGGTCCGTGAACAGGCCCTCGATCAGCGCGCTGTTGGGCCGCATCTGCACCGCGCCGGGCTTGCCGGAGAGCCACGCCGTCAGCGTGCCGTGGTGCGGGCCGGAGATGGAGATGAAGCGGCGGACCCGCTCCCGTCCCCCCAGCCGCTGCAGCCAGTAGCGCAGGACCAGCGCGCCCATGGAGAAGCCGATGACGTCGAGCGGGGCCCCCGGCGCGAGCTGGTTGGCGGCGTCCTCCACCTGCTTCGCCATGTCGGGGACGTCCGCGCTGCCGTCGTTGGGGACCAGGTCGACGGCGTGGACGCTCCCCCAGCCGCGCTGCTTCAGGGCGCCCTCGATGGAGGAGAAGACGGAGCCGGTGTCCCAGATGCCGTGGACGCAGAGGACGGGCAGCACGCAGGCGAGCATACCCCCGGCGTCCTCCCGAACGTCCGCGGCGGAACATCTGCGCCCGGCGGGGCGAACCCGCCGGGCGCCCGCCCTAGCCCTTCGCGAGACGACCCGTGATAGCTCTCGCCGCGTCGGGCGTTCCAAACCTGAGGCACCGGGACGCGCGAACGCCCAGCTCCTCCGGCTCTCGAAGCAACCAATCCACGTGATCCCAGGCCTCCTCCGCCGTGCGGGCGAAGAGGCCCACCCCCGCGTGCTCGGCGAAGCGCACGTTGGCGCGCTCGGCCTCGCCCCGCGGCGGGGTGAGGATGGGGACGGCGCCGGCGGCCAGCGCCTCGGCCACCGACACGCCGTCCGGCGGGATGATGGCGATGGAGGCGCGCTTGAGCAGCAGCGGGAGCTGGTCCGAGAACCAGATCACCTGCACGCCCGGCGGCTGCACCTCCACGTCCTCGCCCTTGGCGCAGGCGTAGACCACCTTGCCGTCCGGCACGCCGCGCTCGCGCAGGGTCTCCAGCATCCGGGTCATGGGGAACAGGCCCGGGCCCACGCGGCCGCAGATCAGCACCTCGCGGGGGATCGCCTTGGCCGGCAGGCCCTCCAGCTCGCGCGCCACCGGGCCGCCCAGGTCGTGCACCACCTCCTCCGGCTCGCCCATGGCGAGGAGGTTGGCGCGCACCGCGGCGTCGGGCACGTACCAGGCGTCGCAGCCCGCCGGGTAGAGGAGCGCGGAGACCGCGCGGTCCAGCTCCACCGCGTGGTGGCTCACCGGCACCGAGTAGACGCGGCGCAGGTAGGAGACGAACTGGCCGGCGAACGGATCGGTGGTCACCACCGCGGCCGACTCCGTGAGCAGCTGCCGCATCCGGGGCGAGAGGCTGCGCGCGCCCAGGCGGTTCACCACGCCCAGCAGGCGGCCCTCGTTGTGGATGCGGTCGAAGGCGAGGACGTCGTTGAAGTCGAAGCCGTGGGCGGCCGCGCGCGCCCACAGCCCGCGCCAGAACGCCTGGAAGAAGACGCCCAGCTCCGGGTACAGCTCGCGGGCCCGGTGCTCCACGCCGCGCGCGTGCAGCGCCTGCTCCAGCGCCCGCGCCACCTGCGCCGAGCGCTGATCGTCCGAGTACAGCAGCATCAGCTTCGGACCCTTGCCCGGGGCTGGCGCGGGGGCCGGCGAGGACAGGCGCGCCGAGTAGTCCGGGCGCCAGCGGATGCGCGGGCCCAGCCGCTGCGCCTCGGCCTCCAGGCCGCGGTGCGGGTGGTCCATCCGGTCCAGGAGGTCCTCCAGCTCGCACGCCGCCACGTCCAGCACGGAGTCGGTCACGCGCGAGCGCAGCGCCTCCAGGTCGACCTTGGCGTGCTCCTTCCAGTCGATCCAGCGCCCGTACGAGTCGGGGGTCTCGTTCGGGGTGAGCGCCAGTGGGAATGGCGCGCGTTGGGTCCACGGGGACGAACCCAGCATCTCGGATGTCACGACGGTGTCCTTCCGCGCCGGGTTCAGGGGGGTCCCAACGCGGGCGGCGGAGTAACCGAGAAAACGCTTACAGGTCGCCTTAAACGCGCCTTAAATTTTTGGCGCGCTGCGCTGGATCACGAAGGGCACCGCCGGGTCGAGGAAATATCCGCTGTCGTTGCTCCGGAGCACGTCCTTGAGGCCCATTTTCCGGAGGGTTGCGAGGGCGACGTAGACGCGGTTGGCGGCGGCGGCCGGGAGGACGCGTTCGCCGGGCCAGCCGGCCTCGAGCAACTCCTGCAGCGGCAGCGCGCGGCCCGGATCAGAGAGGCGCGACTCCAGCAGGCGCGCGAAGACGCGGCGGAGGTTCTTGCGGCGGGCGAAGGAGACGGGCTCGGAGGTGGGGGAGGTGCGGAACCAGTTGCCCTCCGGATCGGCTTCGATGGGTGCGGCGTCCTCGCGCGGGGCGAGCTGGGGCGTGGCGCCGTCGGCGGAGACCTTCGGCCACGGGTAGGCGCGGAGCATGCGCAGGGCGATGCGGGCGCGCGCGGAGGCGGAGGCGAAGGAGCTGCCGGAGGGGGTGCGCTCGTCGACCTCGTTGGACTCGGCGCCGGCCAGCTTGCGCAGCGCCTCGTCGCGGTGGGCGGTCGCCTTCTCGGGGTCGCCCTCCCGCATGGCCTGGCGGGCGCGCGCGAGGTCGAGGAAGGCGCGGTACAGCTCGCCCTCGCCGAAGGAGACGTGGACGCCGATCTCGCCCAGGACGCGTTCGGCGTCGGCGAAGGCGGCGATGGATTCGTCCACCCGGTCCAGCGCGGCGAGCACGCCGGCGCGAAAGGTCTGGAAGACGCCGGCGTGGTAGCGGTCGCTGGCGTCGAGGAAGAGCTGGACGGCGCGGGTGACGCGCTCCAGACCCTCGGCGTAGCGGCCCTGCTCGGCGCGGATGACGCCCAGGCAGCCGATGACCACCCCCTCCAGGCGGCGGTTGCCGGCCTGCATCAGGGTGAGGCAGCGGGTGTAGTGCTCCTCGGCCTGCGCCAGCTCGCCGGCCATCATGTAGAGGTCGCCGATGTGGCGGCGCGCCATGTCCTCGGCGCGGGTGTCGCCGGAGCGCTCCGCGAGGGCCAGCGCCTGGTGGCAGAGCGCCAGCCCGCCCTCGGGGTCGCCGGACTCCGCGAGGACCGAGGCGAGGGAGGTCAGCACCTTGCACTGCGAATGCTCGTCGCCGCACTCGCGCAGGACGGCGAGCGCGCGCTGGTAGGCGTCCTTGGCGATGGCGTGCTCGCCGTGCAGGCGGTGGAGGGTGCCCAGGTGCGCGAGGACGAGGCCCTGGTCGGCCCGCGCGCCGGCCTGGCGGAGGAGCTCCTGCGCGGCGTCGTAGTGGTCGCGGGCGTCGGGGACCTGGCCCTGGAGGACGGAGAGCAGGCCCAGGCCGTCGTGGGCGCGGCCCTCGCTGCGGAGGTCGCCGGTCTGGCGGGAGAGGAGCAGCGCGTCGCCGAGGTCGCGGCGGCTGGGGCCCAGGTGCCCCTCGTTGCGGTGGACCGCGGCGCGGCAGAGGAGCGCGCGCGCCCAGAGGGAGGGCTGGCCGGGGACGGGGACGGAGAGCGCGACGTCCAGCCACTCCAGGTGGCGGGAGTAGGGGCCGGAGACCTGGAGGACCGGGTCGAGGGAGAGGAGGGTCCGCAGGGCGATCTCCGCGGTCTCGGCGGTGGGTGGGGTGGTGGCGAGGGCGCGGAGGAGGACGGCGGTGAGGTTGTCGGCTTCGAGCTGGAGGCGGTGGAGGGCCTTGAGGCCGGGGTGGTCCTCGAGCTCGGCGGCCAGCTTCTGGCCGTGCTCGAGGAAGAAGGCGGTGTGGCGGGACTCGGCGAGGGCGCGGTCGCCCATCTCGGTGAGGCGGTGGTCGGCGTACTCGCGGATGGAGTTGAGGAGGGAGAAGCGGTTCTCGCCCGGGAGCTGGGTGAGGTCGGTGCTGGTGAGGAGCGAGCGGTCGCGGAGGGACTGGAGGATGTCCAGGGCGGACATCTCCGGGCCGAGGACCGCCTCGGCGGCCTCGAGGGTGAAGCCGCCGCGGAAGACGGAGCAGCGCGCGAGGGCCTGCTGGTCGCGCTCGGCGAGGAGGCGCCAGGACCAGCGGATGGCGCCCTCCAGGGTGCGCTGGCGCTCCTGGCGCTCGATGGGGCCGGTGGGGATGCGCTTGGAGTCGGCGAGGAGGACGAAGCGCGCGGGGAGGCGGGACTGGAGCTGCTGGACGGTGAGGATCCCCATGCGGGAGGCGGCCAGCTCGATGGCGAGCGGGAGGCCGTCCAGCTCGCGGACGACGGTGGCGATGGCGGGGAGGTCGGGGGGCTGGAGGTGGAAGCCCGGGCGGGCGCGGCCGGCGCGCTCGATGAAGAGCTGGACGGCTTCGGAGTCGAGGGCGTCCTCGTCGCGGTCGGGGAGCGCCATGGGGCGCAGCTCGTAGATCTGGCCGTGGAGGAGGGGGAGGGTCTCGCGGGAGGTGACGAGGAAGCGGGTCTGCGGGCAGAGCTCCAGCCAGCGGCCGAGGGTGGCGGCGGCCTTGTCGGCGACCTGCTCGAAGTTGTCGAGGACGAGGAGGGTCTCGCCGCGGGCGGCGAGCGCGCGGCCGAGCTGGAGGACGGTCTCCGCGGCGGTGTCGGAGGTGAGGCGGAGCTGGAGGGCGCCGCCGACGACGGCGCAGACGCCGTGGACGTCCGTGGCGGCGGAGAGGTCGCAGAACCAGGCCTCGCCGTGGTCGAGGAGGGCGGGGTTGTGCTGGCGGACGTATTCGCGGGCGAGGCGCGTCTTGCCGATGCCCGGGGGGCCGACCACGGTGACCAGGCGGGCGTCGCTGGAGAAGAGGGTGCCCAACGCGGCGAGGTCCGCGGCGCGGCCGATGAAGGTCGACCGCTCGGGTTCCAGGTTGGTCTTCTTCGCCTGCACGCCGGGAGCACCTGGATGGGGGAGCGGGGCGACCCTGCCTTGGAGTTGGGCGCGTGTAAAGCGGGCGTCAGTTTGGGGAGGGACGGGACGTGAGGCTTGAAAGGGGGGGGGAAGTTGGGTACTGACCGGGAAGGTCTGCGCGATTAGCTCAGCTGGATAGAGCGTCGGCCTCCGGAGCCGAAGGCCACTGGTTCGAATCCAGTATCGCGCGCTGCGTGAACGGCCGGGGTCCTCACAGAGGGTCCCGGCCGTTCCGTTGCGGGGACCATCGCCCACCCTGAACCTGGACAGTCAATGATAAGCTGCAATTCATGGCCGGCGCCGCCAGGAAGGCTGCTCACCTCTGGCCGCTTGCCCTGGTACTCCTTATGGCCGGATGCGCGAGCCCCGGAAAGTCCCTCCGAAGAGATCTCGATTTCGGAGAGGACGGCGCGCGCGTCTGGGTCGCAGGACCATGGGAGGTGATCGTGCCGGCGGCGGACGTGGATGAGGTCATCGACCAACTCTGCCCGGCCGTGATGGCACTGGAGCACGCTCGCGAGCACGACGATGGATGGGAATACTGTGGGGTCCTCTACACCGTGGGGGAGATGACCTATGCGTCGGTGCCCTCGCCGCTCTCCCGTGACACCCCGGGGGCAAGCATGGTCAAGTCCTGCCGGATACCGTCCATGGTCCGGGACCAGCGCCAGCCCCTTGCGGTGCTCTCCGACTATCACAGCCATCCATGGCCGGACTCGCCGCTATCGGCGAATGATGCGGCACTCCGGAGCCAGCGCTGGTCCATTCGCATCCAGTTCGACACCCGGTGTCACGTGTACAAGCTGGTGCCGCACGTAGGCGATTCGGTTCCTGGCGAGGTCTATGAGCGGGTGGCCAAGACATGGCGACTGGTCAGCATCATCAGGGTCGAGGACAAGCCCGCGGGGTTGGTTCAGCCGCCCCTGCCGGATGGAAGGTAGCCGTGACGCGCCGCCTGCTCGCGCTGCTGCTGCTCGTGACCTCCGGTGGCTGTATGACGCTCTTGCATGTCTTCGAGCAGCGACCGACGCGGGAGCAGTTGGTCCACATCCCGTTTCCGCTCCCCGCCGCGCGCAGCAAGGTGGAGGTCAGCGGCGTCTGGTTGCGGGCGATCAACCTGGCGATGGACGACTTCTTGCCCCCCGGCAAAGAGGCGAAGACCCCGGCTGATGCATGCCTCTTCGAGCGGGAGAACTACGACGTCGTGGTGGTCGAGCCGGAGAGGGCACGGGCCGTTGAGGAGAACGACGGTGGAACAGGGAGCGAGGAGATCGATGGCGGCGAGTCGGATCTCGACGGCGGCCAACGTCAAGGCCCTGAGCAGTCAAAGCATTTGCTGTACGTGATCATCCTGCTCCGCGCTGACGTATGCCAGCAAGGCGATTCGCCGCTCATGGATGCCGGCGCCACGTATGCCATCGACACCGAGCGCTGGCGAATCGTGGGCTGGTCGCTCTGATGCGACTTGGTGCTTGGCGGAAGCTCACGGCGCGGTAGCGTCTCGGCCTTCCATGATCTGGCCCCTCCGAGAGCTGATCATGCTGTGCCTGACGCTGGCGCCCATGGTGGCGACCGCCCAGGAACCCCGCCCCGAGACCGATTGGGAGGAGGCAGACCAACAGTTTGAAGCCTTCCGGCGCACGAGAGAGCGGCCCCCGCCAGGAGAACCGGCCTGCCTCCCTCAGAATCCGAACCGGGTTCACAAGGCGCGGCGCCTCACGCTCTACCAGGACGCGACCGACAAGGTGTTGGAGGTCTACGTCTCCGGAGGAGTGGCCACCATCCTTCGCTTGCCCGCCCAGCTGCGACCACTGCCTCAACTTCATCGCCCAACGCGATCAGTCCTACCCGCGCGAAGTGCTGGATCTCCTCGCGCGCCTCGGCATTGACCATCGCCGCGAGGCCGAGGTCTATCACCCGGCGCGACTGCCGAGCGGCTTGCCGTCCGCCTTCGGGAAGATGTACTCGGAGGGTGACGCCTCGATGGTCGCCTGAAGGTACGGCACCAGCTCGGAGGCGATGGGGATCGCGTCCACGTGGCCGCCCTTCGTGGCGTCTCGGTCGTTCGAGTGCGCTGCGACGGTCAGCAGACCGGCGGAGAGATCGACGTCGGTCTTTCGGAGCCCGAGTAGCTCGCTCTTGCGCATGCCGGTGTAGGGCGCGGCAGCGAACAAGGACGCCAGCGCCGCCATGACCGCGGGCACCTCCTCGGCACGGAGGTAGTCGGGTGTCCGCAACCGGGTTCGCTCCGGTGTACCGGCCATCCGGCGCGCGAACTCGAAGGCGCGGGACGGAAAGGCCCGAAGATGGTTCACGAAACCAGGAGAGCCCCCCAGTCGCCTTCAAGTGCAGAAGACCTGCTGGGACCACACCCAGCGGCGTTCTTGAACCGCAGGTATCAGCCCCCTACTCCGTCATGCCCGGTTGAACCAGACCAGCAGGCGTCGCACTTCGCCGGCGTGACTCAATTGTGAGCAACCTCAAGCCGTGGCTTCAGCGATAACGGTGCCGGCTACCGAGCCACCTCGAGCCGAGGCTTCCGTGCGGAGCTTGTCGCTCGAGATCGGTGCTCGGGCTCGATCCTGCGGGGGGAAGTGTATGCGAGAGCTCCTGGGCATCTTGAACAAGCTGTGGCCGGCAGACATCGATTGGCTCCTTTCCTCCGGTCAGGAGACCAAGGTCCAGGCCAACGCGGTGGTCGTCGAGGAGGGGTCGCGGCCGGACGCCCTGTACGTGGTCGTGCAAGGGCTGCTGGGTGTCCGGGTCGCCTCCCTGGGCCAGTCTACGGTGCTCACGTTGGGGGCCGGCGAGGTCGTCGGCGAGATGTCGCTGATCGACGATCGCCCCGAGTGCGCGACGATCTTCGCGGTCGAGAGCTCGTTGCTGCTGGCGGTCCCGCGCGCCGCCATCGGCGCCGAGCTCGAGGCGGATCCGGCTTTCGCCGCGCGCGTCTACCACTCCTTCGCCAGCGTCGTCAGCGGGCGCTTGAGGGAAGGTTACGGCTCGTTCGGGCGAATGCTGCACGGGAAAGCAGCGGTGGAATCCGCCGTGCAGGAGCGGTGGGAGGGCATGGCCCGCGCCGTGGACGATCTCAAGCAGTTGTTCGAGGCCGCAGACCGGGCAGCGCGGCGCGACTCCGGTGAGGTTCCGGCCGGGCTCCAGTCGGACATCCGCCGGCACTTTCACGAATTCTGCCTGTTCATCAACGATCAACTGGGAGAAGGCTCTCCCGATTCGGCCGCGATGAAAGAGGAGCTGGGCGCGCGGCTCAGGCGTGAGCTCTTCCCATACATCCTGCTCGCCGAAACGGCAGAGCGCATGCATACCAAGCCGCGCGGGTATGCCGGAGACTTCTTGACCATCGAGATGGTCTACCGAAACACGCCCTCGGGCTCCGGGCGCATCGGTCCACTGATCGATCGATGTTTCCTCGACCTCGTCGCTGCACAGGCCGTGCGCAACCGGCGTGGTCTGCTGGCCGGCGAGATCGGCCAGGTGGTCGCAGCGAGAGGTGGCGAGACCGCGCGCGTGACGAGCCTCGCCTGTGGGCCGGCCGAAGAGCTCTTCGACCTCTACGCAGCGCTGCCCGATCCTTCGAGGCTGCTCTCCACCCTGATCGACATCGATCCCCAGGCGCTCACGTTCGTCTGCGACAGGCGCGACCGCCTGAACCTCGGGCGGTTCATGACGCCCATCAAAGCCAACCTCGTCCGCCTCGCCCTGGGCAGGCGGCAGTTGCCGCTGGAGGAGCAGGATCTCGTCTACAGCATCGGCCTCATCGATTATTTCGGCGACAGGTTCGTGATCGCCCTGCTCGACTATATCTACGAGATCCTTCGCCAGGGCGGAAAGGTCATCCTCGGCAACTTCCACCCGCGGAATCCCTCCAGGGCCTTCATGGACCACGTCCTCGACTGGCGGCTCATTCACCGCACCGAGGAGGACATGGACCGGCTCTTCCTGGCTTCTCGCTTCAAGCGCCCCTGCACCCGGGTGCGCTTCGAATCCGAGGGCATCAACCTCTTTGCCGAGTGCAACAAGGAGCCGTGAACCCCCGCCGCCGTGCGCCGCCGGCCGCGGAGACGTCAGAAGGGCATCCTGCCGAGCAGGTCACTCCCTTGCCGTCAGACGCGCGGACATCCAGTCCGCGATCTCGACGCTATATTGGCCTATGTAATTCAAGCAGACGTGAGCTTCCGTGTCGTAGATCCTCAGCTCGTGCCGGTCCTCCCATGCCCGGTCCAGCGCCTCGAGCTCCGCCAACGGAAAGATGTCGTCCAGCGCGCCATGCACCGAGAGCACGTCGGTCCGGAGAGCTCCCGAGGGGTCGAGCTCAAGACGACGGAAGACGTCCTGCATGCCGGGAGCATCGCCGCCCAGGAACGCAAACTGGAAGTCCTCCTTGAGCCGGCGCGGCAGCGACGAGAACGGCGCCAGCCGCGGCCCCCCCGACAAGTTGATGACACCTTTGAACCGAGAGCCGATCGCTCGGGCGATCCGCAGGGCGAGATACCCACCGAAGCTCACGCCGAAGAAACCGAGGCTGCCCGCATCGACATCAGCTTGCCCCTCGAGAAATCCGATCACGCGCTCCACCACTCCCTCGAACTGGATCGCGATCGGGCTCTGGCCGAGATTGATGCCCTGCCCGGGTCCATCAAACAGGAATGTCGCCATGCCACGGGCCAGGAATAGCTCCGCGAACGCGAAGATTTCGACCTCCGTCATGGAGTCGAGCCCGTTCGACAGGATCACGCACGGCGCCGCCCCTCCTCGCGGATCGCGCTCCTCCGGGAACACGAGGTAGTACGGCATCACCACGTCTCCGTAGACGAGCTCACCGAGCCGCATCCGCGGCCCACCCAGCTCCAGGCTGGCATGGAAGCACCGCTTCGCCTCATGGCGCAATTCCCTTTTGCGCACCGGGTCGGAGAAATACATGAATTCGGCCCAGTGGAAGCACGCGGCGGCGCTGCGCAGCAACGTCTTCCGCCCTGCCGCGGAGCTGGATTGGCTCGCCTTCCGGCGGTAGTCATGGCCAAGCGTCGCCCACCGTTCCATCCAGCATCTCCAGAACTCCGCCGAGCCCAGGTCCAGGCAGTCCTCGGGGAAACCCTGGAGCGCAAGCACGAGGTCGCCCCAGTGGATCTGGGCGGCCTGGCTGGCATTCAGGAACATCAGGCGGGGAATGAAGTAACTGCAGACCCGATACAGCGGTTCGGACACCCTCGCCGGCCTCATTGACCTATCCATTGCGGGGGCCCATCTTCCGGCTCAGCCACTCGCGGCATGCATGAATGGTCGCCGCGCCGTTCTGCAGCACCATCTCCCGCACCCGGCTTCTGTTCTTGCCCAGATCGCCCTCTCCAAACCTGTCCGCGCAGCGCTCTGGATTCACGCGGATGTCGTGCTCCACGATGACCTTGGCATTGCCTCCCACTCCGGCCCTGACGGACCAGCTCCCGCTGTGTGCGTCCAGGATCGGCGGCGGAGATGGCTGGAAGTAGGAGATGGTGAATGCCTCCGCGTTGCACCTCCTGATGCTGCGAAACCGATCTCCACCGCCCGGGCCTGCGACGCCCATCATGAACTCCTGGTTCTGCCCGTCGTCATAGATCAGCTCGAGGCTGTCGCAGTGCGGCAGCAGCTCCGGCCAACGCCTCACGTTGGCGAGAACACCGTAGACCTCATGCGGCGGGAACGGCAGCGAGTACGTTGTTCTCAGGCGGAGGCGCCGTTCGTCCTCGACCTCCACGAATGACTTGATCGCGCGCAGCTCGCTCTCGGATGTCTCGGCGATGAATCGTTGAATGAACGCCAGCGCCTGGCGGGGCGTCGCGATACCATCCCGGATCCCGTCGATGGCGGCGCAGAGCTCGAACGTCCGGGTGACGGTGAGGACCGATCTCTTCAGGTCGAGGGGAATGACGCGCCACTGCCCGCTCATTGATTCGAGGAGCGGCATCGGGATGACGAGCCAGAAATCAATCGTGAACGTAGAATCGACGTACGTCCTCATCGTCTCCCAGGCCACGGGCACGCCCTCCTGTAACGCTTCGATCCGGACGAGCTCCGAGTCACCTCGTGCCTCGAGGACGGCGACGGATACGCAGCTCTCGAAGAGTTGGGGCCACCGGCCAACGTCGGCGATCACGTCGTACACCGCGCTCGCCGGCGCATCGCAGACGATCGAATGGCACACCGAGCGAGGGCCGGGGTGGATTGGCCGGACGTCCCCTCCCTCCGCCGCCACCTTGATGTTCCGCAGCTCCTTCCCCGAGTTCACGTTGATGGCCTGCTTGATGAACGCCACCGCCTCCTCCCGCGTCCTCACCCCCTCCACCGCGCCCGCGACATCTTCCGTGATCGCGTAGCGATGCTCCAGGACGAGGAGCGCCTGGGTATCGCCAACGGCGAAGACGCGCCAGACCACGTCCATGGTGTCAACCAGCTTCATCGGCCTCAGCAGCCGTGAATCGATTCCAAGGATGTCCGGTCGAAAAGTCCGGTGGGACTCCCAGATCATCGCCTCGTCATTGACCATCGCAGTGATCTCAATGTGCTCCGACGCCTCATCGGAAGCCAGCTTCCTCACAGCGAGGCAGGGCTCGAACAGCCTCGGCCACTGTGCGGAATTACTTATGATGTCGTAGACCAGCTCGGGGCTGGAGTTGCAGACCGTGCTGTGGATGACGCTGGTGCTCATTGGCCTGTCCCTGGTGCGATCGCAATCAACGCGCCCTGAGGAAGCAGCTTCGCGACCTCTTCCTTGATGATCTTGTCGTTACCGTTCGTCGGGAAGGGCAGTCGGCTCGCGAAGACGTAATCGGGCCACTTCTCCCGGCCAAGGTGCGCGGCCAGGGCCTCCGTGACCAGCTCGCGAATCTCGGCGTCGCCGCGCGTCGCAATCTCTCCCTGGATGCAGGCCACCGGGCTGCTCCCCAGATCGTTCGCTCCAGGGAGGCTCAGCAGGACCGCGTCGTCCACGCCCGGGATTCCGGCCAGCACGCTTTCGACCTCTTCCGGGTAGATCTGGTGCCCATCCGCGCTCAGGAGCGTGTGGGACCTCCTCCCCTTCAGGACCAGGTACCCATCGCTCGTGAGCCGACCGAGGTCCCCGGTGCGAAAGCACTCTCCCGGTGGGATCACGGTCGACAATGAGTCGTCATAATATCCGCGCATCATGGATGCGGCGCCGCGCAACACGATCTCCCCGACGTCGCCCGTGCCGCCGCCGGTCCGATCGATCATCACCTCCATGGTGTCGTCCGGCCTGCCTACGCAGTACACATGCTCCTGGTACCTGCCAGCGCGGTGGTCTTCCTCGGTGAGCCAGCAGAACGGACCGAAGGTCTCGCTGAGCCCATATCCCTGGACCCATTCGCATGGCATGAGCGCCCGCCCCTCCTCGAGCACCTGGCGAGGGAGCGCCGCCGCGCCGTACGCCACGACTCGCAGGCTGGACAGATCCGAGGAGGTCTGCCTCGCGCCGTGTATGAATCGCTTCATGGAGGCCGGCCTCAGCATGAGGTGCGTGGCCGCCGACGCCTGGACCTGAGTTGGCCAGGACTCGACGTCGCGGCCGCCGGGGAAGACCAGGGTGGCCTGGTGGAGCAGCGCCCCGAAAGAGAAGATGATTCCCGTGGTGTTGTTCATCAGCCCCGACATGAAGATTCGTGCGGCGCCGTCGAACTTCAGCCTCTCCGACACGCGGACGATTCGCCTGCAGATCAGCGACTCCGGGATGCTGATCGCCTTCGGCCTCCCGGTGGTCCCGCTCGTGAAGAAGACCAGGAAATCGGCCACCGGCTCCGGCGACCGCACGATGATGTCGCTCTTCAGGGGGGAGGCGTCGGCCAGCGCCCGCGCCCGGAGCTCGAGCACGTTGACGCCCAGGGCCCGAAGCCCTTCCAGAAGCACGCGGTCCCCCCGGAGATCGACGACATGGTGCGGGCGCGCCCACGACACGATCTTGGCCCACTCGGTCAGCGCCCCCTGTCGGAGGTTGTAAGGCATCACGATCTGGGCGCCGATGGCGCTGGCGGCGGCGAGCAGGAACACGGCGTTCGGGTCGTGAGTCGGTATCGCGACCAGGCGCTGCCCGGCGGTGACCCCGCCGCTCTCGAGCGCTGCGATCGCCCGCCCGACCGACCGCCGGACCTCACCAGGACCGAGGCGCTGCTCGCCGGAGACCATCGCGGCCTGGGCGTCGGAGCCTTCGCCGGCGGCCAGCATCAGAGAGATCAGCTTCGTCATCATTGGCCGCCCAGCCTTGGGCTACACCTCGTCCGGCGGCGCCCAGTGCGCCGTCTCCGCCAGGACGAAGTCGACGATGTCGCTGCCCGTCACCCAGCTCGCCGAACGACGCGACCGACTGGCGGAAATCGAGAAGAGCGATTCGATCTCCTTCTCCAACGCGGTCAACTCCGTGGAGTCCATGCCATACTCGGCGGCGAGGTCGGCATCCATCCGGATCTCGTCCTCGGGGATATCAATGCTCTCCGAGAGAATCTTCCTGATTACGTCATTCACCTGATCTCGCATGGTCCTTCACCTCATCCTCAATGGGCTTCATCTGCTCCGGGCCAAAAGTCGCGCCCCAATCCGGGGCGATCACGACTCCGGGTCGATTCGACCAAGGCCCAACGTAACGATGGACCCCGTCCTGCTCAGTCGCTGGATGATGACGCCGCCATATTCACCAGCGGCGGTGGCGACGTCCTCGAAGCGCTTGGCTGTGACACGCCCACGCCGCAGCGATCGCGCGGCGCAGGCCGCCTCCATCACGCCTGACACGGCGAACATGTTTCCGAACTTCGGCTTCGAATCCACGAAGCCAACCGGCAATCCAAGGTCGCTGGCCGCGCGACGAGTGGCGCTCGCCTCACCCTCAAACAGCCCATCCAGGATCAACAAACGAGGGCCTTCGATCTCCTCCGTCACGGCAGAGAGATTCTGGCGAATCCTCTCCACGACGCGATCCTCGTCCGGCGCGAACGAGTCGGCGAACCCTGTCAGCCGGCAGTGGATGTCGGCTCCCCTCCGGACGGCGTGCTCGTAATCCTCCAGGAGGAGGAAGGCCGCGCCCTCCGCCTGGGGCCGCGTCCTCGCCGCGCCAAAGGTCGACGGCGCCCCATCGCGCCTGAACAGGTCCTGCAGCGTGATGACGCGGATGTACGCGCTCGACAGGTCCTCGGCAGCGCCGCAGATGACCGCATCGGCCCGGTCCGCGGCGATGGCTTGCGCCGCGTAGCCGATGGCCTGGAGCCCCGCCACTCCGAAGGTGGAGAAAGTCTTCGAATGCCCCTTGACCCCGTGGGCCAGCGAGATCTGGCCTTGCAGGGCGGCGGGGAACCAGGCGGTTGCCACGTAAGGGCTCATCGCCCGGACACCGCGCGTATGTAACATCCTCAGCTCGGGCTCGGTGAACCACCACCCTCCCAGGCAGTTTCCGACGAAGATGCCGAGACGCTCCCTGTCGATTCCGCCGGGGAATAGCCGGCTGTCCTCGATCGCCATGCCGGCTGCGCAGAGCCCATAGATCACGAATCGATCGATCTTCTGCCGCAAGCGCCCGCTGACGAATCGCGTGGCGTCGAAGCCCCCGATTGGCCACAGCGGGGCTTCCGCGCTCGGCGCGGGGCTCGCCTCGGCTGGGCCTTCGGTCGTCGCGCAGATCGACTCGACATCGTGGCCGAGCGGACCAATCGCGCCGACTCCAGTAATCACGACCTGTCTCATTGTTCCACCGCGCTCAGGACCAGCGCGCTGTGAATCCCGGAAAATCCACTCGAGAGCTTCACGGCGCTCCGGATCGCCGCGCGCCGCGCCTCCTGGGGGACATAGTCCAGATCGCACGACGGGTCCGGGGTCAGATAGTTGATGGTCGGGTGTAGAATCTCATTCTGGATCTCGAGGCACAGGGCGACGGTTTCGATCGTGTTCGCCGCGGCCAGCGCGTGGCCAGTCATCGACTTCAGGGAGTTGACCGTGATTTCGCGAGCGCGATCACCAAACACGGCCTTGATCGCGGCCGTCTCATTCCGGTCGTTCTGCGGCGTCGAGCTGCCGTGGCCGCTGACGTGATCGACCTCGTCCAGCGGGCATCCCGAGCTCGCGAGCGCCAGCCGGATGCACCGTGCGAGGTCGAGCCCCTCCGAGTGAAGGTCCGTCATATGGAATGCGTTGTTCACTGATGCGTATCCCGCGAGCTCCGCGTAGATCCTGGCGCCGCGCTGCAGCGCATGCTCCGAGGACTCCAGGACCAACATCCCGCAACCCTCGGCCAGCACGAAGCCGTCCCGCTCCGCCGAGTAGGGGCACGACGCTTCAATCGCGTTCCCGCACTGCCGCGTGGAGAGCGCGCCGAGCGCCTCGAAGGAGCCGACCGCGAGTGGACACAGCGGCGCCTCGCTGGCGCCCACGAGCATGACGTCCTGCCTCCCGGACCGGATCTGATCCATCCCGAACCCGACGGCGTCGACTCCGGCGGTGCACCCTGTCGACAGGTTGGACACCCCACCCATGGCCCCGAACCGGCGCGCGATCCTGGACGCCGCCAGGCCGAAATCGAGGTTCTCGCGGAGCCGCCGGTCCATCCAGAGCGGGGCGATGCCGCGGCAGCCGCGGGTCAACAAGAGCAGGTTCTCCTCCATGGAGGACGCGTCTGCAATCGCGCTCGAGACGGACACCCCGAAGCGCGCCGGATCGAGGCCGGCCGTGTCCAGTCGGGCGTCCTGGACGGCCATCTCCGACGCCGCGATGGCGAACTGGAGATAGCGGCCGTGCATCGCCCGGTCTCCCGAGGGCACCCCGAACAGCGAAGGCACGAAGTCCTTGACCTTGCCCATCGCCGAGCTCTTGAAACCAAACCTCCTGCCCCATTCGTAGGTCTCGAGACCCGAGACGCCGGCGACCGTGTTCTCCCAGAACTTCTTCAGCCCCGTCCCATTGGGTGAGACTACGCCGAGCCCGGTGACGACAACCTTGCGAGCTTTCAAGGGTACCTGTCTCCTCATCTCCGAGCGCGTCATGGATCTCCTCGATGGCCGGAGGGACCTCTCAGTAGAACGTCTGATCCTTCTCTCCCAGCCAGTACGAACGCGGCCTCGCCCCCACCTCGACCATGATCCCGTTCAACGACCAATTCGGCTCCTTCAGGGATCGGGTGTCTTCCCAGAACATCGGATTGAAGAACTCAAGGATGACGTTCGTCTGCCAGGTCCGGCCGAGGCGGGTCAGCTTCATTTCCCGGTCGGTCACCTCGACCAATCCCTTCGCCTGCAGCCGCTCGATCTCTTCCGCAAAGTCGGCGAGCAGATCGGTGCCGAACTTGCCCTTGTAGAACGAAAGCTCGATCGAGTAATAGAGCAGGGCGAACACCACGTACCGCTCCCGCTGGACGCGGTCCGACAGCTTGTCGGTGACGGTGCTGATCAAGAACTCGTCACGGTTCGCGTGAGCAATGTATTTCTCAACGTCGCCCTCCACCCCCAGGCGATAGCCGTCGTAGTAGCTGTACGATCCGGGGCCGATGGCCAGCGTGTCGACGTATATCTTCCAATTCCAATGGTTGTACATGTTCTCGTAGCCGGGCTTGCAGAAGTGATCGACCATGTACATCCGGAAGCCCATCTGTTCGGCGATCTCGACGGCCTCTCGGTACATGGCCTTGACCATGGGTGTCTCCGGGTCGGCCGGCTTCTCGACCCGGTTGTTCATGATCAAGCGCTGCTGGGGAGTATCGGTATGAATGCGGTACAGGTAGATCGTGAAGTGGGGCACGTCGAGCTCCGACAGCGTCTGGAGGTCGCGCGTCCAGACGTCAAGCGTATGCCCGGGCATGTTATACATCAGATCGAGCTGTATGTTCTCCATCCCGGCCGCCTGGAGGGCGCGAATCACGCGGGCGCTGTCCTTCGCCACGTGCGGCGAGCCGATGATGTCGAGGATCTCGGGCTGAAATGACTGGACGCCCAGGCTCACGCGGTTCATCCGCGAGCCGGCGACGAATTCAATCTTCTCCTCGCTGAAGTCGCGCGCGTTGCCCTCGAGGGTGAACTCGACGTCCTCGGCAACGTTGAAATTGTCGAAGACCGCGTTCTCGATCCGGCGGAGGTTCTCGGTCCTGAGGATGCTCGCCGTTCCACCCCCGAGGTACACGCTCCGGATCGTCCCGGTCCTCCACTTCGGGTACCTGGCCCACTTGCTCATGTCCTTGAGCAATGCGTCGACGTACGCATCCTCTCGACTGTGCTGATCCTGATCGGGGAGGAGGCTGATGAAATAGGGACAGGATCTGCACCGGGTACGGCAGAAAGGGACTCCGACGTACAGGACGGTATCGCCGCCGGGCTGATTCATGTCGATGTTGCGCTCGACGAAATCGCCGCCCTGCGTGTTCCGATGCATCCCCGGCGGATAAAGAATGAACGGCAGGTAGCACTTGTTCGGGTACGGCTGCTTTTCGACAGACACCATCTCCGTGGTCATCACGCTTCCCTCTCGGCACTCGTTCAGATCTGGCAGCTCACTGCTCGACTATCGCCACGACCCTGCTCCACGCGGCGTCGGCCTTCTCCAGCTTGATCGGGAAGCAGCAGACCGTGAACCCGGTCGGCCCCGGCAGCTCATGCAGGTTGCCCAGCCTCTCGATCTGGATGTACTCGATGTCGCGACCCAGCACGTGCGCCGGCCAGAGCAGACCTTTGTCCCCCGTCCTCACGTAATCATCGATCATCCGGCGGAACGGTGGGTCAAAGCTGAAGGTGTCAGTCCCGATCGTCTTGACCCCCTTCTCGAGGATGAGCCGCAACGCGCTCGTGTCGACGCCGCGGTAGTCCGTGAAGTACTCCCGAGAGCCGACCTTCTGGCACGCGCCGGTGTTGATCAGGACGATGTCGCCCTCGCCTAGCTCCCGGCCGAGCCCACTCAGCCTCCGCTGAACGCCCCGCGCGTCGATCGCCTCGGTCTCGTCGCCGCTGAAATCAAGGTGGACGCCCGGCCCATAGCACCATGACAGCGGGATCTCCGTCACCGTTCGCTGCGTCCCCTCCGCGCCTGCGCGCCAGCCGTAGTGGTAGGGCGCGTCGACATGAGTCCCCGTGTGCGTGGTCAGACGGTACGTCATGAGTGACAACCCCATCTCGTCCGGGAAGTCACGGTGGTCGACATGGCGAGGTTCACGATCGACCGGTCCGAACGTCAGGTGGCTCCGCCCGAGCTTGTCGGCTCCCTCGCGGTGGTTGGTCACCAACCGCTGTACCGGCTCCGGTTCCCAGGAGCCCGCATCGATGCTTACGCTGAGGTCAATCAGGTGGTGGTTCGACGTCATTGGGGCCGCCCCGGCTCTTTTGGCAAGTCGCACCCGGTCACTCCCCGCGCAGGAGAGCGCCGGCTGCCAGCTGCAGTCTTCGTTCAGCGCCGACCGATCAGGTCGCCCCACCGTCGAGCGTGATGATCTGGCCGGTGAGCCACCGGGCCTTCTCGCTCACCAGGAAGGCCACCACGTCGGCGACGTCGTCGGGGGTTCCCAGCCGCTTGAACGGGGACGCAGCCGCCATCGCCGCCTGCCGCTCGGGAGGCGCCTTCTCGAACATCCCGGGGACGGTAGGGCCCACCCGAATCGCGTTCACGGTGACGCCGCGACCACCCAACTCCCGGGCCAGCACCCGGCTGAACGCTTCCAGCGCGGCTTTGCTCCCGGTATAGAGCGCGGAGCCGGCGATGGGAGCCCCCACCAGGGTCGACGAAGTGCTGATGATGCGCCCGCCATCATGGATGCGCTTGGCCGCCTCCTTCAATACGAAGAGCGCTCCACGGACGTTCACGTCGAACACCTTCTCGTAGAAGGCCTCCGTGATGTCCGCCACCGCGACCGGAACGATGGTCCCGGCGTTATTGATGACGGCATCGATGCGCCCGTACTTGTCGATGGCGGCCTGAAACAATGAGTGAACATCCTGGGCCTTGGTCAAATCAGCAGCAACCGCAGTGGCCACGCCTCCGGCGGCGGTGATCTCATTGACGACCGCCTCCGCGGAGCTCGCCGACTTCGAGTAGCCGACGACCGTCGCAAACCCGGCCGCCCCGAGCCGCCTCGCGATGCCGCCGCCGATGCCGCCAGAGCCCCCCGTGACGAGGGCAACCGATCCCGTATGATCTCGCGTTGCCATATGCACCTTTCTCCGGGTCAATGAAATCCGTGACTCATGATCCCCGCGCGCCCTCGAGATGCGGCTTGCCGGGAAACGCCTTGCTCCAGCTCCGCGGCAACATGGCGCGGGCGATCTTGAAGAAGTCCTCTTCGGGAAGCGCAAAGTGGCCCATGCGGAACATGTACCCCCAGCTCGAACGGCCCTTCGTGATTTCAAGCTCCTGGAGGAGCGGATGGATGTCGACCTCTCGGCCTTTGAAATACTGCACGTCTCTCCGATAGGGCTTGAACGAAGGAAGCATTTCGACCTGGTACACGCTCTCACCGGAGATCCGGCCAATGGCCGTGAACCGCTGCACCTTCTCCTTGCTTCCGAGGCTCAATACAGGTGAATAGAATACAATTCCGTCGCCGACCGCCATGCGGGCGAGGGGCGCCCGCTTCCCGTGGCCAACCTGGCAGAAGCCGCCGGAAACCCCGATCATGATGTGCTCGCGAGAGACCACTCCGCACCAGTATCGAGGCATCCTGCTCATGTCCGGGGGTCTCCTCGAGTCGCGTGGGCCTGGACGCACATCGACGCCATGGGTGCGACTATAGTCGTTCATCCAGCCCCGCGCCACCGTGGAGGCCCAGCGGCCCCGCCTTCGTTGTTCCCCACTTCGCCCGCGTCTCCTTCAGTAGTTTCCCAGCCCGCCGCAGACATTCAGCGCCTGGGCGGTGACTCCGGATGCCTGGGGCGACACGAGATACGACACCATCGTCGCCACCTCGTCCGGATCGATGTAGCGCCCAATGGGTATCCGCTCCACGACGCGCCGCCGGGTCTCCGCCTCGTCGGTCCCCCAGATCTTCGAGTAGTGTCGCCTCACCCTTTGGGCCATCTCGGTCTCGACAAAACCCGGGCAGACGGCGTTGACCGTGATCCCGGTGCCTGCCCTTGCCAATTCGAGCCCCAACGCCTTGGTGAACCCCACCATCCCGTGCTTCGAGGCACAATAGGGAGCCCCGTGGATGACTCCCTGCTTCCCCCCGGTCGACGCGATGTTCACGATGCGCCCCCCGGCGCCCATGAGCTCGAGACGCAGCAGCTCCCGCGTGACGTAGAACATTCCGTTGAGATTCGTGCTCATCACTTCGAGCCAGAGCTGGTCGGTGACGTCCGCGGTAACGCCGCCACCGGAGATTCCAGCCCCATTGATCAGCACCGAGATCTGCAAGCCCGCGCTCTTCAGTCGTTCGAACAGCCCGGTGACCCTCTTCGAGTCGGAGACGTCGCAGGGCTCCGCCCATACCACGCATGAAGGGAACTGCCGTCCCAACTCGGCCGCCTGCACCGCCAGCCGTTCGGTCACCCGGGCGACGAGGAGCAGGTCGTATCCTTGCTGACAGAGTGATTTGGCGATGGCCCTGCCAATCCCTCCCGTACTGCCTGTGATGAGGGCCAGACGGTTCATGACGACTCCAGGCTGAGGTGCATCACCCCCGTCCAGCGCCACTCGACGTGCAGGAACGCACGCCCGGCGCGGGAGCCCGCGCCGGGCATGGTTCGAAAGTGACGAGGCCGGGTGTGAACCCGATGACCCCTGGCTGATCAGCGCCCCTGACTAGCCGGCGTGGACCTTGGAGAGCGCATCGTGGACCACGTTCAACACCCCTCCCTGCAGGTGGGGCCACATCTCCGCCTGGAAGCGCGCGGCCGCGTCCTCCGAGATCTCCGCGACGACCTCGTAGGTCACGGCGACGTGCTTTCCATGCTGGTCGATCCGGTGAACGGTGCGGACGACCCCGGACGGCAGGACCGCTTCGTCGGAGAACTCCTTGTTCGTGATCACCTTCTTCAGCTGCACCTGGATCGGGGTGCCGTTGCGGGGCGTCATCGAGATGACGCTGCCGGCGGCGAAATCGCCCCGGATGTCCGCGCGTTCGGTCCCATAATCCCAGCTGGGCCAGTCCTTCACGTTGGTCCAGAGCGCCCAGATGTCGGCCGGCGACGCTGAAGTGGTGGTCGTGTACGACGACTTGAAGATGACCTTGTCCGCCATTTTCTTCTCCTTTGTTTTCTGCGTGATCCAGGCGAGCAAACCTCTGCCCGTCCGGGTACTTTTACTCGCGTTGCCGAGGTGGAACAGCAACCTCGGCAACGTCCGAAGTGCATCCGCGACGGCCGGCAGGACGGGAGCGGGGGCCGGATCGCCGGGCCCCGCCTTCCAAACGCGTTCGAAGATCATCTCTGCTCCAGGAAGTGTTGACACCGTTCATTCCGCCGGGCCGCCACCACCCAGCCCTCCCTCGATCAGCAGCCGGCGGAGCGACGGCCTGGCCACGGCGGTGGCCGATACCGGCCTTCGCTTCTTCTCCTGCAATTGCACCGCGAATCGTCGAACCAGGAATGGGGTCTCCGGCACCCCCGTCGCCTGGCCGAAGCAGCGACTGATCTGACCCTCGGTGACCCAGTAGTTGTCCCGATACTTCACCACCGACGAGGGCTCATTGAGATCGTCCTGCAATACTGCGCTCTTCGCTCGGCGTCCTGTGATGGAGACGCGGGTGAGGCGCCCGCCCGCCGGTCGCCCGTCTTCGAAATGCCCCGCTTCGACGACCACCAGCGTGCTCTTGTCCAGCGCCCGCATCCCGTCAGGAGCCGCCAGGGGAGGTGTCACGGGAATCGCGAGCACGGAGCCGGCGCTCCCGTCGTCGTTGATCGGCACCCAGGCAATGCCGCCGGTATGGTTGTTGTTGACGTAGAGACCGCCGTGCCCGTCCCACGAGATGCCATCGACGCCGAAGGCGTCCGCGCTCTGCGGTGCGAGCCACGGGTCGCTGCTCCACAGCCTCAGCTCGGCGCCGCCCTGACGCAATTGGTAGATCCGCCCGAACGCGTCGGTGACGTACAGGTTGCCCTTCCCGTCCAGGGCCAGGTCGTTGGCCAGGCCCGCCGCCGCGAGTGGGTAGACACCGCTCGGCGTGCCGTCGTCGAGTCGATAGCGGTGCACGACGGGGGGAGCGGAGAAGGTGGGATCATTGGTGCAGACGTAGAGAGCTCCTCCCTTGTCATCAACCAGCACACCGGTGGCGAGGGGCGCCGTCCCCGCGGGGAGGAATACCTCCGCGACCGTCGAGCCCGGCATGAATCGAACGATCTGGCCGGTGGCGAGGCTCCCGACGTACAGGGTGCCGTCCTCCGCGACGCTCAGGCTCTCCGGGTAGAAATCGCTGCCCGGCAACTCGAGCTGCGGAACGTCCGCCGGTCCCTGGAATGTATTCGGCACGGTGACCCTTCTTTCTCACGCATCACAGCAGTCGAATGCCTGTGATTGGCGTCGGCAGCTTTCTTCTCATTGCCGGCCTTTCTTGAAAAGAGGACATTTTGTCCCCCCTTGGTCAGCGCGCCGGAGGTTGCTTCTGGAGCATCCGGCGCAACGAACGAGGCTGGAGGCCGAGTCGACGAGCTGTGCCGGCGATCGTCCCTTCCTCGCTCAGGGCGAACTGGATGTACTCCCAGATTGCGCGGTCCAGCGAGGGATGTACCGGTTCGGGGCAACCACCATCCATCCCTGGCTCCTCGAGCAGGTGTAGAAGCGCGTCAGCGGAAATGGGCTTGCAACGGTAATCATTTGCCCCCAACCGGAGCGCCTGCACTGCGCCGGCGATCGATCCGTAGGCGGTGACGACGAGAAAGCGGGTGGGCGGGCTGGCATCCTGGAGGGACGGCAGGAACTGCAGGCTTTGACCCTCCTGGACACGCGTCTCGAGGAGGACGAAGCCCGGCTTGCTCCCTCCATTATTCAGCAGGTCCTGTGCTTCTCGGGCCGACGAGACGAGGTCCACTCGCCGGTTTCTCTGCCGTAGGGCTGCAGCCATGTTGGCTGCGGTGGGCTCGGGATCGATGATGATGAGCCACGAACGATCCACTGAGTATCCCTCGCTCACCTCCTGATCACCTCTCGACGATCGGGAGCGGATCCCTGCTCGAGCCTCATTGGGTCCGGAGGAATACAGGGTTCGGATTGCTCTTCTGCTCAGTATTGACCAGCGCTCCCCGGCGTCCTCACTCAGAATGACGGGCGACCTCAGCTCCAGGCCGGCCCCTGGCGCAGATCATCCGGAAGATCGCCGGCTGCGGCGCTGAGGCGACCAACCACTGAGCATGGGAGGGCTCGAGCCCGACGCCCGCGGAACGGCCATGTTGACTCAGCTGCTGACAGTCTTCGTTTCATCCACGTCCAGGGACCTGGGGGACTACCGCGCCATCGCGCGGAACGTGGTCCTGGACATGGGGTGGACTCCCAGGATGATGGAGCACTTCGGAGCGCTCCCGGAGCCCACGGTGAGCGCGTGCCGCGAGCAGGTCGCGAAGTGCGACGCCGTGCTGCTCATCATCGGCTTCCAGCGCGGCTGGGTGCCCTCGGTCGCGCAGGGAGGCGACGGGACGTCGTCCATCACCGCGCTGGAGCTCGAGGCGGCCCGCGAGAATCAGATTCCGGTCCTGGTGATGATGGCCAGCGAGACCTGGCCGCAGAACCTGTGCGAGAAGGACGCGGCGGCCCGGGACTGGATGGAGCGGTTCCGCGCCGGCCTCAACCTCCCGGCCGAGTTCTTCGACTACGAGGTCCCCACCACGGACGAGCCGAAGCGGCTCCCGGTCTTCCGCAATCGGGTGAGATCCGTGCTCCTCGCGCACCGCGAGCGCCTCGCCCAGCGGAAGGACTCGGCGGCGGCGCGGCCCACCGCGGACTACAGCCGGAGCGCCCGCATCGCCCTCCGCGAGGGCGACTGCATCCCCTTCCTCGGGCCGGGCGTCTACGGCTCCGGTCCGCTCTCCACGCCGCAGCTGGTCCTCCAGATGTGGCCGGACGCGCCGGCCGCGCAGGCCTGCCTGGCGACCGCCGCCGAGTACTACGAGAGGACCTCCAACCACCGGGCGGAGTTCCTCTCCGAGTTCGCCCGCATGTTGGCGGACCGCGCGCGGGCCACTCCGCCGCCGGCCGTGCACGCGCTGATCTCCAGCATGGCCCTCCGGACGCCCCCGCTGGTGGTCTCCGTGTGCCACGACATGGTGCTGGAGGACCAACTCCTGCAGCGCGGGCGCTGCGCGGTGGTCTCCCACATCGTCCGGTCCTCCGGCGGCGAGTACGACGGGAGGCTGCTGGTGAGCACCCGCGACGGGCCCCCGGTGATCTGCCTCGCCGACAAGCTGGACCTGACCGGCTTCGACATCGTCGTCTACAAACCGCTCGGCTCTCCGCTGCTCCACCTGCCCAAGCGCGACGCGACCGCGGCCGCCTGGCCCGGACCGGATGAGGACCTGGAGATCGACACCGTGGTCGCCACCGAGGCGGACCACCTCACCTTCCTGGGTCGCCTGGACAACCAGCACACCAAGGTCCCCAGCGTGTTCCACCGGCCCTTCCAGCGGAAGGTGGTGCTCTTCCTGGGGCTGGAGTTGGACACCTGGCACTACCGCCTGGTCCTCCAGGTCTTCCGGTCGGTCGAGCTGAAGAGCGGCCAGGCCCGGAGCATCGCCGTCCGCATCCCGGACTCGACCATGGAGACCCTGGCCTGGGAGCACTTGAACACCAAGACCATCCACATGGACCCCAACGCGTTCGCCGCCGGCGCCCAGGAGAACGAATGAGCACCTCCAGCCCCCTCCCCGCGCCCGAGCGCCCGTACGTCGGCGTGCGCCCCTTCGAGCGCGTGGAGCAGTCGATCTTCTTCGGGCGCGAGCGGGATGCCGTCTTCATCTGCAGCAAGATCTTCGCGGCCCGCCTCATGCTCCTGTACGCCCCCTCCGGGACGGGCAAGTCGTCCATCCTACGGACGCTGGTGATCCCGGAGCTGGAGTCCCAGCACGCGCGGACCCTGTACTTCGACTCCTGGAGCGCCGGGGACCCGCTGGAGGCGTTGCGCGAGGAGCTGGTCGCCGTCGCGACCAGCTGCGGGGTGGCGGACGTCGGCGTCGGGGCGCCCACCCTGGCGGAGCTGGTGGCCATGGTGATCAGCGCCGACGACCGCACGGTGGTGCTCGTCCTGGACCAGTTCGAGGAGTTGCTGGCCCCCTCGCACGCCGCCCAACTGGACCGGTTCCGGCGCGAGCTGCGGCAGCTGGTCCGCTCCGCCGGCCCGGACGTCCGGGTGGTGCTCTCGCTGCGCGAGGAGCACCTCGCGGCGCTGGAGCCCTTCCGGGAGGACATCCTGGAGCTCTTCCAGTCCACCTACCGGTTGGAGCCGCTGCGCAGCGCGGACCTGCGCAAGGCGATCCAGGGGCCGGCCGCCATGTTCGGGGTGGAGTGGGAGCCGAAGCTGGTGGACGACCTGGTCAAGGACCTCAAGGCCTCGGGCAGCGACGTGGTGGAGCTGCCCATGCTCCAGCTCGTCTGCGACCAGCTCTGGAGCGCGCGGCGGAGCGACCCGAAGCTCTCGGTCAGCCTCTACGAGGGGCTGGGGCGCGCCAACGCCATCCTCGACGAGTACGTGCGCGGCGTGATGCCGTCCACGGTGGAGGGGCAGCTGTTCACGGCCAAGCTCATGGTGGCGCTGGCCCCCCGGAGCGGATTCAAGGCGGCGTACACGCCCGCGGACCTGTCCGAGACCTGCGGCCTCCCGCTGGAGCGGGTCGTCCAGGAGCTGGACCGGCTCGCCGACCAGCGCATCCTCCGCACGCGCCGGTACCAGACCGCGGTGCTCTACGAGCTGCAGCACGACGCGCTGATCGCCATCGTCGGCCACTGGCGCGACGAGGTGATCGAGCGCGACCGGGAGCGGCGCTCGGCGCGGCGGAGCCGGCAGCGCCGCCTGGTGGTGCTGTTGCTCGCGCTGGTGGCGCTGGTGGGACGCGCGGCCTGGAGCCCGATCCGGATCTACCAGCGCATCAACTGGCCGCTGGCTGACCTCCAGAAGGAGCTGGCCAGGCAGATCGGCCACGGCTCCACGCCCACTCCAGAGGAAATCCAGATCCAGTATTCGCAGAATCCCGAGCTCCGCGAGAAGGCCGGGCGGACCCTCGACGAGGTCGCCCGCGTTGTGTACGACGAGCACGACTGGCTGGCGGGTGACATCCTCCCCAGGCAGTTGGAGCAGTACCGCGCGCTGATCCCGCAGGGATACCGTCCCCTGTCCGCGGACGCTCGGCCCATCGACATGGGGGACGCCTCCTGGCCGATCGTCCTGGAGGTCCCCGAGGTGCTGAAGATCGACCGCGCCGCGTTCAACAACGCCTGGCGCTCCATCGCCTGGCCCCTCGCCGAGGAGGGGCTCCCGGTCCCCCAGGAGATCGAGCTGCGACCCAACCGCGAATTCCCGCGCACGTTCGCTCAGGTCTGGGCCGCGGGGATCGGGACGGCGCTGCCCCTCCCCGCGCACGACCAGGACATCCTCATCATGGAGCGCGGACTCCCCAACGAGATCAAGAATTTCCTGGGCCGCCTCCAGCCCGGCGAACCTTTCGGCACCGACAAGGACGGTGGCCCGTGGCGCCTGGTCCCGTTCTGGTCATTGCCTGTGTGGAAGGTCTCGGGGACGCCGGCCTACGACGGCAACGCGCTGGCCGCCCTGCAGATCATGCTGGAGATCCGGAAGGCGCCGAACCTGTTCCTCAGCCCGGTCGCGGTGGAGTACCTCCTGAGGCGGGCGCGGGACGTCTATCCCGACACCGTAGACCAGGCGCGCGAGGCGCGCGGCGCGGCGCTGGTCACCGACCTCCAGGAGGTGGTGAAGCGGGGCGGTTCCCTCCAGCACATCGAGCGGCTGCTCGACCGCGCGGCGGCGTATCCCGCTTCCTCCGTGGGCTCGGCGGAGCTGGCGGCGATCCTCGTCCCGGGGCGCGAGGGCCATCCGGCCCCCCCTCCGATCCCCGGCGCCCGGGCCCCAGCGCCGGCCGCGGAGAACCACCTCTCTCCCTGGCAGGTCCGGGAGCTCCGGGGGTTCGAGGGGAGCACCGCCTGGCTCCCTCCGCTCAAGCGGACTTTCACCTGCTTCATCGGCTCCGAGCTCCACGAAGCGCTGCTGAAGGACGGGCCGGCCGTGGGAAAGCGGGTGGCGCAGTTGAAGAGCCAGGAATACCGGCGGTCCGGGGTGCGGATCCCCGACCTGGACTTCGTCCCCAGCTCCTCGCTCCCGCCGAACGCCTACCAGTTCGAGCTCTCCGACGAGGGCGAGGCGGGCGGGCGCCTGATGTTCGCCACTTCGAGCGATCCCATGGAGGAGGTGGTCTCGGCCTACCGCTGGCGCGCGGGAGCGCTGTGCGAGCGCTGGGTGACCGCGGAGACGGTCTCCGAAGCGCTGCGGGCGCTTCCCCGGGACATGCGGGCATGGCTCGCCAACGCCTACTCGCCCACCGATCTCAAGGAGGTGCTGCGCTCCGTGGTCCGCCCCTGCGAGCGCGAGCGGCAGCAGCGGCTGGCCCAGCTGGACGGCGCCGAGGTGGAGGTCGCGCCGGGCAGCACCATCTTCCCATTGGACTGGCTCCTCGGCTCGCTCGTGTTCTGGTCCCAGGCCCCGGAGCACGACCTGGACGGGCTCACCAGGCACCTCCAGCAGACCCAGGGCGCCCTGAAGGAGGCGTGGCAGGCGCTCCCCCGCGACGACGACGCCGCGCCCCAGGAGATCGTCCGCGGCGTGACCGCGCTGGAGAATGGCCAGCCGAGCTGGGCCCGGCTCATGTTCGAGAAGGCGCTCGCGCGCTACCCGGACGCCGCCGCGCGGTGGTTCCTGGAGGTGTACGCGCAACACCGGGTCAAGCAGGTGGCGGCGGGGATCCAGCGGGCCTGCGCCAACCCGCTGGCGCCGCACCTGGCGGGCGACCAGCCGCTGGACCTGAACGACTACGTGGACTACCTGAGCCGGGTCGCCCCTTCGAAGAAGGCGGAGGAGCGGAGGATCCGCCTGTGTCAGTTCTCCGCCACGCAGCGCGACCGGCTGGACGAACGGCAGCGCCTCGGGGAAATCCTGGCCCAGGCGTTCCCGGAGCCCAAGGCCTGGCCGGTCGCGGAGGCGGCGAGGTTCGGGCACGATCTGCTGGCGATCGCCGACCCGCTCGCCTCGGAGAAGTCGCTCCAGGAGAAATCACGGGAGCTGGTGGTCAGCGCGCTCAAGCGGGCATCGCCCGGTGACGCCGAGGCGATGTTCCTGGGGACGCTCCAGCAATGCCACCAGCCGGGGCCTCACTACGCGTGCCGGAGCCTCCTGCAGGAGATGGCCGACCAGCAGCCAGGGCCGCAGATCCTGTGCGACTGGTTGATGGAGCTCAGCACCGGTGAGACCGAGCGGGAGTTGAACGACGCCCTGGCGCTGGCGGACCGCATGCAGGGCCAGGAGCAGTGCCCCGACCGGGTGGGCCTCGCGCAGGCCACGGCCCTTCTCCGCCTCGCCGACCTGGGCCGCGAGGAGGACCGGAAGCGGGGCGAACAGATCGCGCAATCCCTGGCCGCGTCGCCGCTCGTCGGCGGCAAGGCGCAGGCGCTGCTGGTCCGGTCGTCTACCATCCAGGGCGACTACGGCGAGGCGAGCGGGTGGCTGGCCGGCCTGAATGAGCGGCGGGACGAGCCCGACCTGCGGCTCGCGCAGCTCTTCTTCTTCATCAAGTCCGGCAAGCTGGACCAGGCCTTCCAGGCGGGAGAGGACGGCGCCGCCGATGCCGCCACCCGCGAGGAGATGGACGTCCAGTGCCTGTCCTCCATGGCCCAGGTGGTGGCCAAGAAGGAGGACTGGAGGCTCAACGCGGCCCGGCTGATCAGCTCGAAGCACCCGTGCCGGCGACTCCTCACGATGCTCCTCTACGCCCGGCTGGGCGCGAAGACCAGCAAGGACCAGCACGTGCTGGAGGACGCCTGGAGCCAGATCAACCGCGAGAGCTGGCCGGAGCGGCTCCGGGGCGCGGACACCGCCGTCTGGTACGAGATGCTGGTCGGCTACTACGCCGGCGCGGTGACGCGGAAGGAGATCTTCAACCCGCTCCGCGACGACCAGACCTTCGACGGCTCGGAGCTCCGGTTCCTCCGGCGCCCGCGACGCTGGCTGTCCTGCGAGGCGCACTTCTACGAGGCTTTGCTGGCGGAGACCCGGGGCGACGAGGTCATGAAGCAAGCCGCGCTGAAGCAGCTCATGAGCCCGGACTGCGGGAGCCGCATCGAGCAAGGCCTGGGCAAGTACCTGCTGGCCGGCGGCGATGGCGCGCTCACGCGGGCCAATCCCTGAGGGTGGCCAGATGGCTCGCCACGTCAGAGGCTTGCTCCTCCTCGCCCTCGCCGCGCTCGGTGGCTGGCACGCGCGGGCGGCCGCGGCGCCGGACGGCGCGCCGAACGTGAACGGCATCCAGATCGACGGAGCGCCCCACCTGGACACCGGCGCCCTCAAGCGGGGGCTGGCGACCACCGAGCCGCAGCCGTGGGAGGCGGTCTGGCCCCTCCGCCAGCCCCACCCGTTCGACCTGAACGACTGGCGGACTGACCTCGACCGCATCCAAGGCTTTTGCTGGGCCGCGGGGTACTACCAGTGCCGCGTCCTCTTCGACGAGGTCACGTACGACGGCGACGACGGCGTGCGGTTGACCGCGCTGCTTCAGGAGGGCGAACCGACCACCGTCTCGGCGGTCCGGGGCCTGGAGGCGCTCCCGCCCGACGTCCGGGAGGTGATGGCGCTCCGGGACCTTCCCCTGCGCCCGGGGCAGGTCTTCCGCCAGGCCGATTGGGTGAAGGAGAAGCAGCAACTCCAGGACGCCCTGTACAACCAGGGCTACTCCCAGGCGCGCGTAGAAGGCCGGGTGGAGGTGAGGGCGGGCTCCCACCGCGCCGACGCCACGCTCTTCATCACCCCGGGCCGGCGCTTCCAGTTCGGCCAGGTCCACATCACGGACGAGCCGGCCAACAAGGGCGATCCGCTCCACGTCCCCTCCCGGCGGATCGCCGAGCAGGTCCAGGCGGTCATCCACCCGGGTGATTGGTTCTCGCCCGGCGCGCTCGAGGAGGCCCGGCTCCGCCTGTTCAAGATGGGCGTCTTCACGGACGCCAGGGTGGTCCCCGGCGAACCGGACGAAACCACGGGCACCATCCCGGTGAAGGTGGAGGTCCAGGAGTCCCTCCTGCACACCCAGAGCGTCGGCCTCGGCTTCGGCGTGGACCTTTCGCACAACGAGGCGCACCTCTCCGTCGAGCACGCCGACCGCAACTTCATGGGCGATCTCCGCAGCCTCTACCTCCGGGCGAAGGCGGGCTACGCGTTCATCCCCGGGCTGCTGGCTACGCTCGCGCCCGCGGACGCGCGGCCCCAGACCACGCGGTCCGGCTGGACGCTGGACGCGGAGGCGAAGCTGGAGCAACCGCGCTTCCTCTCCCCCGAGGTGACCGCGCAGCTCGGCCTGGGTTTCAAGCAAGACCTCCAGCAGGCCTTCGAGTACTCCGAGGGCCGCGTCAAGCTGGGCGCCATCTGGCCGCCGTTTCCCGGGCTGTCCATCTTCCCCTCCTACAACCTGGAGCTGTTCCGGCTGAGCGGGCTCCTCGCCGGGGCCGACTCCATTGGTTCGCAAGGCCCGGGCTGCGTCCCGGACGCCGGGGACGCTCCGGGCGCCTGCGACGTTCTGCTCTCCTACGCGGAGCTCGACGTGGAGTACGACGGCCGCGACGATCGCCTCCAGCCCCGCAACGGCTTCTTCGCCGCGCTCTCGGTGCAGGGCGCCGGCGGACCGCTGGGGGGACACTTCGATTACCTCCGCTTCCAGCCCGAGGCCCGCTACTACCGGACCTTCGACTTCCTCCCCCGCCTCACCCTGGCCGCCAAGCTCAAGCTGGGCACGCTGGTGAAGCTGGGCCGCACGACGGAGAGCCCCATCGTGGCCCGCTTCTACTCGGGCGGCGCGAATTCCATGCGAGGCTTCGGCGCCCAGCGCCTCTCCCCGATGCTGCTGGTCTCTCCAGGCTCCGCGGGGACCGGCCAGGAGCCTCCCGAGACCATCCCCATCGGCGGTGACGGCCAGCTCGAGGCCTCCATCGAGGCACGCTACCGCGTCACCGGCACCAGCCTCTTCGGCGCCATCTTCCTCGACATGGGCTTCGTCACCCTCGGTCCATTCGACTTCACCAACCCCGGCTACGTCACCGGGAACATGATGTACGCCGTCGGCATCGGGGTGCGGCACCGCACGCCGGTGGGTCCCATTCGCCTCGACCTCGCGCGGCGGCTCGAGATCGGCGGGCCACTGCCGATCGTCAGCGGACCGGCGCCGGAGAGGCCGGACACCTGCTTCGGCCTGCTCCCCACCCACAACTCCTCCTCCGCCGGCGCCCCAGAGGGGCTCTGCGCGTTCCATCTCTCCATCGGTGAGGCGTTCTGATGCTGGCTCGCTCTGGACTTCCGCGCCCTTGGGCATGGCCCCGCCGGCTGGCGCACGCGCTGCTCGCCCTCGCCCCGCTCGCCGCCGGGGGCGCCTGGCTCTACCTCCAGAGCGCCCCGGGCCAGGAGCGGATCCGCGGCGAGGTGATCAGCGCCCTCCAGGGCGTGCTGCACGCCTCCGCGGAGGTGGGCTCGCTGACGGTGGACGGCCGGGAGCTCACCCTGCAAGGCCTCAAGCTCTACGCCCCGGGGCACCGCCTCCTGGCGGAGGTCGAAGTCTTGCGCCTGGACGTCTCCATCGCCGAGCTCCTCCAGGGCCGGTTCGTCGCCCGCGACGGGTTGGCCCTGCGGCCCCGGCTGTACCTCCCGGCGGGCGCGCGCGGGCTCGACCTCTTCCAGGCCATCGCGTCCGGGAGCGCCGGGCTGGACCTCGCCGAGGACCCCGCGGCGTCGCCCCGGCGTTCGCTCTTCCTCCAGCACGTCGCCATCGAGGGCGGGGCCGTCGTGCTCGGCCGCCCGGGGGAGACGCACACCCTCGATGGGCTGTCGGGCACCACCAGCGTGGCGTGGTCGAGGGCGGAGCGGTCGTTCCACCTGGAGGTGGACCTCTGGGCCGAGGGCGTGGCGCTGGACGCCTCCTGCGAGGCCGGCGCGAGCGGCGAGCTGCGCGCCAACCTCCGGAAGGCGTCCCTGGACCCACGCGCCGCGGCCGCCCTCGGCCTCCCTCCTCTCCAACTCCCGGTCCAGCTCTCCGGCACCGCGGAGCTCCACGGCGACACCGTTCGCGCGCAGGTGGAAGGCGCGTCGGGCCGGGCGCGCGCGCTGCTCCGCGGGACGCTGGACCTGAGGCGGCGGTGGAGCGACGGACTGGCGCTCGCGGTCCGGGGCGTGGACCTCTCGGAGCTGATCCGTGGCGGCCCGCCCACCGACCTGAGCGTGGAGGCGTCCGCGCGCGGCGGCGGCCCGAGCCTGGACGCGCTCCAGGGGACGGTGGAGCTCGCGGTGCCGCCCTCGCAGGCGTTGGGCGTGACGCTGGGGCCCATCTGGCTCTCCGCCGGCGCGGACCGCGGCCAGCTCCACCTCTCCGCGCTCGCCGCCGAATTGCCCGGTCTCTCCGCCACCACCTCCGCGGACGGGACGCTGGAGCGGGGCTCGATGCGCGGAGCCCTCCGCGTCTCCGACCTGTCGGCGCTGTCGCGCGCGCTGGGCCAACTGAGCCGGCGCCCGGTGCCTCCGCTCGAGGGCGCAGGCACGGTCCAGTTCGCCATGGAGGGCCCGGTGAGGCACCCGCGGGTGACCCTGGAAGGTGATTTTCCCCGGCTCCGGTTCCAGGAGGATTCGATGGAGGGCGTGAAGCTCCGCGCCACCGCGGCGGACGGCGCGCGGCCGCTGGGCGCGGTGGCGAAGCTGGAGGCGGCCTTGCTCCAGGTGGGGGGGCACCGCTACCGCCGGCTCTCGGTGGAGCTGGCCCGCGCGCGCGGCGCGCTCACGGTGGACGCGCGCGTCACCCCGCTCCTCGGCGAGGCCGGCGGCGGGTGGCGCGAGGCGGGCGATCTGGCGGCGCACCTGGCGGGCGACCTCGACCCGGACGAGCGCGGGTTCCTGATGCGCGAGCTCAGCATCGGCTACCCGGAGGCCACCTGGACCCTGCAGGAACCGGCCCGCGTGACCGCGGGCGGCGAAACGGGCATCACCGCCGATCCGTTGCACCTGCGGAGCGGGACGCAGGAGGTGACGGCCGCCGGGCGCGCCTCGCGCGAGTCCGTGGACGCCTGGCTCCAGGTCCGGCGGTTGGACCTCGGGCGCCTGCCGGCCGGCTGGGTGGATCCCGCGCTCGACCTGGCCGGGCTGGTGGATGCGGAGGTGAGCGCCCGGGGACCCTGGGTGGATCCGGTGGCGAGCGGGAACGTGCGGCTCCAGCGCGGCCGGGTGCGGCGCTGGGATGAGCTGGACATCAGCCTCTTCGGCACCTACTCGGACGGACGCGCCGGCGGAAACCTGCACTTCGCCTCGCCGCTGGGGCACCTGGGGGCCACCTTCAACCTCCCGGTGATGGGCCCCGCCCAACGGCGCCACGAGCGGATCGAGGCGACCGTCACCATGGACGAACAGCCCATTGCCCCGCTCCTCGCCACGGCCGGATGGCCGGAGCGGCTCACCGGGACGGCCTTCGGCACCCTCTCCCTGTCCGGCACGGCGGACGCCCCTTCCGCCCGGATGGACCTGACGGTGAGGAACCTGGACGCGCCGCAGCATCCGCTGCCCCCGCAGTGGCAGCCCACTTTGACCGTCATCCTCTCGGCGG
>Ga0134122_10000199_pt1 | contig 36770 bp, 27 predicted proteins | sample KB302_FD_96461 | JGI IMG/M metagenome (GOLD analysis project Ga0134122, IMG submission 96461) | Terrestrial soil microbial communities without Nitrogen fertilizer from Kellogg Biological Station, Michigan, USA - KB3-0-2 | ecosystem: Environmental > Terrestrial > Soil > Unclassified ... | reverse complement strand
GGCGGCGGTGGAGGCGCGACGGCGGCGAGCGGCAGCGGTTCGATCATTGGCGGCACCGATGCGGGAGGCGCCTCGGTGGCTTGCGGAACGTCGGGCTCCGGTGCGGGCGGCGGCGTGGCTGCGGAGAGGGGTGCCTCGAGCGGTGGGATGCTTGGGATGGGGGAGTCGGCGAGCGGAGCGGGAGCGGGTGTGATCCGCGCGGCGGGTGGCGCAGAAGCAGCGGCGAGATCCGTCGCTGGCGGGGCGCTCGTCTCCGGCAGGTCCCCCGGAGTGCGTGCGGCGAGCGGAGCCGGGGCTCCGCTGAGGGCAGGAAGGCTCGGGGAGGATGCGCCGGTGCGCCGTGAAGTCTGAGCACCGGCGCGGGGGGCAGAAGCGGCGGCGAGATCCGTGGCCGGCGGGGCGCTCGTCTCCATCACGGGCGCTGGAGCGCGCGCGGCTGGCGGAGCCGGGGCTTCGCTGAGGGCAGGAAGGCTCGGGGAGGATCCGCCGGTGCGTGAAGCCTGAGCGCCGGCGCGGAGAGCAGGAGCGGGTGTGCCCCGCGTTGTGGGCAGCGCCACGGCCGCGGAGGGAGGTGCCTCGAGCGGAGGGATGCTTGGGACGGGGGCGCCAGCATGCTGGACGGGAGCGGGCGTGCCCCGCGTTGCGGGCAGCGCCACGGCCGCGGAGGGAGGTGCCTCGAGCGGAGGGATGCTTGGGACGGGGGCGCCAGCATGCTGGACAGGAGCGGGTGTGCCCCGCGTTGCGGGCAGCGCCACGGCCGCGGAGGGAGGTGCCTCGAGCGGAGGGATGCTTGGGACGGGAGCGCCAGCATGCTGGACAGGAGCGGGCGTGACCCCCGCGGCGGGCGGCGCAGAAGCAGCGGCGAGATCCGTGGTTGGCGGGGCGCTCATCTCCGTCGCGGGTGCTGGGGCGCGCGCGGACGGCGGAGCTGGCGCTGCGTTGAGGGCTGGAAGGCTCGGAGAGGATGCGCCGGCGCGTCGTGAAGTCTGAGGGCTGGCGCGGGGCGCAGGAGCGGGTCCTCCGGCCGTTCCCAAGACGAGATCGCGCGGCGCAGGCGCGGGAGTCATGCGCGCGGCAGCGGTCGGCTCACTGCGAGTGGGCGGCAGCTCCGCGGCACCGGGCGGTCTCTCAGTGGCCGGCGCAGGCGCGGGAGTCATACGCGCGGCAGCGGTCGGCTCACTGCGAGCAGGCGGCAACTCCGCGGCACCGGGCGGTCCCGCCGTGGCCGGCGCAGGCGCGGGAGTCATGCGCGCGGCAGCGGTCGGCTCACTGCGAGCGGGTGGCAACTCCGCGGCACCGGGCGGTCCCGCCGTGGCCGGCGCAGGCGCGGGAGTCATGCGCGCGGCAGCGGTCGGCTCACTGCGAGCGGGCGGCAACTCCGCGGCACCGGGCGGTCTCTCCGTGGCCGGCGTCATGAGCGCCGCCGCAGGCGATCTGGCGGCCGGAGTCGGCGCGCTGTGTGGATCGATCGCGACGATGGGCTCCTGCGGAGTCAACCGCGTGGCTGCCGGCAGCCCCATCGCCGGTGTCGGTGCATTGTGCGGATCGATCGCGACGATGGGCCCCTGTGGAGTCAATCGCGTGGCTGCCGGCAGCCCCATCGCCGGCGTGGGCGCGCCGTGCGGATCGAACGTCGCGGCGATGATCGGCACCTGCGGCGTCGGCCGCCCGGCCGCCGGCACCCCGAGCGCCGGGGTCGGCGCGTTGTGCGGATCGATCGCCGGCATGGGCGCCGGCGTCACCCGCAGACCCGCCGGGGACATGGCCGGCAGCGGGTGCACGGGCGTCGAGCGCGGGCCGGCGGGCGGTAACCCACCGCGGACGCCCATCAGCGAGATCTCCTGCTCCCACGGCGTGTCCAGCGGCGACGAGCGGATCGCATCCTTCGGCGGGACCGCCGGCTCCCACGTCGGGTCGATCTTCGGCGCTGGCAAGCCCTTGCTCGGCGGCGAATCGTCCTCCCACGGCGGATCGGTCTGCACCCACCCAGCCTCCAGCGGCGGAAGCGCCTCCGGTGGCGCCGCCTTCACCTCCAGCAGCGGCTCGACCCTCCTCGTGACCGGCTCCGGCGGGAGCTCCTCCCACGCGGGATCGACCCGGACCTCCGGAGCCGCGGCAGCCGCGGGCGGCGGGGCCTGCTCCTCCCACGCGGGATCGACCTGGATCTCCGGAGCCGCGGGAGCCGCGGGCGGCGGGGCCTGCTCCTCCTCCCAGTCGGGATCGACCTGGATCTCCAGAGCTGCGGGAGCCGCGGGCGGCAGGGTCTGCTCCTCCCCCCAGTCGGGATCGACCTGGATCTCCGGAGCCGTGGCAGCCGCATGCGGCGGCGGGGCCTTCTCCTCCTCCGCCCAGCCGGGATCGACCTGGATCTCCGGAGCCGTGTCGGCCGCGTGCGGCGGCGGAGCCTTCTCCTCCTCTTCCTCCCACACCGGCTCGATCTCGATCTCCGGCTCCAGCGTCGGTGCGGCCACCTCCTCGGTGAGCGACTCCGCCTCCTTCGCCTCGATCTTGGGCGGCAGCGCCTCCGTCGACATCGGCATCGGGGTGATCTTCGGCAGGCCACCCGGCGCCGGGGTCACCTGAGTCACCGGAGTCGCCTGAGGAGTGGGCGCCGGGGGAGCCGGCGCCGCCGCGGGCGCGGCCTTCTTCCCCTCGACCATCGCCAGGTACGCCGCGGCCCCCATCCCGGTGAGCTGGGTCGGGTCCTCGTCCTGGTCCATGAGGTACCCATCCTCGGGCGCCTCCTCGAACGTCTCGGCCTCCTCGAGATCGTCCTCGGACTCCGCCACCCCCCCGCCCGCCGCCCTCCCCGCGGCGAACGCGCCCTCGGGCAGCGCGTCCGGCGCGAGCCGGATGAAGTTGGACTCGAACGACACCTTGTACCGGCGCTCGATGTAGAACCGCAGCCGGACCTCGGGCGCGATGTACGGCACCACGCGCATCCCGGTGGCGAACGCGACCGCGTCCACCGCCTCCGGGTCGTACGGCGCGGCGAAGGCGACCTTCAGCTTCCGCCCCTCCTGCGCGAACGGGAACGCCAGGTGCTTGACCGCGATGTCCGGGGTGATGAGCAGCACCGAGAAGTCGGTGGCGGCCTCGAAGAACTTCGTCTCCGCCAGGGGGAACTTCCGCTGCTCCGCCAGCGCCTGCCCCAGCACCTCCACGTCGAGGCGCGCGAGCTCCACCAGCAGCGTGCCCAGGCGGCCGCCGTAGATCATCTGCGCCTTCAGGGTCTCGTCCACCACCTTCTGGGTGACGATCCCCTTCCGAACGAGCAGCTCGCCGAGCTTCTCCGCCATGGCGTTGGACGCTGACCCTAGCCCTACTCCGCGTTCCAGTCCGAGGCCGGGAGGATCTTCCAGCCCGTGTCCAGCTTCCCCGCTCGGAAGCGGAGCACCCGCAGCGGCCACTGCCGCGGCACCTGCCTCGGCCCTTCCTTGGTCTCGATGGTGAAGATGTGGAGCTGGAGCATGTAGCTCCCGCTCCCTCCCGCGCTGGCCAGCAGCGCCCGCACCGGGTTCTTGGGGTGCCAGTAGACGTCCTTGTCCACGCGGGCGATGTAGGCGAGCACCGGGCTGCTGCGGAGGAACGCCTGCGCCTTCTCGCGCGTCGGCTCGAGGATCTTCTTCGCCTCGGACTCGGAGATCTGGTGGACGGAGAGGCCCTCGCCGCCGCCCCCGACGTTGATGATCTTGGAGAGCGAGGTGCGGCCGGCCTTGTCCAGGTCCTGCATCATCCCCACCACCTGCCGGAGGTCGCCCTGCTCGACCTGCGGGGGCGCTCGGGAGATCACCTTCCAGTTCTCCAGGTTGAAGAGCTGGGCGTTGGCGGTGGCCCCGCCCAGGAGCAGCTCGCGGTCGTCCTGGCTGCCCTTGCCGGTGAGGGCCTCCAGGTACCGCTCCGCGACCTTCCGGACCTCGTCCTTGGGTTCATCCGCCCGCGCGGCCAACGCGAGCGCCCACACCGCCACGACTGTCGCCCCTACGGCACGTCGCATGAGGGTTTCCTCTCCCGGGATCCCCGAGGTTAACCGCCCAGGTGGGGGCAAAAGAAATGGAGACGTTGCCGCACCTGACCGTAGACTGGAGTCGTGCGCTCGGTCTCGCGCCGGTGGTGCGTGCTGGCTCTGGCGGTCTCGCTGGCCGGGTGCCATCGCGTCGAGCTCAAGACCCACCTCCCGAAGGGGCCGGAGGTCCACGAACAGCTCCTGAGCTACTGGCTGTTCGGGATCATCGGCGAGCACGAGGTCGACCTGGACTCCGTTTGCCCGATGGGCGTCGCGTCGTGGCGCGCGGAGTCGGTGGCCTGGGTGGACATCTTGACGTTGGGTGTCTACACGCCACGGAAGGTGGTGGTGGAGTGCGCGGGGGTGAAGAAATGAGGTCGCGCGCCGCACGCGCCGTGGTGGCGATCGGGTTGGTGCTGGGCGGCGGCTGCTACCGGATGACGTTCAAGTTCAGCAAGGCGGTGGCGGAGGCGGGCGCGCCGAGGGAGGTGCAGCACCAGTCGCTGGCGTCGGGACTGTGGGACCTGAGCGGGCCGGTGATGGTGGAAGAGCTGTGCCCGCAGGGCGCGGCCTCCGTGCAGGTGGAGGAGTCGGTGGCCAACGGGCTGGGGCAGAACCTGTCGTCGGCGATCATCTCGGTGCCCGCGTTCCTGGTGAACCCGCTCCTGATCGTCGGGGTGTACTGGGTGGCGGGGCGGCACGCGCAGCCGTGGGCGCCGTCGACGGTGCGGCTGACGTGCGCGAAGGGGAAGGTGCGGTCGATCAAGTACGTGGTGCTGCGGCTGGAGGCGAAGGGTGGGCTGGAGCCGGCGACGGTGGGGCTGTTCTCGGACGCGCTGGTGGGGGAGCTGCGGAAGAACCCCGGGCTGAACGTGATGACGGGGTCGGACGTGGAGGCGGTGCTCGGCGCGGAGCGGCAGCAGCAGCTGCTGGGGTGCACGGACACCAACTGCCTGACGGAGCTGGCCGGCGCGCTGGGCGCGGACCGGGTGGTGCACGGGAGCGTGGGGCGGGTGGGGGAGTCGCTGGTGGTGAACCTGACCGCGGTGGACCCGAAGAGCGGGCGCGCGGTGGCGTCGGTGTCGGAGCGGTTGAAGGGCGGCGGGGACGAGGCGTTCTTGGACGCGCTCCCCGCGCTGGTGTTCCGGATCGTCTCCGAGCCGTAGACTTCGCGCGTGACGACCAAGGAGCAGCGGGGCGATCTCCACGAGATCGAGGGCTGGACGACCGACGCCCCGCAGGAGTTGAAGTGGTACCTGGCGAACGCGGGCAAGTGGAGCGTGTGGAAGCAGCTCCAGGTCGACGCGCGCGCGTGGAAGACGGTGGGGACGTGGGTGGTCTGCCTCGCCCTGTTCGTCGTGGGGGCACTGTCCCACTCGCCGAGGCGTCGGGTCCAACTCCTCGTCTTCGGGGGCTTCTTCGCGCTCGCCTATGCCCGCGCGCTGCTCAGGGTGGTGCAGGGGCGCAAGGCGGCGCGACTGGTGGAAGGCACCGTGCCCCGGTTCGACCAGGTGCACCCGTTGTTCGGCTGGCTGCGGACGGGCGCGTTTGTCCCCAGCGGAGACGGCTCGCCCACCGCGACCGTGATCCTCGCCGAGTGGGCGGTGAAGAAATTCGTGTATCCCGGGATGACGCTCCAGGTCCTCGCGCTCGTGTCGCCCAGGCAGGAGATGAGTACGGTGGTCGGGGTTCGGTCTCCGGTCAGGTTGGGGTGACACGCATTTCGATGGCGCACTGAGCCACGTCACCGTTTGAAGGTTTTTCGCAACTCGAGCCATTCATCCGGGTTGAGCTCCAGGTCCTGGGAGGCCCGCTGATGCGCTGCTCTTCTTCGTTCCCCTTCGTCGGAGTGGTGGTGCTGGTGGCGTCCGCTGCGCTCCAGGCGTGCAACTGCGGCGGACCGCAGCCGGAGTGCACGGATTCCTCGCAATGTCAGCCGATCCACGGCGCGCCGGCGTGCGGGGCGTGGGCGTGCAATGCCGGGGTCTGCGAGGTGGAGTGTCCCGGGTGTACGGACAACGACAAGGATGGGTTCGGCGTGGAGACGACGCCGGGCGCGTGCGCGGGCCCGGACTGCGACGACACCGACAAGACGATCCACGATACCGGGTCGAGGTCCTGTTACTCCGGGAGGGCGGGTACGGCGGGCGTCGGCGTGTGTGTTGCCGGGTCGCAGACGTGCTCGGCGGGGACGTGGACGGCGTGCCAGGGCGAGGTGCTCCCGGCGGGCGTGGAGGCGTGCAACGGGAGGGACGACACGTGCGACGGGACGACGGATGAAGGGATCCCGTCCATCACGTGCGGGATCGGCGCGTGCCAGCGGACGGTGGCGGGGTGCGCGGACGGAGGGACGCCGGCGTGCACGCCGGGGGTGCCGGCCACGGATGACTCGGTGTGCAACGGGATCGACGACGACTGCGACGGGCCGATCGACGAGGACTGCGTGCTGGGGTGCGTCCGGGTGGACAGCACGGGCGGGAATGATTGGACGGGGGCGTCGAGCGATGGAGGCACGCCGTTCGCGACCATCCAGGCGGCGGTGGACTTCGCCTCGGCACGCAACGATCCGAACAACGGCGGGAAGAACGTGTGCGTGGCGGTGACCGGCGCGGCGTGCCCGACGACGACGGGGACGGGGACGACGCGCACGTACACGACGACGGGGCCGTTGACGATGCGGGATGGGATTTCGGTGCTGGGCGGCTACACGTCCGCGGGGTGGACGCGGTGCAACACGGCGTTCGTGGACACGCGGATCAATCCGGGCGACGCGCGCGGTGTGCTGTTCGGCACGGGGATCACGAACCCAACCGTGCTGGATGGGTTCACGGTGCTGCGCCAGACGGCGGGGACGACGATGGCGGGCGTGACGGTGGCGGGGGCGCGCGGGGCGGTGATCACCAACGTGTCGATCCCGGTCAACACGACGACCACGTACGCGTACGGGGTGAACGTGCTGGATGGCGGGAGCGCGACGATCACCAACTCGTCGATCCTCGGAGGCGACGGGACGCTGGAGACGATCGGGGTGCGGGCGGTGGGGTCGCAGGTGACGCTGCGGAACAACTGCGCGGCGTACGACGCGGGGATGTGCGACCTGACGGGCGTCGTGAACGGGTGCCTCGCCGGGAACGGGGTGCGCGGGCGGCTGGGGTCGGCGTCCGTGGTCGCCGAGTCGTACGCGGTGCTGCTGCAAGATGCAGTGGGGTCGTCCCTGGAGACGTCGTCGATCTGCGCCAACCGGGGGCAGGAGGGCGCGGCGATCCGCATCAAGGGGAGCGGCGACCAGGTGGTCATCCGCGGGAACAGCATCATCGGCGCGGGTGGGACGGTGGACTCGCACGGGATCTGGGCGGAGGACTGCGGAGGGAAGGCGCCGCGGATCTCCGGGAACACGGTGATCGCGGCGCAGGGAGCGGGCGGATTGGTGCCCCCGCCGCGGTCGGAGGGCGTGCACTCGGTGGGTGACTGCCACCCGGTGATCGACTCCAACAAGGCGATCAGCGGCGCGGCGGAAGGGCAGACGAACAACGCGTTCGGCGTGTTCTGCGGGGCGAACGCGGGCGGCGTGGCGTCGAAGTGCGACGTGCTCGACAACGCGGCCATCGGTGGATCGTCGGGTGGGTTCCCGCCGATCTCGGCGGCGGTGTGGTGCCAGAACGGGAGCTGCAACCGGGTGCAGGGGAACCTGCTGGTGGGCGGGCAGTCGGGGCAAGACTCGTACGGGTTGTGGCTGCAGAACACCGGGGCGACCGTGGAACGCAACCAGGTGATCGGCGGCACGTGCACGCCGCGAGGGACGGGCATCTACGCGGAGAACGCATTCGCTCGGGTGACCAACAACCGGGTGCTGGGGGCGGCGCCGCCGCCGCCGGGCGGGACGTGCAACCGGGGGAACCAGCGGTCGCTGGGGATCCAGGTGGTGAACGCGGCGGGGGCGAACGAGGTGGACATCCACTCCAACTCGGTGTCGGGAGGCGGGACCGCGCTGTCGACGACCTGCGCCTCCGCGGCGCTGGCGATCGCGAGCGGGACGCCGGACGGCGGGCAGCCGCCAGCGGCGGGAGGGAAGGGCGTGTACCGGAACAACATCCTCCGCGCGGGGGATTGCCCGATCCGGTACGACGTGTGGGAGCTCGATGCCGGCGCCGACCCGCGGGTGTTCCAGAACAACGACCTGGATCCGTACACGACGGGCGTGCCGACGACCTCGACCGTGCTCTACCTGGACGAGGGTGGGAACGCGATCAACCTGGTGGGGTCGGTGAACGGGGCGACGGACATGACGGCGAGCGGGAACATCTCGGCCGATCCGTTCTTCCGCAACTACGCGGGAGGGGACTGGCACCTCGATGCAGGGTCGCCGTGCATCAACCAGGGGACCGCGACGGGTGCGCCGGCGTTGGACTTCGACGGCGATCCGAGGGACGCGACGCCGGACATCGGCTTCGACGAGTTCAAGTGAGCCACGGCTGCACAAGAGGGTAGAGTAGGCAACGGATGCGTAAACCCTTCTGGGTGCTTCTGTTGCTCGGATGCGCCGCTCAGCCGAAGGCTGGACGGCCCTACAGGGACGCGCCGGTCTTGGTGGGCGTAGGCGCACTGGGCGCGGCGGAGCTTGCTACGGCGGCGGTGGTCACGGTCGCCGTAGGGGCAGTCGTCGTGGGCGCAGAGCAGTTCCCCGACCCGCCAGCGGGAACGCCAGTGGAGACGGCGCCCCAGCGGCCATCGGACATATGCCGCAGTTGTCGCTGCTGGGGTAGGGGGAAGGGGCCAGGATTCCCTCCGCTCCGCGAGGTGCCGGACGGGAATGGTGTCGCGGACCACACCCGCGCCACGTGCCAGGAGGCTTGTAGTCAGGACAAGTACAGCGGGTTCGATTGCTCGGGTGACAAAGGGAAGATCACCCGGTTCATCCAATGAACGCGGTCCCGCTCGCGGATCGAATCCTTCGTCTCTCCTCGAATCGGGTCCCCCTCCGGCAGCTCGATCTTGCCGTTACGGTGATCATGCTTCAGCCAGGTGGCTACAATGCGCTCCTTGGCTACGAGGGGATTCGCAAGCGGCGCTACAAGATCGACCATCACTTTGTCTCCAAGATCTTGAGAGCGACTGGTGATCGTAGAATCGTTCAATCACCGGCGTTCGCGAGCTTGCCCAGGTTGGTATACCGGCGCCTCTTTTTCCGATACTGGCGTCTTCGCTGTCGAGATGAGTCATGGCGGTTGGCGCTTGGCTGGTCACTTGGCCCCTTTTTGAGGAATGTGCCACGGGACGGCCCGATCTATGCGGGTCCCATCTGGGTGCTCGCGAAGGACAGCAATGAATGGGTCGCTTCCCGCGGGATCATGGCCATGCAGCACCTGGGCACCGCTTTGACGCTCGAGCAGTGCGAGGCGCTGATTGCGTTCACTCGGGACAAGTCGGTGCGCTCGGGCACTTCGATGAGCACTCTCGGCTCATTGTACAAGGACCTCGAGCGCCTTCGGCCGGAGGTGCGAGCGCTTCTCCTCGCTCCAGCGACCTTGGCCAGACTTCGAGACGCGACCCCTCATGACGGTCGCGAGAAGCCGAGCTCCTACGACTGGTGCGTCACGCAAATGCGCAAGGCGATGACACGCGCTCGTCGAGGCCGCATCCCCAGGCTTGTGAAGTAAATCGCGATTCCTGATGCTGATCAGGGGGACGTGCAGTCCTCGTGGAGGTACTGGCGGCGCTCGTCGCATATGAAGTCGCCGCCAGGGCGCGGGCGAGGAAAGACGCGCTCCGCCGAAATCCTTACGTCGGCTTGACGCCCGCGCCGTCCCACTGCTTCGCGTGCCCGGTGTCGAGCATCGTCTGCGCGAAGTCCTTCCCGTCGTACGTGATCACCCCGTCGATGCGACCGCCGAACTTGTCCCAACCTTTGCTGAGCACCTTCACCGGCTTGCCGGGTGTGAGGACCGTCTTCGCGAAGTCCCGCGCCGCCTTCCCGGCCGGCGTCGAAAGCTCCGGAGCGTTGATCCCGAAGACCCTCACCCGGGTGTGGATGGCCAAGTCGAAGCCAACGTCGAGCACGATGTTGATGGTGTCGCCGTCGTGAACGCTATCCACTTCCCCGATGTACGGACCGTAGTCGGCCATGGCCACCCCCGTCCCCTCACTCTATCAGCGCGCGAGCCTCCGGCTGACCAGAGAAGCCCACTCTGGCCGGACTTCCATGCATGCCACGGCCCGCCCCAGCCGCGCCGCCGCCACCGAGATCGACCCCGAACCCGCGAACGGGTCCAACACCAGATCCCCCGGCCGCGAATACGCCCGCACGAGCGGCTCCAGCGCCGAGAACGGCTTGTGATGCGGGTGAGCGCCCCATTCGTCGCCTTCATCTTCGTCGTCGTATCCAGTGACCGCGGCCCAGCACTCGGGAGGATCCGTGAGCTCCAGCGCCCGCTTCCGCACGCGACCGATCACCAGGGCGACTTCGTACAGGCGGACCAACTGCTCATTGCCTCCCGACGCCCGGCTCCGCTTCCCCCACGCGAACTCCCCCCACCGCTCGCCGTACCCCAGCGCCCTCGCCGCCTCCAGGATCGGCGTCTGCCCCAGGAAGTTCGTCCAGATCACCAGTGGGCGGTCGCCGCGAAGCCTGGGCAGCGCCCGCTCCATCCACTCCCGCGTGAACGCCCGGTACTCCCGCACCGACTCGAACCGCACCGCCGGCTCCCGCTCCACCTTTCGCCCCTTCGGCTCCCGCAGGTCCCCGCCCTTCCTCCTCCGCGTCAGCAAGCAGTACGGCGGATCGGTCAGCAGGAGATCAGCCTTCCGCCCGCCCAGCGCCGCCGCGTACGGCGCGTCCTCCCGCGCGTCCCCCGCCACACATTCCATGGCCGAAGCATACCGGCGGGGCGCATACTCACGCCGAACCACGCATGAACGCCCCCCTCCGCGCCGGCTGGACTTTCACTCCGAAGGTTCCCTTCCGCCCCGCCACCGGCCTCTCCGGCCCGCACGCCCAGACCCTCTTCGCGTACCTCACCCACTCCTGGCGCTCCCCCAAGCTCCACCGCGAGCGCTGGGAGACCCACGACGACGACTTCATCGACGCCGACTTCGTCCTCGCCCCTCCCGACGTCCCGCACCTCGCCATCTTCCACGGCCTCGAAGGCTCCTCGAGCTCCGGCTACATCCTCGCCATGCTCCGCGCCGCCGCCGACCGCGGCTGGGGCGCGATGGCGCTCAACTTCCGCTCCTGCTCCGGGGAGATGAACCGCCAGCTCCGCTCCTACTCCTCCGGCGAGACGCACGACCCCGCCTTCGCCCTGGAAAAGATCCGCAAGCGCGGCATCACCGGCCCGCTCTACGGCATCGGCTTCTCCCTCGGCGCCAACGTCCTCCTCAAGCTCCTTGCCGAGCAGGGCGACGACTCACCGCTCTCCGCCGCCGTCGCGGTCTCCACCCCGTACGACCTCGCCTCCTGCGCGCGCGCGCTCGACGCGGACAGCCGCTGGGGCGCGTTCTACCGCTCCTTCTACCTCCGCCCCCTCCGCCGCAAGGCCCTCCGCAAGGCCGCGCAGTTCCCGGGCGCGCTCGACATCCTTCGCATCCGCCGCTCCAGCACCTTCCGCGACTTCGACGATCTCGTCACCGCGCCGGTCAACGGCTTCCGCGACGCCGACGACTACTGGTCCCGCTGCTCCTCCGGTCCCATGCTGGAGAAGATCCGCCGCCGCACGCTCCTGATCTCCGCCAAGGACGACCCCATCGCCCGGGTCGACGGCGTCCTCGACGGCCTGCAGAACCCGCACATCACCGCCCTCGTCACCGAACAGGGCGGCCACGTGGGCTTCGTCTCCGGCTCCATCCTCCGCCCGCGCTTCTGGTCGGAGGAGGTGACGATGCAGTTCCTGGAGGAGCAGCAGGCCGCCGCTACCCCAGCTTGACCTGCGCGGTGCCGACCTCCCCGGCCTTCAAGCTCAGGATCTCCGACCCGGCCACCGGCTTCCCACCCGCGGACGCGCTGATCCGGATCACGTACTGCCCGGGCGCCAACCCACCCAGCACGTACGTCGGCGACGCGATCTCCTCCTCCGCGCGGTCGTTGATCCGGATCTTCACCACCCTCGGCTGCGAGAGCTGATCCCACCCATCCACCGTCACCTTCAGCGCGGCGGGGACGTGCGCCGCCGGGGCGGTCGCCTCCTTCGCGTCCGCCACCGACTTCTCGATGTCCGTCAGGTTCTGCTTGAACTCCGCCATCCACTGCTGCGTCTCCGCCGCGACCGTCTGCGCGATCCCATCCACCAGCTCCTGGATCAGCGTCAGCCCGGTATTCAGCGCCTCGGCCTTCGGCGTGGGCGGGTTGGCCGCGCTCTGCTGGATGGCGGCCCGGCACCACGACATCTGGAACCGCTCGATCTTCGCCTGGATCTCCTGCCGCGCGTTCGTGTACCGGATGTATCCAGTCGAGAACCCGAAGTACTTGTCCGCCGCCACCAACCCGCCCGCCAGCGCCGCGCTCACCGTGGCGAACGGGATGATGTCCAACCCCCACAGGCCCTGAACCCTCGACGAGACGATCGGGATGATCGCGGCGACGGCGCCCAGGATCACCGTCCCGATCCGCACCACCTTCGCGTTCCCGCGCTTGGCCCTGACGCCCTGCATGTACCACCGCACCGCCTCGTGCGACTTGTCGAGCGCCGCGTGGTACAGCGCGCGCATCTCGTCGTCGTGCACGCCGTCGATGAAGATGGCGGGCAGCTCCGCGGTGTTGAGATTGCGGTGGTGGTCCTTCGGCACGACCTTCGCCGCCGGCGCCGCCGCCGGGGAGCTCCGAGCACCAGGACCGGGGACGATCAGCTCGTTCGGCATCGAGCCACTCTAGCTCACCGCGACGGGGGCGCCGCGGGCGGGAGGCCGGCCAGGCGCCGCCGCGCGAGGACGGCGGGGGAGTCGGTGGGGGGCGGGTCCTTGGGAGGCTGGATCTTCCCGTACGCCGCCCTCGCGGCCTCCGGCAGGCCCCACCCCTCGGCGATCCGCCCGAACACGTACCAGTACGCGTCATCCGGCTCCGACCCGGGGCTGAGCTCCACCGCCCGCAGCGCCATCGCCCTCGCGTCGGATCCCCTCCCGACCTCGGCGTACAGCGCCGCCAGCGTGTTGCACGAGTACCGGTCCTTGTAATTGGCCTGCGACGCCGCGCGCTCCGCCCACTTCACCGGCTCCTCCAGCGCCGCCGCCGACAGGTCCTTCCCGAACAGCGCGTACCACGCGAGGTTGTTGTACACGCGCGAGGCGATCCGCCCCTCCGCCGCCAGCTTCTTCCCCGCCTCCAGCGCCCCCGGGAAGTCGCCGCGGTCCGCCGCCAGGGTGAACAGCAGCTCCCGCGCGTCCACGTCCTCCGGGTGCTTCTCCAGCCACTCCCTGGAGAGCGCCTCCACCGCGTCCCACTGGTGCTGCCGCCGCAGCGCCAGGGACTTCAGCCGGTACGCGTCCTTGGGGTGATCTCCCGCCTCCAGCAACCGCCCGGTGTCCTCCGCCAGCGCCGGCCACTGGTCCATGGCCAGGTGCGCCGACGCCAGCGACCACCCGAGCGCCATCGCCATCGGCCCGCTCGCCTTCCCCAGCGCCTCCTTCAGCGGCGCCTCCGCGTCCGGGTACATCCGCCCGGTGGCCATGAGCGCCGCCGCGGCGGCCCGCACCCGCGCCGCGTCCCCGTTCGCGCCCACGGTCCACAGGGCGGGGAAGGCGGCGGCGGTCGGCGAAAGCCCATCCGTGTCCTGGGGGTGCTCGCGCCGCGCCCAGTCCAGCAGCCGCCGCGCGCCCGCGAGGTCGCCCTTCTTCGCCCGCGCCATCGCCTCCGCCCCCAGCGGCGAGAGATCGCTGGAGTCCGCCAGCAGCTTCATCTCGCCGCCTTCCTTCAGCACGACGAACGCCGGCCGCGCCGACGAGTTCGGCACCGAGTACTCCAGCCGGAACCCGCCCGCCTCATCGCCCTCCTGGTGCAGCTCCGCGCCGAAGAAGAAGTCGGTCACCACGTCCACGTCGAAGCTGGACGTCCCCAGCATCCGCTGCAGCGCCTCCGCCACGTCCCCGGGCGCGACCGCCGTCTTGTCCCTGGGCTTCCCCTTCGAACCCTCCTCGTGCGGCAGCGCGTTCTTCGCCAGCAACTTCCCCAGCGCCGCCTCCGTCGCGCCGCCCTTGGCCACCAGCACCATCAGCCGCTTCATCGGCGCCATCGGGTCGTTCGGCTTCACCGGCAGGTCCTCGAACCTCTTCACCCGCTGGAGCATCGACACCAGCCCCTGCAGCGCGGCCGGGTTCTCCGACCCGCTCACCAGGTCGGCGAACAGCGTCGCCGCCTCCGGGTATCGCCGCCGCCGCATGAGCAGCCCCGCCGCGGTGGCCAGCGCGGCCCGCCGCTCCGTGGGCGAGGTGATGGAGCGCCCCGCGTCGGCCTTGGCGGACTCCGCCCCCTCCAGCACCGCCAGCGAGGCGAGCGCGATGGACTGGGTCCTCGAGGTGGCGGTCATCGCCGCCGCGGCCTTCCTCGCGTCCCGGAACCGCTCGGCGTTGTAGAGCGCCTCCAGGTAGTCCTCGTCCCCGTCGTGCGAGCCGAGGTCCTTGCGCAGCCCCTCCAGCTCCGCGATCGCCCCCGCCAGGTCCGACCCCGGTCCGAACCGCCGCAGCTCCTTCGGGTCCGACGCCAGCAGCGTCGCCAGCCGCGCGCGGGCGATCGAATCCTTCGGGTCCAGCTCCTTCGCCTTCCGCAGCGCCGCCACCGCGCCCGGCACGTCCGCGCCCCGGTGGAGGTCCCGCCCCAGCTCGTCCGCCGACAGCGCGATGCCCAGCACCCGCCACGAGTACGCCAGCGACGGCTCCATCGCGGTGGCGGCCTTCGCCTCCTCCCGCGCCGCGCCCGCCGCGCCCGCCCGCAGCAGCAGCAGCGCCAGCTGCGCGCGGTGCAGCCCCTCCGCCGGGTGCATGGCGATCAGCTTCCGCTGCTCCTGCACCGCCTCCTTCACCTTCCCCGCCGACAGCAGCCGCTCCGGCACCCGGTCGAACAGCAGCTGCACCGGCGTCTCGCGCACGTACTCGCCGAGCGCGGTCCGGAACGCCTCCACCTCCGCCGCCGTCAGCTCCATCCGGGTGAGGTCGAAGGAGAACCGCGCGGTGACCTGGCCGTTGGCCCCCAGCGCGTACGCCTTCTTCAGCGTCGCCGGCCCCAGCGGCCGCGTCTCCGGCGACGGCAGCGGGCCCGCGGCGAACCCCGCCGCGGGGGTGATGATCGCCGTCAGCTCCGCCGAGTACGGCTCCGCCAGCCGCAGCGGGTACCGCCGCCGCCCCTCCGAGCGCTTCGCCGCCTCGGCCGCCGCGTCCTCCCCCTCGCCCGGGTCGTCCGCCGGGGCCAGCTCCGCGGGGAGGTGCTCGAAGAGGATGCCGGTGGTGAGCGCCACCGCCGCGTCCACGTCCGCCGCGTACGCGCGCCGCACGCCCTCCGCCTCCAGCTTCACCGTCAACGGCTTGACCAGGTCGTCGGGGTCGGAGTGCTCGAAGCCGCTCAGCCGCTCCGCCTCGAAGTACTTCTTCAGGTAGTCCTCGGCGGAGTGCTGGAAGTCCTCCGCGTCGCGCCGCAGGTGCTCGCGGCGGTCGGCGGCGATGGTGCCCTGGGTGAAGGTGGTCTCCACCAGCTTGCCGCGCCCGCGCTCCGCCATCAGGTACTCGCGGGTGACGCGGAACACGTTGCGCGACCCGTCCGGCTTCGGCGTCCGCGCCAGGCCCTGGGTGTCGGGCGCGGCGATCAGCGACTGCCGCCCCAGCGACAGCGGCGAGAGCTGCCCCGCGGGCGCGGTCCAGTCCGTCGGGTCCATCCACAGAGGCTCCGGCCCGGGCACGTACACCACCGCGTGCGTGAACAGCCCGAACCCGGCCACGTCCGGCGGCGCGTCCGACCAGCCCGGGCTCACCAGCGCGATCCACGCCTTCACGCCCACCGCCCGCAGCATGGCCACCATCAGCGCGGAGAGGTCCTTGCAGTCGCCGTACTCGCGCGCCAGCACCTCCTCCGGCGGGCGCGGGACGACGGCGGCGGAGGCCAACTCCACCCCGGTGTAGCGCACGGACTTGTGCAGCCACGCCAGCAGCCGGTCCGCCACCGCCTTCGTCCCCTTGGCGCCGGCGGTGATCCGCTTCGCCTCCGCCTGCAGCTTCGACCCGCCGATCTGCTTGTCCACCACCTCCGAGTAGGCGCGCGCCACCTCGTTCCACGACTTCGCGGTGCCGAAGATGATCCGCGGCTGCGGCACCACCTCCGGCGGCATCCCGCGCTCCGGCGTCCGCTGCGCCGGGAGGTCGCGCATCTCCACCGTCACCCTCCGCCGCCCGCCGGACTCGGACACCACCGGCTTGGCGTCGCTGCCCTGGACCTCCGAGCGGAAGGTGAGCTTCGCCGGCAGGTCGATGATCAGCCGCGAGCGGAGCGTGGGGGTGCCGCCGCCGAAGTAGAACGACTCGCGCTCGGACGACCCCACCGCGGGCCGGTGGTGCTTGATGGAGATCAGCTCCTCCACCACCACGCCGGGGGCCATCCCCGGCAGCGGCCCGCGCACCGCCTTGCGGTCGCTGAAGGACTCCGGCGGGCCCTGCCCGGTCTCCTCGGCCAGGGTGGCGGGGTCGAACGCGCGCTCCGAGCCCCCCGCGGAGATCACCCGCGCCTTCACCTCCGGCCGGTCCTCCAGCCAGGGAGACCACTCGGCGCCCACGGTGGCCCACTGCTCGGCGCCGGTGCGGGTGAGCACGCGGAACACCACGCGCGTGGTGGAGTCGCGCCCGCCGGCCTCGTCGAAGACGTACGAGGTCTCCTCCAGCAGCACCTCCACGTCGGCGTCGCGGTCGAAGGGGTTGGGGAGGGTGGCGGCCACCTTCGCCATCTGGGCGGCGGGGGCGGAGAAGGGGGCGCCCTCCCAGGGGAGCGAAGGCGGTCCAGCGAGCGCGGCGGCGGCCCAGAGGGCGGTCAGCGGGGAAAGCACCGCGCCGATTCTGCCACTCAGGCCTCCAGCGACACCACGCCCCGCCGCAGGAGGTCCTTGAGCGTCTCCTCCACGTCGACCGGCGAGGCGTCGCTCCGGGCGATCACCTCCGCCGGCGGCAGCCCGTCCTCGCAGATCAGCTTGGCCGTCCGCAGCCACTGCTGGGGGCCGACCTGGGCGTACAGGTCGTACAGCGGCTGGTCGACCACGATGCGCCTGGCCTTCACCATCAGCGCCTCGCGGGCCCGCCGCTCCTTCTCGTTGAGCGTCTGGACCGCGCGGTCGATCAGGGACTCCATGCTGCCCAGCGGCGCGGCGCCCGGCGGCACGCCCGGGTCCCCGAACACCACCGACCCGTTGGCTGACCGGGAGGCGAGGAGGGCGATGAACGCCGGCTCGCCCTGGGCGCGGTGCGGCCCCGCATTCGCGATGGCGCCCACCACCTGCCCGTCGCGGAAGGCGACCTGGTACTGCGCCCAGTCGTCCCGGGCGTCCAGCCGGCCGGTGGCGGCCTGCCGCCCCAGCTCCTGCACCAGCCACTGCGCGCCCACCGCGTCGATGGAGAGCAGCAGCCGCTTCTGCACCCGGATGTCCGCGCGAACGTGGTTGCGCGTGTGGAGCAGGCCGCGGATCTGCGTGGCCAGCACGTCGTGCTTCACCGACTTGGAGAGGTACGCCTGCGCGCCCGCGTCCAGCGCCCGCAGCGACTCGCGGTAGTCGTCGTGGCAGGAGAGGAACGCCACCGGCATCTCGCGCGTCCGGTAGTCCTCGCGCACCTGCCGCAGCAGGCCCCAGCCGTCCAGCCGCGGCATCGACAGGTCCGCCACCAGCACGTCGAACGGCGCGGACCGGGCGCGTTCGAAGCCCTCCACGCCGTCCGCCGCGGTGGTCACCTTCATCCCCCGGCGCTGGAGGATGATGCTGAACATTCGGCACAGCTCCGGGTCGTCGTCCACCAGCAGCACGGCGATCGGCGAGCTCGACTCCGGCTCCGGGGTGGGCGTCGGAGCCAGCAGCGCGCCCAGCTCGTCCTGCTCCGGGGCAGGGGCGGGTGGGGCCGGCGTCACGGCCTTCTCCACGTCCAGGTCCACGCCGACCAGCGGCTCGTCCTCGCCGCTCACCTCGATGACGATGCCGGCGCCGTCGCCCGCCTGGCCGGACAGCTCCGAGAACGACCAGGTCTCCGGGCTGGACTCCACCATCGCCCACAGCGCCGCGTCTCCCGTCCGCCCGTGGTAGGTGGCCGAGAGCAGCCCGCCGCGGACGAAGAGCGCCGTGCCCTGCTCGGGGTGGACGGGGTCCACGTTCAGCGCGCCGGATCGCTGCGTGCGCCGGATGTGGGCGATCAGCCCCCCCAGCTCGCCGGACCGGCCGCGGCCGTGGACCCATCCGGTGCGCGTGGGGAGGGCCCGCATCAGCTCCTGCACCTCCGCCACGTGGCGCTCCGCCTGGAACGGCTCGTTCAGCAGCTGCACCACGCCGGAGCGGAACCGCGACGCCCACCCCTGGTCCGCGGTCACCTTCGCCAGCAGCACGATGGGCGTGACGGCGAACATGGGGTGCTGCGCGATGGCGCGGAACACCTCCGCCATGGTGGGCGACTGGAGCTCCGCGTGGACCAGCACCAGCTCCGGGCGGAGCTGGCGCAGCGCGCCCGCCGTCTTCCGCGGATCGCTGATGTAGCGCATCAGGAACGCCCCGCTCCGGTTGAACGCCTGCGGCAGCAGCTTCTGCGTCGCCGGGTCCGGGTCGATGGACAGGATGGCGGGTGGTTTGACGTTGGGTGACGACACTGCGAGTCACTACATAACGCGGGATCCGAGCGCGCGGTAGACGCGGCGCTCGCCGAACCGGGGGACCCCCCACGGCCGCGAGGACCACCAGTTGAGGACCACCGTCCGCCGCAGCTCCCCGCGCCGGCGACTTTTGCCCTGCGGCACCCGGTTCCGGTCGTCCAGCACGCCGTGGGTGAGCGCGCCGCCGAACCAGGCGAAGCGGTTCGGCTCCGGGCGGACGAGGTCCATCCGGTCCAGGCGCTCGGGCGCGCAGGCGGGGCGGCGCGGATCCGGCGGCTCCTCCGTCACGGCCAAAAGGCCGCCGCGCACGCGGCTCAGGAAGAGCACCGAGGACACCAGCGGGTGCACCTCGCCGCCGCCGCGCTTCTCGCGCCGGATGTCGTGGTCGCGGTGGAAGTCCACCGGCACGTCCGCGGTCCACATCCGCGACAGCCACCACTCCACGCCGCGCACGCGCGCGCGCGCCGCTCGAGGGAGTCGCTTCACCAGCGCGAGCGCCGCCTCCTCCACCACCGAGCCCGCTCGCTCCCTCAGCGGGAACCAGAACGTCGTCTGGTAGGTCGCGCGGATGTTCTCGTCTCCCACCTGTTGGACGGCGCGCAGCAGGCGGGCGAAGAGGAAATCCGGGAGCGCTTCGTCAAGTAGAGTGACGCAACGCCCCTCGGGCGACGCGGATAATTCTGCGCGGTCTCGTTGCACGTCCCCTCGTAGCGCTTGAGAAAGTACGATGACCAAAGTCTCAGACACCAGGACTCCCGCGACCCCCACGGCGGCTCCTGCATCCCCCCCGCAGCCCCAGCAGCAGAACGAGGTCGCGCAGGTCTCCGCGCAGCGGCGCCTCCCGCGGCAGCAGGTCAGCGCCTTCGGCACCCCTGACACCCGGCCCGAGTTCGGCCGCCGGTTCACTCCTGCCGCCAACACGCTGGTGAACAACGCGCAGGCGCGCAACCTTGGCTTCGAGGCGCGCGAGACCAACGCGCTGGCCCAGGGCCCGGCCACCGTCGGCACCAACGTCAACGTCTCCAACGAGGCCGGCCCGCAGTCGGAGACGGACATCGCCATCGACCCGACCGATCCGAACCACCTGATCGGCGGCTCCAACAGCATCAGCTCCGACGGCGCGATGCGCGTCTATGAGTCCTTCGACGGCGGTCAGACCTGGAAGAACACCAAGCTGCCGCTGGCGCCCGCGCCGGTGAATGGCTTCAGCTCCGACCCCGCCGTGACCTTCGACAAGAAGGGCAACGCCTACTACTCGTTCCTGGGCATCGACTCCCAGGGTCAGAAGACCTCGCTGGTGAACCTGGTGAAGCCGAAGGGCTCCACCCAGTGGGGCGGGATGACCACCGTCCCCAACGTCAACGCCGACAAGAACTTCATGACGTCGGACATGACGAACGGCCCCAACGCCGGGAACGTCTACATCGCCTGGGACAACAACAACAACGACGGCACCCAGCAGGTCCGCCTGGCGACCTCCAGCGACCAGGGCAAGACCTGGAACACCGCCAAGGTGAACAACCAGGGCACCACCGTGATCGGCTCCGACCCCAAGGTCGGCCCGAACGGCGAGGTCTACGTGGCGTGGGCCAACTACAAGGACCACACCATCAACATCAACAAGTCCACCGACGGCGGGAAGACCTTCAGCCCCACGGATACGACGATCCACTCCTGGACCGCCCCCACCGGGAGCGGGCTGGACGTGAAGATCCCCGCCGACCCCGAGCGCGGCGTCACCACCTTCCCGTCGATCGACGTGGACCGGTCGGGCGGGCCGAACAACGGCACCGTCTACTGCTCGTACATGGACGGCGACAACACCAACGGCTACCACGTGTTCGTCCAGTCCTCGAAGGACGGCGGCAAGACCTGGGGCACGCCGAAGCAGGTGGACGACCCCACCGGCAACGCCCCGGGCCGCCACGACCACTTCATGCCGCGCCTGGCGGTGGACCAGTCGGACGGATCGGTGAACGTGGTCTGGTACGACACGCGCAACGACGCCTCCAACAAGAAGGCGGACGTCTACTACTCGCGCTCCACCGACGGCGGGCAGACCTTCGAGCCCAACACCCGCGTCAGCTCCCAGTCCTCCGACGAGACCGGGGCCAACGCGGCGCCGGGCGTGGCGGGGAACGGGAACGGGGCGGGCCGCGCCGGCAACCGCGGCGGCGTCTACGAGCGCCCGGGCGAGGTGGATGACCCCGACGGCGAGGAGGGCCGCCCCGAGCGCACCACCGACGACGTGCTCTCCGACGCCAACGGCTACGGCGACTACCTCGGCATCGCCGCCAGCAACGGCAAGGTGCAGGCGTTCTGGTCCGACAGCCGGCCGGGCAACAAGGACGAGGACGTCTTCTCCGCCACCATCACCCACGGCCAGAAGCCGCCGGATCCGACCGGCACCACCGAGGTGAAGGGCTCCGACGCGCCCAACGCGCCGATCAAGGACAACACCACCACCACCTCGAAGATCCACTTCGACCAGAACGGCCCCATCGACAGCTTCAAGGTCAACCTGGACATCGACCACACCTTCCGCGGCGACCTGGTGGTGAAGCTCACCGGCCCGGACGGCCAGAGCGTCAACATCTCCAACCGCGAGGGCGGCAGCGCGGACAACGTCAAGGGCGAGTTCGACCTCTCCTCCGCGCTCAAGGGGAAGGACATCAAGGGCGACTGGACGCTGTCGGTGCAGGACGCGGCCGCGCAGGACGAGGGCAAGCTCAACAACTGGTCCATCGACGCGATGGTGAAGACGGACCAGAAGCCCCCGGCCGAGGACAAGGAGGTCAAGCAGACCCTGACGCCCAACGCGCCGGTCAAGGACCTGCAGACCACCACCTCGAAGATGCACTTCGACAAGGACGGGCCGCTCAGCCAGCTCAAGCTGGGCCTGGACCTCGCCCACACCTGGCGCGGGGACCTGGTGGTGCAGCTCACCTCTCCCTCCGGCAAGACGGTGGACATCTCCAACCGGGCGGGCGGCAGCGCGCACGACATCAAGGGCGACTTCGACCTCTCGTCGTCGTTCAAGGGCGAGTCCCTCAAGGGCGACTGGACGCTGAGCGTGAAGGACGCCGCCGCGCGCGACGAGGGCACCCTCAACGCGTGGTCGCTGGACGCGACCGTCCAGTAGTGACCGCGGCCGTGCAGTAGCGCGAGAGCTTTGCAGGCCCGCTCCGCATTCCCCGGGAGCGGGCCTTGCTTTTTGTCCGGAGGCATGGTTCCTCCCGCGCGCAGCGAGGGCACGGCAGGCTCTTGCGGGGGCGATGCGGATGACGCCGTCGATGCGACCGGTCTACGTGGTGGATGCGGCGGCTGACGTCCGGGCCATGGTCTCCGAAACGCTCCGGTCGCTGGGGTACGAGGCGGCCGCCTTCGAGTCGCCGGCGCGCGCGCTGGACGCCATGGGCCGCCGGCCGCCGAGCGCGCTGCTCACCGACCTCGACATGACGCCGATGCCGGGCGACGAGCTGTGCCGGCGGGTGAAGGAGGGCCGGGCGCTCTCGCGCATTCCGGTGATCATCTTCACCTCGGCGGACTCGTCGCTGGAGGTGATGCGCTCCTGGCGCGCGGGCGCGGACGACTTCCTGCCCAAGCCGGTGCAGCGCGCCACGCTGCGCGCCAAGCTGGAGGCGCTCTCGCGGGCGGGGGCGGCGGAGGAGGTGGTCTCCGTGCTCCACCGCCCCGGCGAGCACCACCGCCTGCTGTTCGTGGACGACAGCCGCTTCTTCCGCACCGTGCTGGGCGGGGCGCTGGAGCACTCGGGGTTCCAGCTCATCTACGCGCGCAGCGGGCCGGAGGCGCTGGAGCTGGCGGAGGCGCACGTGGGCCAGCTGGACGCGGCGCTGTCCGACCTGTCGATGCCCGGGATGGACGGGCTCGCGTTCGCCGCCGCGCTTCGCCAGAAGCCGGGCTGGGAGAAGAAGCCGATCCTGATGATGACCGCCTCGGAGATCACGGCGGAGCGGGCGGCGGCGGCGGAGGCGCTCACCGGCAGCAAGCTGCTGGAGAAGCGGCTCTTCCCCATCGAGTCCATCGTCTCCAGGGTGAACAGCGCCGTGGAGCCCAACGTGGAGGCGCTGCGGGCGGCCGAGCGGGTCCCCTTCTTCTCGGTGGTGGAGTTCCGCGCCGCCGGGACGGCGGACTTCCTCACCGGCTTCTCCTACGACGTGAGCCCGGGCGGCATCTTCGTGCGCAGCCTGACGCCGCTCCCGGCCGGCACCGCGGTGGAGATGCAGGTGAAGATCACCGCCCGGACGCCGGTGCCGTCCTGCTTCGGCACGGTGGTGTGGGCGAACCAGTACCGGCTGCGGACGTCGTTCAGCTACCCGGTGGGGATGGGCATCCACTTCACGCACCTGGAGCCGGAGCAGCAGGCGGAGGTGCAGAAGCTGGTGAAGGTGGGCGGGAAGCTGATCGCCGCATAGTGGTGGCGCGCGCTCCGGCGCCGGTTAATTGAAGGGCCGTGGCCGCCGTCCGCGTGGTGCTGGTGGGAGAGGATCCGCTCGCGAGGGGTGGGCTGCACGCCCAGCTGGAGGGGCAGGAGGGCGTCCTCCTCGCCGGCCACACCGAGCTGGAGCACCTGGCGCTGGCGCTGGAGCAGGGGCGGCCGGAGGCGCTGGTCTGGGACCTGGGCGTCGACCCCCAGGAGGCGCTGGGGCGGGCGGCGGAGATGGCCCGGGCCAACGTGCCCTTCGTGGTGCTGCTGGACGACGACGAGCTGGCCGGGGACGCGGTGGCGTCGGGCGCTTCGGGCGTCCTGGGGCGGGACGCGGGGCCCACGCAGATCGCCGCGGCGGCGGTGGCGGCGGCCCGCGGGCTGGTGGTGCTGGCGGCGGAGCTGGCGTCGGCGGCCGTGCCCCGGCCCAGCGGCGCGGCGCCGGCGGACCCGCTGACCGACCGCGAGCTCCAGGTGCTGGGGTTGCTCGCGGAAGGGTTGTCCAACAAGCAGATCGCCGGGCGGCTGGGCATCAGCGAGCACACCGCCAAGTTCCACGTCAACGCCATCCTCGGGAAGCTGGGCGTGCAGAGCCGCACCGAGGCGGTGGTGCGCGCGGCGCGGCTCGGGCTGCTGATGCTGTGAGCGGGGCGCCCACCTGCCCGAACGGGTAGGGCGCCGGACTCCCCGTCCGGCGGATGTGGCGCCGGGCGCGGATCGCTATTTCACCTCCACGAAAGTAAGAGGTGAACGCAATGGCAAACGCGGCACAGGACCTGTCGAGCGCGCTGGCGCAGATCGTGGAGAAGGTGGGGCCCTCGGTGGTGCGGGTGGAGGACGGGCGAGGGAGGCCCTCCACCGGCGTGGTCTGGGAGGTCTCGGGCGGGTCGACGCTGATCGCCACCGCCTCGCACTCGCAGGAGCGCGAGGACAGCCTGGAGGTCGGCCTGCACGACGGCTCCACTGTGAAGGCGTCGCTGGTGGGCTTCGACAACTCCACCGACGCGGCGCTGATCAAGGTCGACCAGGCGCTGCCGGTCCCCACCTGGGGCGACGGCGCGGACCTCAAGGTCGGCAACCTGGTGCTGCTGCTGGGCCGGCCGGGCAAGACCGCCCGCGCTGCGCTGGGCATCGCCTCCGCCGTCGGGACCGACGAGTGGCGCACCGCGGCCGGCGGCAAGGTCAACCGCTACGTCCAGGCGGACGTCGCGCGGTCGCCCGGCTTCTCCGGCGGCCCGCTGGTGGACATGAACGGAAAGGTGCTGGGCATGTACAGCTCCGCGCTGGCCCGCGGCGCCCACGCCATCCTCCCCACGCCCACGCTCCAGCGCATCGTCCCGTCGCTCCAGCAGCACGGCAAGGTGCAGCGCGGGTTCATCGGCGTCGGCGTCTACCCGGTCAACCTCCCCGACGACGTGAAGAAGCAGGTCGGCGGCCAGGAGGACGGCGTGGTGGTGGTGGCGCTGCAACCGGACGGCCCGGCGCAGAAGGCCGGCATCGCCCTGGGCGACGTGCTCATCCAGCTGGAGGGCAAGCCGGTCACCTCGCCCGGCGAGCTGATCTCCCTGCTGGACCCGGACAAGGTCGGCAAGGCCGTCACCGCCAAGGTGGCCCGGGCCGGCGCCGTGCGCGACGTGAGCATCACCGTCGGCTCGCGCGGTTGAAAGCGCGGGCTGAAGTCGGATCGCCTGATGGTTAGGACAGCAAGGCCATGAACATCCTCAAGCAGTTCTCGCAGCAGCTGGAAGCGCTCGTGCAGAAGACCGCGCCCGCGGTGATCGGCGTCCTGCGCGGCCAGGGACAGGCCACCGGCGTGGTGCTGGCCCAGGACGGCTACGTCCTCACCAACGCCCACGTGGTGGAGGGCGCGCGGCGGATGAACGCCCGCATGCACGACGGCGACGAGCACCGCGCCCACGTGGTGGGCACCGACGAGCGCACCGACCTCGCGGTGCTCAAGCTGGACGTGAACCACCTCGCCACGCTGCCTTTGGCCGACGGCCGGGAGGTGAACGTGGGGCAGCTGGTGGTGGCCATCGGCAACCCGTTCCGCTTCGAGCGCTCGGTGAGCCTGGGCGTGGTGAGCGCGCTGGACCGCAGCCTCCCGTCCCGCCAGGGCGCGCTGGAGGGCCTCATCCAGACGGACGCGGCCATCAACCCCGGCAACTCGGGCGGCCCGCTGCTCAACGCGGACGGCGAGGTGGTGGGCATCAACACCGCCGTCATCCCCTGGGCCCAGGGCATCGGCTTCGCCATCCCCGCGTACACCGCCAGCTGGGTGGCGTCCGTGCTGATCAAGAGCGGCGAGGTGCGCCGGCCGTTCCTGGGCATCGCCGCCCGGGGGGAGGAGCTGGGCCCAAAGCTGGCCACCGCCACCGGCCGCCGCCGGGCGGTGCGCGTCCTCGACGTCAACGCCACCGAGCCGGCCGACCGCGCCGGCGTCCGCGAGGGCGACCTGCTCATCTCCGCCAACGGAAACCCGGTCTCCTCGGTGGACGACCTCCAGCGGGTGATGGTGCTGGACACCAGCGGCGAGCTGCGGCTGGAGGTCTTCCGCAACCAGGAGAAGCGCGAGCTGAAGGTCCGCCCGCGCCCGTGGCCGAAGATGGCCATGGCATAGCGGGGGCGGGGCCGCCTCCGGGGTGGTAAACCCTGGAGGCGATGAGCGAACCGAGCGCGCCGCTGTCGGCGCTCCTTCCCCAGGCCGGTGGGCCCGCGCCCAGCTCGGACGAGGTGCTGGACCGCTTCGTCCGCTACGCCACCTCCGCCGGGCTGTCGCTCTACCCGGCGCAGGAGGAGGCCATCCTCGAGCTGTACTCCGGCAAGCACGTGGTGCTGGGGACGCCCACCGGCTCCGGCAAGTCGCTGGTGGCCTTCGCCCTGCTGTTCAAGGCCATGGCCGAGGGGACGCGCGGCTTCTACACCTGCCCGATCAAGGCGCTGGTGAACGAGAAGTTCTTCGCCCTCTGCGACGCCTTCGGCCCGGAGCGGGTGGGGATGCTCACCGGCGACGCCGCCTTCAACCGCGACGCGCCGCTGATCTGCTGCACGGCGGAGATCCTCGCCAACCTCGCCCTGCGCGAGGACCGGTCCGACATCGGGTACGTGGTGATGGACGAGTTCCATTACTACTCGGACAAGGAGCGCGGGGTGGCGTGGCAGCTGCCGCTGCTGGCCATGCCGAAGACGGCGTTCCTGCTCATGTCCGCCACGCTGGGCGACACCACCGCCATCCAGGAGAAGCTCGCTCAGCTCACGGGGCGGGAGGTGGCGGAGGTGAAGAGCGGCGAGCGCCCGGTGCCGCTGGACTTCGAGTACCAGGAGAAGCCGCTCCACGAGACCATCCAGACGCTGCTCGACACGGGGAAGGCGCCCGTCTACCTGGTGAACTTCACCCAGCGCGGCGCGGCCGAGCAGGCCCAGGCGCTGACGTCGATCAACATCCTGGCGAAGGACCAGAAGGAGACCATCCGCCAGCAGCTGTTCGACGCGAAGTTCGACACGCCGTACGGCAAGGACGTGGAGAAGTACCTCCGGCACGGCCTGGGGCTGCACCACGCGGGGCTGCTGCCCAAGTACCGCCTGCTCACCGAGAAGCTGGCGCAGACCGGGCTGCTGAAGGTCGTCTCCGGGACGGACACGCTGGGGGTGGGCGTGAACGTGCCCATCCGCACCGTCCTGTTCACCCAGCTGTGCAAGTTCGACGGGGAGAAGACGGCCATCCTCTCCGTGCGCGAGTTCCACCAGATCGCCGGGCGCGCGGGGAGGAAGGGGTTCGACGACCGCGGCACGGTGGTGGTGCAGGCGCCCGAGCACGTGGTGGAGAACCTCAAGCTGGAGGAGAAGAAGCAGCAGGGGAAGAAGGTGGTGAAGAAGCAGCCGCCGCAGAAGGGGTACGTCCACTGGGACCGCGCCACCTTCGAGCGGCTGCTGTCGAAGCCGCCCGAGCCGCTGGAGTCGCGCTTCAACGTCACCCACGGGCTGCTGCTCACCGCGCTCCAGTCGCGCGCGGGGCTGCCCATCGAGATGGACGGGAAGCGGGCGGGCGGGTTCGGGAGGCTGGTGGACCTGATCTTCCGCTCGCACGAGAGCGACTACCGGAAGCGGAAGCTGCTGGTGACGGCGGCGCAGGCGTTCCGGACGCTGCGGTCGTCGGGGCTGGCGTCGGTGGAGAAGCGGCAGCGGGGCGCCCGGGCGGCGGAGGTGGTGGTGGATCCCACGCTCCAGCACGACTTCTCGCTGAACCACACCCTGGGGCTGTACCTGCTGGAGACCATCGGCAAGCTGGACCGGGCGCTGGAGACGTACGCGCTGGACCTGCTCACGCTGGTGGAGTCCATCCTCGAGGACCCCAACGTCATCCTCTACGCGCAGCTCCACGAGCTGAAGGGCAAGAAGGTGGCGGAGCTGAAGTCGCAGGGCATGGAGTACGAGGAGCGGATGGAGGAGCTGGAGAAGCTGGAGTGGCCCAAGCCGAACCGGGACTTCATCTACGGCACCTTCGACGCGTTCGCCGCCAAGCACCCGTGGGTGGGGCACGAGAACATCCGGCCCAAGTCGGTGGCGAGGGAGATGGTGGAGCGGTTCCTCTCCTTCAACGAGTACGTGAAGGAGTACGGATTGCAGAGGAGCGAGGGGTTGCTGCTGCGGTACCTGTCGGACACCTACAAGACGCTGGCGCAGTCGGTGCCGGAGACGGCGAAGACGGAGGAGGTGTCCGACCTCCAGGCGCAGCTGCGGGTATTGGTGAGGCAGGTGGACTCCAGCCTGCTGGACGAGTGGGAGGCGATGAAGCGGCCCGGGATGCCGCGGCGCGAGCGGGAGGCGGAGCCGGCGCGGCTGGGGCAGGGGCAGGACCTCTCGCGAGACCCCAAGGCGCTGGCGGCGAGGGCGCGCGGGGAGCTGCATCAGCTGCTCAAGGCGCTCTCGGACAAGGCGTACGAGGCGGCGATCGGACTGCTGAAGGCGGGGGAGGTGGAGTGGACGGCGGCGAAGCTGGAGGAGGCGATGGCGCCGTACTGGGCGGAGCACGCGACCATCGACCGCACGCCGCGCGCGCGCCGGCCGGACCTCACGTTCCTCCAGCCGGTGGAGGGGGAGGTGAAGGTGTGGACCGCCCGGCAGAAGATCCTCGACCCGGCGGGGCATGGCGACTGGATGATCGAGGCGAGGGTGGACTTGAAGGAGCCACACCCGGAGGACGTGCCGCTGCTGCAGTTGGTCCGGATCGGGACCTAGCCGTCTTCAAGCCATAGGGTAGAGAGGTCGAATTCGTGCGCTTCGAAGGGCTCGATACGCGCGGGTGCGTCACCCGGGAAATTTCCGATCAACGTCCAGTGGTCCTTCACCTTCTGAAGGGCTTCGATCGTGCGGCTCGTCGGGTCCACGAGCCACGCGAACGCCACGCCAGCCTTGAGATAGACGGGGAGCTTATTCACGCGGTCGAAGCTCGCGGTGGAACGAGAGGTGATCTCGCAGATCCAGTCCGGGGCGAGCTCCATGAACGGGACATCGGGCATTTTCGGCAGGCGCTCACGGCGCCAGCCCGCGAGATCGGGGATCACGACGTTCGGTCCGAAGTGGAGCTCTGGTTCACGGAAAATCCACCAGCGACCATGGACTCCCTTGCCAAGGTCGAATGACCCGTGGAGCTCGTAGAGCAGGACGCCGGCGAGATGGGCATGTCCCATGGTCGGTCGAGGCCACGCGAACAATTGTCCGTCGACGAGTTCCCCATTCATGCCCTCCGGCAACTGCCGGATGTCGTCGTATGTCGCCGGCTTCTTCGTGAACGCTTTCATCCGCCCCACATTACCGAAGCGAGCTGACTCGCTAATGTTGTCCGAGTGGAGCTCCCCCTCGCGCTGCTGAGCCTCTTCCTCGGAACCGCCCCGGTGGAGCCCGTCATCCTCTGGGCGACCGACTCGGGGATTCCGCGCGCGGATCACGGGGCAGCGCTGTTGCCGGATGGGCGGGTGATGGTGATGGGTTACCAGACGTTCCGCGAGCAACTCTACGACCCTGCCGCGGACACCTGGAGCGACGGTGGCACGGGCCTCGACCAGCACGCGATCTTCTCGACGGCGCGGACCCGGAACGGGACGCTGGTGATCGTCGACAACTCCCCGACCTACGAATGGTGGTCTCCGTGGCTGCCGGACTGGGAGGTGGCGCCCACCGGGGCCGACCGGCAGCAAGGCGTGGCGGTGCTGCTGCCCTCGGGGAAAGTGCTCACGGGGTGCGGCGATGACGGGACCAACCCCATCGGCAACTTCGAGACGCTCGACGAGGACGCGGGCATCTGGGTGGACGCGGGCATCCAGCTCGTCCCCACCTCCCTGTGCGCCCTCAGCCCGCTGCCGGGTGATCGCTGGCTCAAGACCGGAGGCGTGTTCGCGGCGTCCACCGTCGCCGAGCTGTGGTCCCCCGACGGAGGGCGCGCCATGGCCCTCCAGTCCCCGCGCCAGGAGCACGCCTCCGTCGTCCTCCCCGACGGCCGGGTGCTGGTCACGGGCGGCAACGACTCCCCCGTCCCGGACGAGATCTTCGACCCGGTCACGGAGCAGTGGGACGCGGGCGCGACACCCTCGGTCGAACGCTTCCGCGCCTCCGCCACCGTGCTCCCCGACGGGCGCGTCCTGGTCGCCGGCGGGTTCGACGGCGCCAACGTCGCCCTCGACACCGGGGAGATCTTCGACCCCGCCACCGGACTGTGGTCCCCGCCGTTCCAGCTGGGGCTCCGGCGCGGCGCGCACGTCGGGCTGATGCTCCCCAGCGGCCGGGTGTTCCTCACCGGCGGCGATGACAACGTGGACGCGACGTCGAGCAGCCAGCTCCTCGATTTCTCCAGCCCCTTCGTCAGCGGCGGTCCGGCGCGGCCGGCACCGGTGACCGCGCCGCGGCTGGGCACCGCGCGAGGCACGCCGATCCTCTGGGACGACCAGGGCCCGGCGGCGTACCGGATGGATTCGCAGGGTATGTGGGTCGCGCTGCCGCCGGCACCCCCGAACCACGGCGCGGTGGCGGTGGCGCTGCGCGACGGCCGGCTCCTCCGGGTGGGCGCGTCGATCGACGGGTACGACCCGGACCGGGACGCGTGGTTCACGGTCCCCGGAGCGCCGGACGGCGGGCGGCCGGGCGCGGCGGCGGCGCTGCTCGGGACCGGCGAGGTGCTGATCGCCGGGGGGAATGGGCCGTCCGCCCTGGTCCAGCGATTCGACCCACGGACCGCCGCCTGGACCCAGACCGAAGACCTCCCCAGGGCGGCGAATGACGGGCAGGCGATCTCGCTGCGCGGCGGCGACGTGATGGTATGCGGCGGAGATACCGCGGTGGGCGTCACCGATTGGTGCTGGCTCTACACGACGTCGACCAGTCACTGGACGTTCGGGGTGCGCTTCTTCGCCCCGCGGCGGCGGTTCAGCTTGACGGGGTTGGAGTCGGGCAGGGTGCTCGCGGCGGGAGGCGAGAACGACGCAGGGCTGGTGGCGAGCGCGGAGGTCTTCAACCCGTCGTCGGTGAGCTGGGTGTCGGCGGCGCCGTTGCTCCAGGCGCGCAGCGGGCACGCCGCGGTGCGGCTGCGCAATGGGCAGGTGCTGGTGATGGGTGGGGCTGGGGGGCCAGGCGCGCTGGACACGACGGAGCTGTTCGACCCGTTGCCGCGGTCGTTCTCGGCCGGGCCGTCGCTGGGTGGGCCGAGGGTGGCTCCGGTGGCGATGATGGCGGAGAGTGGGCAGGTGCTGATCGGTGGGGCGGAGGGCGGGCCGTTCGAGGTCTTCGACGAGGGGCGCGGCGCCCAGGATCAGTGGCTCCCGGCGCTCGGGACGCCACCGCGCGGCGGGGCGGGCCAGGCGGTCACCGTGCCGGGGGCGCAGCTCACCGGCGTGACGCCGGGGTCTTCGGGGGACATGCGGAGCTCGCCCAGCGATCTGCCGGTGCTCGCGCTGGTCGGGCCGGATGATCTGCTCGTGCGGCCGGGCGCGCTCGGGTGGACGCCGTCGAGCGTGACGTTCCAGGTGCCGCCCACGGCGAGCGGCTGGTACGCGATGAGCGCGTCCGTGAATGGGATCGAGAGCAACGCCCAGTCGTTCATCGTGGGGCGGGACGTCGGCCAGGCGTGCGACGCCGGCGCCGATTGCGCGGCGGGCATCTGCGGCGCCGGGAGCTGCGCCGCGCCACCGGAGATCATCGTGGTACCGCCCGACGCAGGGACGGACGCGGGCGCCGACGCCGGCACGGACGCAGGAGCAGATGCGGGGAATGACGGAGGCGCGGACGCGGGGAGCCCTTCTGCACTTGGGGTCGGCTGCGGCTGCACCGCCGCGCCCGGCGCCTGGGCCGCGCTCCTGATCGTGGTGTTTGCGCTACGCGCAAGGGTGAGGCGCGTGCGCCCGAGAGGGTGAGGCGCGCGCGTGAGTGAGGCGCGCCTGCGGGTAGGTGAGGCGCATGCGTGTGAGTGAGGCGCATGCGTGTGAGTGAGGCGCGTGCGCGTGGGTGAGGCGCGTGCGCGTGGGTGAGGCGCGTGCGCGTGGGTGAGGCGCGCGTGCGTGGGTGAGGCGCGCGTGCGTGGGTGAGGCGCGCGAGCGTGAGTCGCGAATTGCGGCTATCGCCGCAGGAGCTTGAACGCCACGTCCCGCGTACCGAGCGCCCTCGACGCCGTCACCCACAGCAGCATCAACGGCTCCACATAGCGGGCGCTGGAGAGCGGCCCGGCGTCCACCGCATCGAACCCGACGTCCTCCACCAGCCGCTTCACCACCGCCCTCCCCGCGGCGTCATCGCCGCAGAAGAAGTTCGTCGCCGGCACGCCCCCGTAGACCGGGTCGGTGAGGTTCTCCGCCCCCTGCGCGTTGAACGACTTGAACACCTTCGCCCCCGGCAGCCGCTTCTGCAACTCCTCCGCCGCCGACGTCGCCCCGCCGTACTTCAACCTCATCCCGGCCTCGACCGCGTTGGTGCAGTCGATGACCACCTTCCCGGCCAGGTCCCCGGCCGCCTGCAGCACCCCGTCCAGGGCGCCGTACGGCACCGCCAGCGCCACCACCTCCGCCCCGCGCGCCGCCTCCGCGACCGGCGCCGCGCTCGCCCCCAGCTCCTGGCACATCGCGCGCAGCTCCTCCCCGCCCGGATCGCGCGACCCGAACGTCACCCCGTGCCCGGCCTTCGCCCACGCGCGCCCCAGCCCCGCCCCGATGTGCCCGTTCCCGATCACCGCGATCTTCATCGCTCCCTCCGCAGCAGCCCGAACGCGACGTTACGGTTCTTCCCGCTCATGGCGAGCGAGATCCACAGCATCGCCACCGGCTCCAGCACCCGCGCGCCGCTCAACCCGCCGGTCCGCACCGCCTCGAACCCCAGGTCGCGCGCCAGCCCCGCCGCCACCTCGCACGCGCCCGCGTCATCCCCGCACACGAACATCGCCGCGCGCGCCGCCCCGTACTTCGGGTCCGCCATGTTCTCCAGGCCGGTGGTGTTGAACGCCTTCACCACCTTCGCGTTCTTCGCCCACCGCGCCACCTGCTCCCCGCCCGAGTCGGTGTGGGCGAGGACCAGCTTGAACCCGGGGCCGATGGGGTTCGTCGCGTCCAGCAGCGGCTTGCCTCCGAAGTCGCCCGCCGCCTCCAGCGCGTCCTTCGCCCCGTCCCACGGCGTGGCGAGGATGACGGCCTCCGCGCCTTCCACCGCGGCGCGCACGGTGGCGGCCGCCGCCCCGCCGAGGTCCTTCCTCGACGGGTCCCGCACCCCGTACACCACCCGGTGGCCGGCCTTCGCCAACCCTCCACCCAGCGCCGTACCCACCTTCCCGGCCCCGATGATCGCGACGTTCATGCCCGCGCTTTACCGCCCCAGGGCCTCGATCACCAGCCTCGCCGCGGCCGCGCCGGAGTACTGCTGTTGCCCGGTGACCAGCAGCCCGTCCCGCACCGCGTACTCCCGGAAGCGCTGGTCGACCACGAAGTTGGTGCCCTCGATCTTCCGCGCCTCGTCCTCGATCCAGAACGGCTGGATCCGCTTGCCCACGTACGCGTCCGCGAACTGCTCCTCGCTGTTGGCGAACCCCGTCCAGGTCTTCCCCTTCACCAGCAGCTCGCCGCTGGACAGCTTCGTCTCCAGCAGCGCGCACGTCCCGTGGCACACCAGCGCGGTGACCTTCCCCGCCTCGTAGAACCGCCGCACCACGTCCTGCACCTTCGCGTTCCCGCGGAACGTGTACATGGGCGACTGCCCGCCGATGACGAACACCGCGTCGTAGGCGGCGACGTTCACGTCCACCAGCGGCTTGGTGTCCTGGATCAGCGCCGCGTGCTTCGCCGACTTCTTGAACCCCAGCGAGATCAGGTCGTGCGCCGAGTACCCGCTGGCGTCCTCCGGGTCCGAGTACCCGTCCGCGGTCAGCGCGCCCCCCTCCGGGCTGCGGATCTCCACCTCGTACCCGGCCTCGGTGAAGGCCCAGTACGGGTGCGTCAGCTCCGCCCACCAGAACCCGATGGGCCACCCCGTGGTCTTCGAGGTCGACGGATTGCCGGCGACGATCAGGATGCGCTTCTTCTTCTTGTCGTTGGTGACGTTGAGGTTGGCGGTCATGGGCGTGAATATTCGCCCCCGCGGACCATGCAGCAACTCAATGCGATGCACATCTAGGTTGCATCAGATGAAACTATCCCGACCCCCGCCGCCGCCTCCTCCTCGGCGGGTCCAGCCGCGTCCGCGCGCCCGGGTGCACGTCCCCCGCCTCCTCCTGCGCCGCCCGCGCGAAGGCCTCGCGGAGGAACCGGTGCCCGGCGTCCCCGTCGAAGCGCGGGTGCCACACCAGGCTGAGCGCGTAGGGCCGAAGGGGCAGGGGAGGCTCCAGGATCCGCAGCCCCAGCCCCTCCGCCATCTTCATCGCCACGCGCTCGGAGACGGTGAGGACGTGGTCGGTGCGGGCCGCCAGCTGCAGGGCAGTCAGGAAGTACGGCACCGCCCGGGCCACCCGCCGCCGCAACCCCCGCTCCCGCAGCACGTCGTCCAGGTACCCGCCGGGCGCGCCTCGGGGAGCGACCTGGATGTGCGAGAGCTGCACGAACTGCTCGAGGGTGAGCCGCTTGCCCACGCCCGGATGATCGCGCCGCACCACCGAGACGAACCGGTCCGTGAGCAGCACCCGGCTGCGCATCTCCTGGGGCAGGTCCCCGTAGATCCCCACCGCCAGGTCGGACCCGCCGTCGCGCAGCTGCGCCGCGTCGTCCGCCGCGTTGGGGACGAAGCGCAGCGACACCCGGGGCGCCTCCCGCTGGAGGAGCCGGTCCACCGCCAGCCCCAGCACCGAGAGCACGTAGTCGGTGGCGTGGACGACGAACGCCCGGTCCAGCTCCGCCGGGCGGAAGGGCCGCGGCGGCTCCAGCGCCTGGGCGGCCTCGCTCACCAGCGTGTGCACGCGCGGGCGCAGCGCCTCCGCGCGGGGGGTGAGCACCATCCCGCGCCCCGCCCGGACCAGCAGCGGGTCTCCCAGCTTCTCCCGGATCCGCGCCAGCGCGTGGCTCATGGCCGGCGTGGAGAGCCCGGCGCGCCGGGCCGCCCCGGTCACGCTCCCCTCCTGCAGCAGCGCGTCCAGCGTGGCCAGCAGCCCCAGGTCGCCGAAGTCAACGTGCATTGGCTGCAACTCTGACCGGTCGGGGTTGCAACGCAAGCAGAAGCGGCTGCACCACCCACCGATCCACCGCCCACGTCACCGCCAGCCCGATGGCCGTCCCGGCCACGTCCCAGGTGAAGTCCTTCCACGACGGCGTGCCCAGCCCGATGGTCAGGTCCAGCAGCTCCTTCGCCACCCCGACCGCCAGCGCGGTGGACCCGCCCACCACCAGCCGCAACCCTTCGCTGGAGCCCGGCAGCAGCCCGGCCAGCCCGTACGCCCCCGAGGCAATCCCCGCGCTCACCCCGAAGTGGACCGCCTTGTCCGGTCCAAACCATGGGTCCGGGTCCGGCGGTGCCTGCGCCCGGGCCGCGGCGGAGGCTGCCGCGGCCACCACCCAGAGCCACCGCCTCACCGCGGCGGCTCCCCGAGGAAGTCCCGGATGTGCGCCGCGATCTCCGGCCCGGCCTCGATCAGCGTCCCGTGCCCGGCGTCGCGCACCAGGTGCCAGCGGGCGTGGGGGAGGGCGTCCCGCATCCGCTCCACCTGCCGCAGCGGGATCAGGGTGTCGTTCTCCGCGCCCAGGATCAGCACCGGCACCTTCACCTGCGGCAGCACGTCCCCGGCGTCCGCGTCGAACAGCGCGCTCAGCGTCCCCAGGTACGCGCCCAGGTCCATCCGGCGCAGGGCGGCCATGAACTCGGCGATGTCCTGGCGCTCGGCGCGGGCGCGGATCTGCCCGGTGAGCCGCCCGGCCGGGTAGATCAGCCGCGGGTTCAGCACCGCCCGCCACAGCGGCCTCAGCGCCGGGACCAGCGGCTTGGCCCCCTTCAGCGCTCGGCGGACGGCGGCGCCCACGCCCGGCAGCTTGAACACGCCCTCCCGGTTCCACGGCGCGTCCGGCGCCCCGGCGATCAGCACCATGCACGGCACCAGGTCCGGCCGCGCGCGGTACGCCTCCAGCAGCACCGGCACGCCCATGGAGAACGCCACCTGGATGGGCGGCGCGGCCCCCGCGCCCGGGCGCCCGCCCCGCATCACCGCTTCGGTGACCCGGACCAGGTCGTCCGCCTGCGTCCTCAGCGCGTAGTCCCCGCTCTTCGCCACGCCGCTGGACCCATGCCCGCGGTAGTCCCAGTGCACCACCCGGTAGTCGGCGGAGAGCGCCTCCACCAGGTGCCGCCAGAAGTTCTCCGACGTCCCGATGCCGTTGGTGAGCAGCAGCGACCGCCGCTCCACCAGCGCCCCCTCGTCGCCGGCGGTGCCGAGGTGCGTGTGGTACGAGATCGCCGTCCCGTCCACCGCCTCCACCGAGCGCGTCACCTTCCGGTAGGCCACGCCAGGACCGTACCCCGTCCACTGGATGACGGCTGCTCGATACAACCCGTTGACCTCCCAGCAACGCCTTCGTTGAGTTCCTGGCCACCCCTTCCCACCCACCCAGGAACCTTATGAAACGACCGTTGCTCCTCCTGCTCGCCCTCGCGGCGATCCCCCTCCCCGCGACCGCCGCCGGCGACGCGCGCTGGGTCTCCATGGACGCGCCGGAGGTGCTCGACGCCCCCGTGCTGGGCCTGCAGCGCTCCGGCATCGCGCTCCCGGCGGGCTTCGCGGTCGACACCGCGCTGATCGCGGACGCCGGCCTGCTCCCCAACCTCGGCGTGCGGTGGGCGCTCGCCGCCGGCCCGCACCGCGTGGTGGTGGGCGCGCGCTACGCGCTGTTCGTGGGGTCGGACGCGTACAGCGCGCTGATCAACGCGCTCCAGCCGGTGGTGAAGCGCTTCGACCCCAGCTTCAGCGGCCCGTCCGCCTACGCGGTCTACGGCTTCTCCCTGGGCCAGCTCACCTTCGCGGCCGAGCTCCGCCTGCGGCTGATGTACTTCACCTCCGGGTCGCTCACCGC
>Ga0134122_10000198_pt1 | contig 37029 bp, 38 predicted proteins | sample KB302_FD_96461 | JGI IMG/M metagenome (GOLD analysis project Ga0134122, IMG submission 96461) | Terrestrial soil microbial communities without Nitrogen fertilizer from Kellogg Biological Station, Michigan, USA - KB3-0-2 | ecosystem: Environmental > Terrestrial > Soil > Unclassified ... | reverse complement strand
CGGCAGTTCCGAAGCTTCCTGGCGCGCCGCGTCGAGAAATAGCGGCAGGTTGAGCGCTTCAAACGGGACGATCGCGTGCTTTTCCGGCTTGGAATAGACCTCGGCTCTCAGGAAGGCATCGATATTGCGCGCGGCTTTCTTGCCATGACCGACGGCCGTGGTCATGGTGCGGGCGCCGCCGATCAGATCGCCGCCAGCGAAGATGCCCGAATGACCGGTGCTCATCGATGCATCGACTTCGACCACGTCGCCGCGGCCGATGCGGATGCCGGGTACGGTCTTGAGAAACTCGACATCCGAATGCTGGCCGACCGCGAGTACGAGGGAATCGGCGTGAAGTTTTTCGAACTGTCCAGTTGCGACGCATCCCGAGCCGTCGGGCGCCATCTCCATGCGCTCGACCAAAACCTCGTCTTGACCGAACTGCTTGACCGTCGACAGCCACTTGATCTTCACACCCTCGGCAGCGGCCTCCATCGCTTCGTAAGGATGCGCTTCCATGTGCGCCTTGTCGAAACGGAAGATCAGAACCGCTTCCTGGGCGCCCAGGCGCTTGGCGACGCGGGCAGCATCCATGGCTGTGTTGCCGCCACCGACAATTCCGACGACGCGGCCAAGCTTCGGCGCGCGTCCCTTCTCGACCTGCTCCAAGAGCGAAATCGCGTCGATCATCTTGCCGCCGTCCATTGCCGGGATCGGAAGATGGTTGCCAACCTCAGTGCCGATGGCGAGGAAGACAGCGTCGAAACTGCCTTGCGCTTTTTCCGCAAGGACGTCGGTGACGCGGTGGTTCCGTAGGATTTTCACGCCCATCGCCTCGATGTGCGCAATTTCCTTGGCAACCCTGTCGCGCGGCAGGCGATACGCGGGAATACCGTATCGCATCATGCCGCCGGGCTCGTGGCCGCCGTCGCGGATCTCGACCTCATGCCCGAGCCGGCGCAGATGGTAGGCGCAAGACAGGCCCGCCGGGCCGGCGCCTACCACCAGGACGCGCTTTCCGGTCGACGCGCCGGTCTGGATCGTCCAACCTTTCTCGATCGCAAGATCGCCGAGGAAGCGATCGAGCGAGTGGATCGCTACCGGCTGATCGAGGAATTGCCGATTGCAGGCGCTTTCGCAGGGGTGGTAACACGCGCGCCCGTGTATCGCCGGCAGCGGATTATCTTCCATGTATTTGCGCCAAGCGTCTTCGTACCGGCCGGCCTGCGCCAGCGACAGCCACGCTTGAATATTCACGCCCGCCGGACAGGCGTTATTGCAGGGCGGTAGATGATCGACATACGCGGCCCGCTGCCACCGCACCGCGTTCGTGCCCTTAGCGATCGTCGACTTGTAGACCGGGGTCATGTCTTTTGGAATCAAAGTCATGGGGCCTCTTGCGATCTCCGGGGCTTGGTCCGGAAAGTTATTGCCGGATGATTACGAACCATCGCAGGTGGTGACTTGGACAATCTTGGCAAGAGTTGAATAGGACGGCGTGCTTCAACGTTTGCTGCTCGAGCCAAGGTTTGGCGCCAGTTTTGCTCGGACATCGGCATAGGCGCTCATTTTCCTGGCATTGCATGCATGACATCGGGGTCGTCAGGGATCGTCGAAGCTTGCTCGCGTGGCTTTCGCCCCAACTCGAACGGTGGCATGTCCTGCGCGAATGTGACTGGTGCAACGAACTGGTAGCCTCGTCCGGAAATATTGATCACGAAGCGATTGCCATCACGGCCATCGCCGAGAGCACGGCGCACTGCGCAGAGTTGCACCGTGAGATTGGCTGGCGCAACGAACGTGTTCGGCCAGACACGGGCCATCAGCTCCTTCTTGCTGACTAACTCACCGGCCCGTTCGACCAGTGCGATCAGGATGTCCATGGCGCGACTGCCGAGCGGAACGGGCACATCCTCGTGCAACAGAAGCTGTTGTGCCGGCAGCAGGCAGAAGCGACCGAAAAAAATTGCCTGCGCCGAAGCGCCCCTGATCCGATCTGCCTCCATCGACATGATCCGCTGAGTGTGTGGATGTTCAAGATGGCCGTTGCTCTCGAAAGGAGGGCGCGAAGGTGCTCGATGTGCGCATGTCGCGGTTTCGACGGCAGAGCACTTGCGGAGTGAAGATACAAAGTCAGACATGGATCTCTCCAACATTCTCATTCCTCCCCTCGGCAAGCCCGGCGCATGCACCTGAGCAGGTCGTGGTAGTTGAAGGGCTTCGACAGGTAGCCGATCACGCCGGCTTGCAGCGCGCGCGAGCGGTCCTGGTCATCGGGATACGCGGTGATCAGAATGGTCGCCATCATGTTCCCTGACCCCGCCAAGTGATCGTGAAGCTCGATTCCGGTCATCCCGGGCATCTGCACGTCCGCGATCAAACAGCACGTGTCGCCCAACCGGCCTGAGTTCAGAAAGTCGCTGGCGGATGGGAACGCGATTGCGGTGAAGCCCATGGCTGTGACGAGATCCACCGTGCTTTCGCGGACCCATTCATCGTCATCGACGATCGAGATGACTGACTTCTTCGGCACTTGAGCCTCCTGCAACTTTGCTGAAGCTAAGTCGCGCGAAGAGCCGAAACCATAGCACCTGCGGATATCGACAGCTTAAGTGTGTGACGTACTCGGGCGCGTGTGACCCATCGAGATGGACGTGTGGCCTAGGCACTAACACTTTGGTTTAGTGAGCCCCTCAAGAGCGGCTTCGACGTCATCGCCATTTGCCAATGTTCCCGACGCCGCACGGTATAAGATTTTGGCGGAAACGCCCGGAACCACGCACGTGGGAATACCGACGCCAATGACCATCTCGACGTGCGCCTTATGGCACGCGCTCGCGCCTCTGTCGGCGGCCAGCATGCGTTGCACAGTCTCAAGGGGTTCCAACCGCCATGTTGCCACCTGCGGCGACGGGCACGGTGAATTGAAAAGGGCGCCCGGGGCACATTCGCGCTCGCCCCCCCAATCGTCCGCCGTGAGCTTTGAGGATCGGTCGCGAGATCGACCGTCCCGTCGCAAGCCGGCCCGCTTGCTCGTGTGGAAGTGTCACCGAAGATGCGCTCAGAAGCGTCTGCAGGCTGTCCCAGCTCCGAGTCCCGCACCGTGACCAGCACATCAGCCTCGGCTGGCGTGGCACCGATCGATAATTCTCGCGGCCCCTGGATCAGGACGGCGCAGTGCAGCTAGGGTTCTGGCGACGCTCCGTGCGCCCCAAGCGGTTGACGGTCCGCGCGGGCACGGCTTCGGGTCGGCGCTTATCCTGCTGCACAAGATCTTGCAGGCGGTCCGGCCGATATCTGCCGGCAAGAGGGGACATCGGGCGTCGGAGATGACGTAGGTCGGCTGCTTCCGGGCGCACCGCATTGATGGCGCGGGGCAGCGGAAAAACGAATACGGAATCCGGCATCCCTTCAGAATCTGCGCTATGGCTTTCTGCCGGAGACGCCTAGATCATCGGCCATTCGCACCAGATCGACCAGGGATTTCGCTTGCATCTTTCGTGTGACCCGGCTGCGGTGGACCTTCACCGTCTTCACGCTCAAGCCGAGCAAGGCTGCAATCTGCTTGGCCGGGCGACCGCTGACGACATGCGTCAAGACTTCGCGTTCGCGCGATGTCAACAACTCGAAGCGCTCTTGCAGCCCAGCAACCAATCTGGCCTGCAGCCGTCGGGCTCGATCGCGCCCGATCCCCGTCTCGACCGCATCCAGGAGGTCCTGCTCGCGCAACGGCTTGGTCAAGAACTCGATGGCTCCGCACTTTATCGCCCGCACCGTCATCGAGATGTCGCCGTGACCGCTGATGAAAATGACCGGAAGCTCGATGTTCGTGTCCCTCAGCAGGCGCTGAAATTCCAGCCCGCTCGCGCCAGGCAATCTGACATCGAGCACGATGCAACCAGGCGCATCGGGACGCCGGCACTGTAGAAACGCCGGCGCTGATTCAAACGTCTGTACCTCTAAGCCGACTGAACGAAACAGATCCTTGAGGGAATCGCGCACCAGTGCGTCATCATCGACGATGAACACGACAGGTTGCTCTTCTGTCAGGCTGGCAGCCCTTTCTAACGCTCGCCCAGTATCCGCCGCGCCCAAACTGCTTGCTTTCGCTGCGGTCATGAAGCCTCCTTGCCGTCAGCCGGCAGTCTAAACTGAAATACGGCGCCCTGGGACAAGTTGGGCGCGGCCCAAAGCCGTCCACCGTGGGCCTGAATGATTGTCCGGCTAACGGCTAGTCCCATTCCCATGCCGTCCGCCTTGGTCGTGTAAAACGCATCGAAAATTCGTTCCAGCGCAGTTTCATCAAGTCCAGGACCAGAATCCTGCACCTTAACGAGCACACCGTCCGATCCATCCTTGATCGAAGTGATCAGCAACTCGCGCCGCTGCCGCAGATCGCCACCGCTCATCGCTTCGATCGCGTTGAGAATGAGATTGAGAATCACTTGCTGCAATTGGATCCGATCGCCCTTTACGAACGGGCTGTCACTCGAAAGTTCGGTCTTCAGCGCAATACGACTTCGCCCGATCTCGCTTTGGATGAGCGCGATGACCTCTGTGGCGATCTTGTTGATGTCGAGCCGGTCCCGCCGCGGCGGAGATTTCCCGACCAGCGCGCGTATGCGCGCAATCACCTCTGCGGCTCGCTGGCCAGCCATGATCATGCGTTCGACGGATCGGCGTGCCGCCTCCACGTCCAGTGTTTTACCGTCGAGCCATCGCAAGCAAGCATTCCCACTGTTCACCAACGCGGTGAGTGGCTGGTTCACTTCATGAGCAATCGCGGCGGTCAGCTCTCCCAAAGTGGTCACGCGAGCGACACGCACGAGTTGCTCGAGAGCCTGCTGCAGTTCCGCTTCGGTGCGGTTGCGGCTGGTGAGGTCGTGGATGATACCGACGAAGGCTGACGCGCCGTCCTGCTTGGCCTCTCCGACCGAGAGCTTCATCGGAAAGGTCGAGCCGTCCTTGCGGCGGCCGATGACCTCACGGCCGATGCCGATGATCTTGGGCTGGCTGGTGTTGCGATAGTTGGCAATGTAGCGGTCATGTTCATGCCGATAGGGTGCCGGCATGAGCATCTTGATGTTTTCGCCGATGACCTCCTCGGCTGAATAGCCAAACAGCTTTTCGCATGCCGGGTTGAAGATCTGCACCACGCCGTGCGCATCGATCAGGATCACGCCATCGACCGCCGTTTCAATCAGCGCCCGCAGCCGCGCCGCGCCTTCGCGCAGTGCCCGTTCGGCCAATTTGGATTCGGTGATGTCCCGGGCGACCTTCGATGCGCCCACCACGCGTCCTGATTCGTCGACCAACGGCGAAACGGTCAGCGAAACGTCGATGCGGCGGCCATCCTTCGCGATACGTACGGTCTCGAAGTGTTGAAGCCGCTCACCGCGGCGCAGTCGCGTCAATATCTGCAGTTCTTCGTCGTGTAGCTCGGGCGGAATGATTCGGAGGATCGGTTCACCGATCATCTCATCCGCGTCGTAGCCGAAGATGTTTCTGGCACCGGCATTCCACGATGTGATTTTGCCATCCAGGGTCTTGCTGACAATCGCATCGTCTGACGAGGCAACGATCGCTGCCAGCCGGGATGGCTCCAGTTCCGCCCAAAATCTCTGTTCTGCGGTGGTCTGGTCAGCCACCGCTGCGCGATCCTCGGGCCAGATGACTGGTATCATGACCTGAACTCGATGGTTCAACATAGCCGCCAATAATACTGCGGCGGGTCCAAAGTGCGTCGGATGATTACATCCTGATTTGAGTACATCGATCTATTGCACGCGCTGAGTTGCGGAATAAGCTTGTGTAGGGCAGCACTAAACTATGGTTTAGAGCTCACCGCGACAAAACCAGCATCCCCGGCGCAGCCGCGAAGGCAGCTTTTCGGAGAATGCTCTGATTAAAGGTGACGTAAACACCTGTCGGTGTCTGCGAAACCAGCGCTGGGCGCACCGTCGACTACGTCGAACTTAACAAACGGTTCAGCGCCGAACCAGACCGGCAAGCCAACTGAATGCTAGGAGCAGATCGAAGTGGGGGTGCTTGGATAACTCCGCCATTGCGAGTTTCCTGAGCTCCACTCTCGGCGTCCTCGTAATCGGAACGATTGAAGATTCCCTAGGGGTCCAAATCCATCGCGACATCATCCAGTAACTATCCGCGGCAGTCACCTTTTTGTTGAATCTCGCTGCTTCATGGCGTCCGCATCAAGTCGTTCCTCAAATTGTAGGAGAAGATCGAAAATAGCGCTGTGGTCACGCGCAAAATCCGCGCTCACCAAATCCCGGATTTTACCTTGGCGTGCTGCTGCATCCACCTTCGTTCTAAACTCGTCCTGCCGGTTGCGGATTTCACTTATCAGCGCCTCGTGGACATCCGAAAACTCACCATTTTGCGCGAATTCCCTCGTCCGCGCATCAAGGCGGTGTGACAGGTCATCGAGCGTCCTGCGCAATGCAGCCCAATCGCCATTGATCATCGTGATCGTCTCCTTGGCCTTAGCATCTGTTCAATCCACGACAGCGTGCCGAACGACCGCTTTGACCGCCGGGTGCGCGCGCTCAAGCGGCGCCTGCTCAGCCTCCTCGATCGAGGCGACTTTCGAAGGCATGAATGCACGCACTTCTGCAGTTTGTGTCGCACTTGTTTCCTGGGCATGGCGGTTCCCTGGAGGGACCGCTGACAACGTGACCATCGCCTGCACGGCGATGACTTTGAGGATCGTGCCGACTCCCGGGAAGATCATCGCGTAGCCGATGTCCGGCCGCCCGGTTGGCGCCAGCGTGTTGGCGTAGGCGAGAATCGCCGGGTTGCCGGTTGCGCCGGCTGCGATGCCCAACACATCGTCGAAGTTCATCCGCAGCACATAATAGCCGACCAGGAGCACGGTCACGACGACCGTCAAGAGGACGATGACGCCGGCAAGCAATAGCCCAAGCCCCGGCCCGGTAACATTCGCGACGAACGGGGCACCGGACGACATGCCGACCACCGCGAGGAATACAGTAAGGCCGAAGTTGCGCATGAGCACGTTGGCGACAAGCGGCAAATAAAAGTTGAACGGACCAAGTCGTCCGAAATAGCCGAGGATCAGTGAGACCACGAGCGGCCCGCCGGCAATGCCAAGCTTCACACTGCCCAAACCGGGAATTGGGATCGGAATGAGGCCGATCAGTGCGCCCGCAGCAACGCCCAGGCCGAGCGAGATGAAGCTGAGATCACCCGCGGCTTTGATCGAATCGCCGAAGAAGCGGGCGATGTCGTCGCGCCGAGCCGCCTCGACGATGATCCCAAGCTGATCACCGTATTGGATCACGAGATCCGCCCGCGGTAGCAGGTCGACGTCGCCGCGTCGCACCTGCATGATCCGCGCCCGCACGTTTGCAGGCATAGGCAGAGTGCTCAGCGTCATGCCGACATAGACCGGCTTCGACACGTATACGCGAACGTAGTCGAGGTGACGGCGATCGCTGCGCACCGCTTCCGTCGTATCGAGCTTGAGGCGAGCCACCGCGTCAGCAAGACCGGCGACGGCCAGGATATCGTCCGCTCCCAATATCAGCGTCGGCTCTGGTAGCACATTCATCCCGCCGCGTCGGATACCAAGGATCTCGACGCCTTCGGGGGCGCCTTTGAGCAGCTCCGCTATGCTGGTTCCGACCAGGCCACGATCGCCCGCCCGTGTCTCGGCGACGACCAGACGGTTGGGCGAGGGAACCGGGATCTTTGGTCGGAACAGCTTGTCGGCAAGAAAAAAACAGAGGATCGGACCGAACACACCGAACGGATAGGCGATGGCATAGCCAGTCGCGGGATTGCTACCCCCGGTCGCATCGAGTGCCGCCTGCAGGCTCGCGCTACTGGTCATGGAGCCCGCGAACATGCCGGCGGCAAAATCAAGCCCGAATCCCATCGCGCGGGCCGCCGCGACCGCGGCTGCGCAACCCGCGATAACTGCGACCGCAGCCAGGATATTGGCCTTGATCCCGAGCGGACTCGCAAGCCCTTGGAAGAAGTCCTTTCCGTATTGAATGCCGATCCCATAGAGAAACAGAACGAGGCCGAGCAAACCAACCAGACCGGGTGGCGTCGATTTCGGGGCAATCGCGCCGACCGCGAGGCCGACGAACAGTATCGCGCCGATCCCGAGTGAGAACCCGGCGATGCTGATCCTGCCGACCGCGTAACCGAGGCCAATCACCAGAAAGAGGGCGAGTAGGGGTTGTCCGTTCAGAAACGCGCCGATGGTCGCCACGTGCGCTATCCTTTCGGTTTTGCAAAGCTTGCGGCAGCGTGCTTCGCATCGGCAGCGGAGGCAAACAAAGCGTGACAAAATCGGAGAAATTCTTGCTAACCCTCTGAGTAGGCCTGACCGTTGAGAATGAGATCTTTGCGGTCTCGCGTTTCCAAAATTTAGCACGCATTAATTCGACTAACGCGCCGGCGTCCCACCATCTTTGCGAGCATCGGAGCGACGGATCTAGTCGCATCTTGTTTGGATCGCGAAAGGATGAGGATCGTGTCCTCGACAATCTCTGAACGGATGAACATCGCACAGCCGACGTCGCCACCACCCCCTGACCGGAGGTTGCCAAGTGTCGCGTTTTCCGCGCCGCTTGCTGTCGGCGGCATCGGCGACGGCACGCGCCCGTCTGCATCTGTCGCGCGCGTCCGCGGTGGTCTACTGCCGGGAGCAATCCGAAGGGTGCGCGAGTACATCGAGGCGCACCTCGACGAGAAGGTAAGCCTTCAAACGCTCGCCAGCGTCGCGGGAGTATCGATGTTTCATTTCGCCCGCGCGTTCAAGCAGTCCGAAGGCGTGACGCCGCACGATTACTTGATTCGGTGTCGGGTCAGGCGAACCATGGAGTTGCTTGCCGGCACGGATCTTTCGATTTCGGAAGTAGCGGCTTCGGTCGGCTTTTCGGATCAAAGCCATTGCGTGCGGCGCTTCCGCGAACGCGTTGGCGTATGCCCACGCGTTTATCGACGGTTGGCGCGCTGAGATCGGACGCGAAGGCCGATACTCAGCGAGTGCGACTCATGGGCCGCAGACGCATCCAACAATGTCACCAACAGCGTCCAGATATTGGCGGCAGTTGCGGGTGCGCGACAGCGGCCAAGCAGGTTGGTTGTGGCGGTAATTGCTCCGCTCGCTACGTCAGCGGGCTACGCCACCGCACGCGAAGGGTTCCGATCGCTGCAAGGTTATTCGCGGGTGTGCCGTTGAGACGCGAAATTGCCCAGAAATCACTGGGCTTCGATGCAAACCTATCAGTGGCGCGCATGCATGAAGCAACATGGGCAAACGGTTTCATTCGTGTCGGTTGGCGCGTGCCGCCAGTGGAAGCATAAATCGTCCTTACCTCAGTGTGCGTCGAGCGCTCTGGACGGTATGTGCCCATCCACGACGTGGCGGATCGCCGACGGGGCTTCCTGTCGAAGCCCGCCGACTTCCGAAAGATAATTGATGCGAGTACGTCACGGTCCTTCGGAGGCTCCTGATGCTGCTCCGTCATGCAGAGCCGGCTGCGAGGGAGGCACACTGCAATCGGGCGATGGCCTAACTCCCAGAGAGCGGCGAAATCCATGGCGCCCGGAGCATGGTTTCGTACCGCGATCCATGGCCCGCTCAATTTTGCCGACCGGCGTCCAAGCGAATTGAGCGGGTAACGGCCGCCGCCGCGCCGGAGTGGCCTGGTAGCGATGGCGGGGGCAAGGCTTTCCCATCGCCTGCGCCTCAGCGCGGCTTGCAGAGGCGGATGCCACACGCAGGCTGCGGGTCGGTAGGTGCCTCGCTCTCGCTGCCAATCCACCAGAGTGTCGGTTGCGGCTTCGGTCATTGAGTTGGGGCAGGAGCGCTTGCAGCACGCGAAACGCGGGTTGCAATTTCTCGTCTCGCCGATCTCGTTGGCGGTGACCGTTTTGCTGCGGTGATCCGATCCGCGTCGACGCTATTTGCCAAAATTTGCCAGGCTTAATTCGCCGGCGTCGTCGTATCGGGCTACACGATGATCCGAATTCAAACGGAGCTCAGGCTTCCCGAACGACCAGACTTGATCTTTAGGGCGTGTGAGCGCCCAGCGGACGTATCTCACTCGAGCGGATAAAAATGATGGAACAGACGAAGATGTTGGATGGCCGAGTCACCGCCGTACGTGGGGCGGTAGTGGACATCGCTTTCGATGGTGCGGCGCTCCCGCCGATCGACGATGCGCTCGTGATCATGCCCGATGGTGCGGCTCCTATCACGGTCGAGGTGCAGGCACATCTGAACGAGTCGACCGTTCGCGGCATCGCGCTGCAGTCCACCACAGGCCTGAGCCGCGGAATTCCCGCTCGCGCCGCGGGCGGGCCAATCAAGGTGATCGTCGGCGAGGCGGTACTCGGCCGATTGCTCGACGTCACTGGCGCGGCCGGCGACAAGGGCGCAGCATTCCCGGCGGATGCACCCCGTCGGTCCATTCATCGTGCTCCCCCGCCGCTCGCGTCTCAAAGCGGCAGCACGGAAATTTTTGCGACCGGCATCAAAGTGCTCGACCTGCTCACGCCTCTCGCGCAGGGCGGCAAGGCCGCGATGTTCGGCGGAGCGGGGGTCGGCAAGACCGTTCTCGTCATGGAGCTGATCCATGCGATGGTCGAGCGCTATAAGGGAATCTCGGTTTTCGCCGGCGTAGGTGAACGCTGTCGCGAAGGTCACGAAATGCTGCTCGACATGCGTGACTCCGGTGTGCTCGAGCGCACGGTGCTCGTCTACGGGCAAATGAACGAGCCTCCCGGTGCACGCTGGCGAGTGCCGCTTACCGCGCTCACGATCGCAGAATATTTCCGGGACGAACGCCATCAGAACGTGCTGCTGCTGATGGACAACGTGTTCCGCTTCGTCCAGGCGGGATCCGAGGTCTCCGGTCTGCTCGGCCGGCTGCCGTCACGTGTGGGGTACCAGCCGACTCTGGCGAGCGAAGTCTCGGCGCTGCAGGAACGCATCGTTTCCGTCGGCGGCGTAGCCGTCACGGCGATTGAAGCGGTCTACGTCCCGGCCGACGACTTCACCGATCCGGCCGTGACGACAATCGCGGCGCACGTGGACAGCATGGTCGTGCTCTCCCGTTCGATGGCTGCGGAAGGCATGTATCCAGCCGTCGATCCGATTGCGTCATCGTCGATCCTGCTCGATCCGCTCGTCGTCGGCGAGGAGCACGCCACCGTCGCCACCGAGGTGCGCCGCACCATCGAGCATTACCGGGAGCTGCAGGACGTGATCTCGCTGCTCGGTATCGAGGAGCTCGGTGCCGAAGATCGCCAGATCGTGGAACGGGCTCGCCGCTTGCAACGATTTCTGACCCAGCCATTCGCCGTCACCGAAGCCTTCACTGGGATGCCGGGCCGCTCGGTCGCCGTCGGCGACACGGTTGCCGGATGCAAGGCGATCCTGGCCGGTGAATGCGACACCTGGCAGGAGAGCTCGCTTTACATGGTTGGCACGCTCAATGAGGCCCGCGAGAAGGAGAATGCCACTTGTAATGCCAGCAGGGCCAATCCGCAGCCCGCAAAGGAAGCGAAGGCGAACGGCGGCTCTGAGGCCAAAGGTGCCGCGGGCAAGCACGCCGGTGCCAGCCAATGAGCACCGCCTTTCATCTCACCATTGCCACGCCGGCTGTGGTCCTCGTCGATCGCGATGATGTCGCCTCGGTGCGGGCTGAGGACGCGAGCGGCAGCTTCGGGATTCTACCTTCCCACGCAGACCTGCTGACCATGCTGACGCCTTCGGTGGTGCGCTGGCGCACGGTGGCCGGTCACAGCGGCTTCTGCGCCGTGAAAGGAGGCGTGCTTACCGTCTTGCGGGGACGGCGTGTCGCAATCGCCTGCCGCGAAGGAATCGTCGACGATTCGCTGCGGACATTGGAGGAGAGGGTCCGCGTCGTCCGCGCTGAGCAAGCTGAAGTCGACCGTCGGACACGTGTGGCGCAAGTCCAGCTGCATATGCGCGCGGTGCGCCAGCTCGTGCGGTATCTGCGTCCGGGTCAGGCGGGAGAAATGCACGTGCCGAACATGACCGACGATGACGAGGCCGCGTCATGACGTTGAGCAAACGGCGTCGAGCCGATTCGAGCAACGCGGACCCCCTGGCCAATGTTGCGCGACACGCTGTCGAGCGTGACGCGCGCGGCCGCGAGATCCCGGAACCTTCGCTCGGCGCCCGGCTGGGCCAGATCGGCATCCTCGGCTGGACGATCACAATCCCAATGCTGCTCGCCCTGTTCGCTGGACGCTGGCTCGACCGAACCTTGCAGACGAATGTCTTCTTCTCCGGAAGCTTGCTGATGGTTGGTGCGGCAATCGGATTCTGGTCGGCCTGGCGCTGGATGCACACGAGGCACCCATGATGGTTCCCGACCTCATCCTGGTCCGCGACGCCGCCATCAGTTTGACTGCCGGCTGGCTAGCAGGGCTCGTTCACTTTTCATCGCTCTGGTGGAATACGCGCCTGTTGTTGACGGAACGTGCGGGCCAGGCGCTGCTCCTGCAACTTGCCCGTCTGGCATTGGCGACCGGCGCATTGGCGATACTGGCATGGCTCGGCGCAGTGGCGCTCCTGGCCGGGGCGCTCGGCTTTCTTCTGGCGCGGCAGCAGCAGCTGCGGCGCTTCGGAGGTTCGCAATGACCCACTCTCCCCTCGAAGCGGCGCCGCTGTTCAAGCTCGGCCCCGTCCCCATCACCGATATGGTGATCGTCACTTGGGTCATCATGGCGCTTCTCTTTGTCTTTGCGCTCATAGTCACGCGCCGCCTTTCGCTTACTGCGACCAAGAGCCAAACCACGCTTGAAATCCTGGTGGGAACGGTTGACGCCCAGATTCGCGATACGATGCAGGTCGAGCCCGGCCCGTATCGGGCGCTGATCGGGACCATCTTTCTTTTCGTCCTGTTCGCCAACTGGTCATCGTTGGTTCCAGGTGTCGAGCCACCCACCGCCCACCTCGAGACGGATACGGCACTGGCGCTGATCGTGTTTTTGGCGACGATCTCTTACGGGATCCGGGCTCGCGGACTCGGCGGCTATCTGTCCACTTTCGCCGAACCGAGCTGGATCATGATCCCGTTGAATCTCGTCGAGCAAATTACGCGCACGTTCTCTCTCATTGTCCGATTGTTCGGCAACATCATGAGCGGCGTGTTCGTCATAGGAATCGTACTCTCTTTGGCGGGCCTCCTGGTACCGATTCCTTTCATGGCTCTCGATCTGCTGACCGGCACGATCCAGGCCTACATCTTCACGGTTCTTGCGATGGTCTTTATCGGCGCCGCAGTTTCCGAAGGAGGCTCTTCCAACCAACATGGAGTAACATCATGAGCGATCTTATCCAAGTCACCAGCATCTTGGCGGCCGCGTTGGCCGTTTCATTCGGCTCGATCGCGCCGGCGCTCGGCGAGGGACGGGCGGTCGCCGCCGCGATGGATGCCATCGCCCGCCAACCGGAATCAGCCGGCACCGTGTCGAGAACTCTGTTTGTGGGCCTCGCCATGATCGAAACCATGGCGATCTACTGTCTTGTCGTTGCCCTTCTCTTGCTCTTTGCGAATCCCTTCGTCGTCAAGTGAGCGAGGTCGCCCATGTCGTCAACTGAGCGAGGTCACCCATGAAGGTCGATTGGTGGACGCTAGCCCTTCAGGCGGTCAACGCTGCCGTCCTGATCTGGCTCCTGGCGCGTTTCCTGTTCCGCCCGGTGGCGGACATCATTGCCGCGCGCCAGGAGGCGGCACAGCGGTTGCTGGCCGACGCGAGCGCCGCCAAGGCCGCGGCCGAAAGCGAACGAGAGAAGGCAAAAGCGGAAAACGCCAGCTTAGCTGCGCACCGTGGCGAAGCATTGAGCGCGGTCGAAGCCGAGGCGGCGACCGAGAAGGCCAAACTTCTGGCGGCGGCCCAGGCCGAGGCCGACAAGCTTCGCGTCGCCGCCGAGGCGGAGATCGCAAACCGACGCCGCGCCGACGCGGTTGCCGCGGCCAACCGCGCTGGCCAGCTTGCGGTTGATATTGCCCGCAAGCTTATCGACCGGTTGCCGAACGAACTGCGGATCACCGCATTCATCAACGGGATCGCGGCGGGGCTTGCCGAGCTGCCGGACGAAACTCGGGCAGCTCTCGGTGCCAATGGGTCGCCGATCAGAATTACGGCTGCGCGCGCACTGACTGCCCCCGAGAGTGAGGCGTGCCGGACAGTGCTCATCAAGATACTGGGAAGACCGGTTCCGGTCGAGTTCGGCACCGACCCCAGGCTCATCGCCGGCCTGGAGCTGGAAACCCGCTATGCAGCCGTACGCAACAGCTTCCGCGCCGACCTTATTCACCTCCAATCCGAGTTGACACACCATGACACAGCTCTCGCCTGACGCCATCACCGACGCCTGGCTCGCACGCAGCCGCGACATCGTTCACAGCACGGCTCTCGCCCCACAAGCTGAAACCGTGGGGATTGTCGAACACGTCTCCGACAGGATCGCGCGGGTCTCCGGGCTGCCCGAGGCTCGGCTCAACGAGCTTCTCCGCTTCGAAGGGGGAAGGCTTGGCTTTGCGCTCACGCTCGACGCCGACGCGATCGGCGCGGTCCTGCTCGACGAAGGCGAGGCCATCGAGGCCGGCTCGCGTGTCACTCGGACCGGCGAGGTCGTGCGCGTGCCGGTCGGGCCTGGTTTGCTTGGTCGCGTCGTCGATCCCCTCGGCCGTGCGCTCGATCGCAACGATCCGGTCGCGGCCGAAGCGCATCTTCCGGTCGAGCGGCCCGCTCCCGGCATTATCGAGCGCGATCTCGTCTCCCAGCCCATGCAGACCGGTACGCTTATCGTCGACGCGTTGTTTTCGATCGGGCGTGGGCAACGCGAGCTCATCGTCGGTGACCGCGCCACTGGCAAGACGGCAATCGCCATCGATACGATTATCAATCAGAAAAATTCAGATGTCGTGTGCGTCTATGTGGCGATCGGCCAGCGCGCCACGGCGGTGAAGCGGGTGATCGAGGCAGTCCAGCGTCATGGTGCGCCCGAGCGCTGTATTTTCGTCGTCGGCTCCGCCGCATCCTCGGCCGGGCTGCAGTGGATTGCACCATTCGCCGGGTTCACGATGGCCGAATATTTTCGCGATCGCGGCCAGCATGCCCTCATTGTGATCGACGACTTGAGCAAGCATGCCGTGACCCATCGCGAGCTCTCGCTGTTGTCGCGCCAGCCGCCCGGCCGTGAGGCTTATCCCGGAGATATCTTCTATCTGCACTCGCGCATGCTCGAGCGCTCGGCAAAGCTCTCAGCCGACCTCGGCGGCGGCTCGCTGACAGCATTGCCCATCGCCGAAACAGACATGGGCAATCTATCTGCCTACATCCCGACAAACCTGATTTCCATTACCGACGGACAGCTTGTGCTCAGTTCTGGCCTGTTCGCAGCCAACCAACGCCCGGCGGTCGATGCGGGCTTGAGCGTGAGCCGGGTTGGCGGCAAGGCGCAGGCCCCGGCATTGCGCAAGGTGTCTGGACGCCTCCGTCTCGAGTATTCGCAGTTTCTCGAGCTCGAGATGTTCAGCCGCTTCGGTGGCCTTTCGGATGCTCGGGTGAAGGCGCAGATCACCCGCGGCGAGCGGATCCGTGCCCTCATCGCGCAGCCTCGCTTTTCCGCGCTGCGCCTCGTCGACCAGGTAGCCCTTCTCGCCGCCCTGTCGGATGGCGTCTTCGATCCCCTTCCAGCGGCGGTGATCGCATCAGTCCGCAGCCGCATCGCCGCCCATCTCGATTCACATCTTAGCGAGAGGGTAACGGCGATTGCCAAAACCGGGAAGGTTGACGATGACGCGCTCGCCGCCCTCGTTGCAGCCGTCCGCAGCCTTGCGCAAGAGGACGCCGCGCTGACCGCCCTCCCTGCAGCGCTCCACGATCCTGCTCACGATGTCGCGGCCGCCGCCAACCATGAAGCGAACACGCCATGAGCGGCAAGCTCAGCGAAGTCGAGGGGCGGATCGGCACGGTCCGCCAGCTCAATTCTGTGATCTCAGCCATGCGCGGCATCGCCGCTGCGCGCTCGCGTGAGGCGCGGGCTCGACTGGACGGCGTCCGCGCCTACGCGTCGGCGGTAGGCACGGCGATCGGTACGGCACTCAGCCTCGCTTCCGATCGCGGACCTCCGTCGAGCGGGGGCGATCGGCGCGATGCACGCCTCCTGATTGCATTATGCGGGCAGCAGGGCTTTGCCGGCTCGTTCAACGACCGGGTCCTCGACAAGGTGGCGGGTCACCTCGGCTCGAGCCCGGTCGAGACCCTGCTCGTCGGTGATCGTGGCGCCATGGTCGCGGCCGAACGTGGATTGGTCGTCAGCCTGGTGGCACCGATGGTGCTGCATACAGAGGAAGTTCCCTCCCTCGCCAACCGGATCACCGAAACGCTCTATCAGCGGCTCGAATCGGCGCATGCAACGTGCGTGACGATGGTTCATGCCATTCCCGGTCCTTCCGGCTCGATCGAAATCGTTGAGCGAGCACTCCTGCCGTTCGACTTTGCCCGCTTTCACGTCCCGGCAACGCGAATATCGCCAATCGTCACGCTCCCGCCCGAGCAGCTGCTCGACCGGCTCGCCGAAGAGTATGTCTATGCCGAGCTGTGCGCGGCGGTGATGTTGTCCTATGCCGCCGAGAACGAGGCCCGCATGCAGGCAATGATCGCTGCGCGCTCCAATGTCGAACGCAAGCTCAATGAACTGATTGGAAGTTACCGAACCCTGCGCCAGGAGGAAATCACCGCGGAAATCGTCGAGCTTTCTGCAGGCACCATATCGAGCGCGAATTCCGACCAGCGCGAGCGTCCCAAGGTTGAGGCCTAAGTCATGATTGCTCCGACGCGAGGGCACCCGGTAGGACAATCCCGATCTGAGCACACCCACGTTGCTCTGCCCAATGACGCCAATCCGCTGGGCAATGTCCTGGGCGGTCGAGTCATGCACCTGGTCGACATGTGTGGAAGTCTTGCAGCGCTACGACACGCGCGCCGGCCGGTGGTGACAGCGGCCGTTGACCAAATGAGCTTCTTGCATCCGGTGCCAGTCGGTCACTTGCTGATCATCAAGTCGAGCGTGAACCGGGCGTTCCGGACGTCCATGGAGGTCGGTGTCAAGGTCTGGGTGGAGAATCCGAGAACCGGGGAACGTCTCCACACCTCATCGGCCTACCTGACTTTCGTGGCGCTTGACGAGGCCGGCAAACCGGTACCCGTCGTGCCCATCATCGCGGAATCGCAGGACGATGAACGTCGCTACAATGACGCAGGACGCCGCCGGGAGTCTCGACTGGCACCGTGCGACGGCGCTGCCTGTTCCGTAACGACCTCGCCAGCTGAACTGGTTCGTTGAGCGTGGACGTCGCGCTTTTATCCGCGCGACCAGATCCGCTCCTGCTGCGATCATGGATTGCCGGAGCTGTTTGCGAGCCCGCGCTTTGGCCGTCGTCTTGAAACATTGCAACGACCGACAATCGAAATAGAAAAGTCGACCTGTTCGTCCGACGTTGGCTTTGTAAGGCTTTGCCGAAATTTGTCCCATTTCACTCGCCTGGGAGGCGATGCCGTCTAAATTGAAATCGCAAACCTGATCGCGAATACCGCTTCGTTTGAGTGACGTCCGCGGTGCTTAAGTAGAAGGCCACTATCTGCGGGCGTGTTTGAGACAGATAGGTAGAAGCAACTCAATAGCGTTTTTTCGACTCGTTGATGGGAGTTTACGGCTATGGCGGATATGAAGTTTCGATACGAAGAGGTGCTTGCCAATCGCAAGGGGCAGCCCCCTTTGCCGACCGCGGTCGTCTACCCCTGCAGCGACGACGCGCTGATCGGCGCGGTGGAGGCCGCCAAGGCCGGGCTGATCGCGCCGCTGCTGATTGGACCGAAGCAGCAGATCAGCAAGGTTGCCGCAAAGGTAGAGATCGATCTGTCGCCGTATGAGGTTGTTCCGGCAGCCGATGCCGAGGAGTCCGCCAACGTCGCTGCCAATCTCGCCGGCAGCGGCAAGGCCGGCGCGTTGATGAAGGGAAGCCTGCACACGGATCAGTATATGCATGCGGTGCTGCACCGTGAGAATCGATTGCGGACAAACCGGCTGCTGAGCCACTGCATGCTCATCGCGGCGCCCGCCTATTCGCGTCCCATCATCGTCAGCGATGCCGCCGTGAACATCGCTCCGGACCTCGATCAAAAGCGCGACATCGTTCAGAACGCAATCCTCTTGGCGCGAGCGATAGGCATTGCCAAGCCCAAGGTCGCGATCCTGGCCGCGGTCGAGACGGTCAATTCCAAGATGCAGGCCACTCTCGATGCAGCCGCGCTCGCCAAGATGGCCGATCGTCGGCAGATCGTCGGCGGCATCGTCGATGGTCCGCTCGATCTCGACATTGCCGTCGACAAGGAGGCGGCGCGGATCAAAGGCGTGGAGACACCGGTTGCCGGCGAGGCCGATATCCTCGTCGCGCCCAACATCGAAGCCGGTAACATGATGTACAAGGAACTCACCTTCATGGCCGGAGCGCAGGCGGCGGGTCTGGTGATGGGTGCGCGCGTGCCGGTGATCCTGAGCAGCCGCGCGGACACGCCGCAGGCACGATTGTTTTCCTGCGCGCTTGCCGTGCTCTTCGCCGCGGCGAGCAGCAAGGATCCTTCGCTTCTCCACCCTATCCTCGGTGAGTAAGGCCCATGGCGAACGTCTTTGTCGTCCTAAACTCCGGCTCGACTAGCGTGAAGTTTGCCGCCTACACGGGCGACGATGCGGAGTCGCTCGATCTAGTCTGTCGCGGCCAGCTTGATGGGATCGGCTCACAACCGAGCTTCGCTGCGAAGAATGCAAAAGGCGAGCTTGTCGACACGCAGACCTGGGGTAGGGAGCGCATTCTCGACCGGGACGCTGCCCTCAAATTCGTCATCACCTGGCTTCAGGATCACGGCGCGGGCCTCAAGGTCGTCGCCGTTGGCCATCGCGTGGTGCAAGGCGGGGTCACTCACCATCGGCCGACCCTCGTCGGGGAAAAAGTCCTCCGAGAACTCGAAAAGCTCATACCGATCGTGCCCTCGCACCAGCCATACGAGTTGGACGCCATCCGCACGCTGGCAAAAGCCTATCCCAGGCTCCCCCAAGTAGCGGTGTTTGATACGTCTTTTCATCGGACAATGCCTGAAATTGCGCAGCGATACGCCCTGCCGGCGGCGGTGCTTGGCGAGGAGATTCGGCATTGGGGCTATCACGGAATTTCCTACGACTACATCTCTCGCGCGCTGCCGCGCTATTCGCCCACGGCGCGACGGGTGGTCGCGGCGCATCTCGGTGGTGGGGCCAGCATGTGCGCCATGCTCGATGGTAAAAGCGTCGACACTTCGATGGGTTTCAGCGCCATCGACGGCTTGCCGATGGCGACGCGCTGTGGCGGGCTCGATCCGCATATCCTGCTGTTTTTGCTGAAATCTAAGAAATACGGTGCAGCCGAACTCGAGACTATTCTCAACCAGAAGTCTGGACTGCTTGGACTCTCCGGTATCAGCGGCGACATGCGGGTGCTGAAAGCGAGCAAGGCGCCGGCGGCAGCGGCTGCAATCGACTACCTTGTCTGTCAGATCGTCAAGTTCGCGGGCGCTTATGCAGCTGTATTGGGCGGACTTGATGCTTTTGTGTTCACTGCCGGCATCGGCGAAAACGATGCGCAATTACGGGCAAAGGTGGTGGGCAGGCTGGCGTGGCTGGGGGCGAGCCTCGACCAGGACGCCAATGTGCGCCATGGCCCGCGCATCTCAAGCCAAGACAGCAAAATATCGGTGTGGGTGATACCCACAAACGAGGAATTGATGATCGCCCGGCATACCGCAGCGATCGTGAGCGCGGTGGTGCAGTGAGAGCCGGCCGACCAGAGCGGACCGTTGCCGGCCAGTCGGAGATCGCGGGTTCGGACTATCGAACCCTATTTCGCAATCACCACTAAACCTTGGCTTAGCGCAGGAAACTAGCGAGGTATTTCTCGCTACCCGCGCGCAATAGAGCGCGACACGCAAAATCACCATGATGAATCTTGCGCGGCAAATTCACGCGGCAAATTCACGGCTCAGCCCGAAGGCCGGCAACCGTTAGCCCGGCCGTTGAGGAGATTCTTGCGTCATGCATCCCACCGCGAGACGTCACCGGAGACGACGAGAATGAGAACGCACGCTGGCAGGCGGCATGCGCCCTACTGGGGCGAGTGGGCCATGCGGATGATCAATATTGATTGGTATGGCGCAGATCGCACCTAGGTGTTCTGATGAAAGCGGCTATCGTGAGGGCGCCGTCGCGCAACTGGCTCTTCAAAAGGCCGGATTGGCTCGACCATCAGACAGCGGTCGGGCTGGTTTTTGCGGTAAAGACTTTTGCGGCATCGTTGCTCGCACTTTACATCGCATTCTGGGCTGGCCTCGACGATCCACGCTGGTCGTTTCTCACGGTTTTCGTGGTATCGCAGCCGGACAGCGGGCTAGTTCTCGCCAAGAGCTTCTATCGCATCCTTGGCACGATTGCCGGGGTGCTCGCTACAATCGCGCTGGTATTCGGTCTCGCCCAATACGGCGAACTCTTCGTGGCGGTGTTGGCCGTTTGGATCTGTTTTTGCAACTTTGCCGCCCGCGCGGTGCGCAATTTCGCATCATATGGCTTCCAGCTCGCCGGCTACACGGTAGCAATCATCGGCATCCCGGCCGCCCTCGACCCGAGCGGAGCTTATCCGTTGCTGCTGGCGCGGTTCACTGAGATCTCGCTCGGGATCATCTGTGCGGCGCTTGTCAGTCGGTTGATCCTGGTGCGTGAGCTCTCACCGAAGCTCATCGAGCTGGTGCGTGCTCTCACTCGGCGCGCCGATAGTTTCGCTAAGGTTCTTCTCGATGCCGATGCCGATGCCGAGTGTGTCGCCGCCGAACGCAGCGAGCTCGCCAAGGCTTATCTAGACGTCCAGGCAATGCAGCGTTCGGCATATTTCGAGAGCGCCGAGGCGCGTGTTCTCGATCAGCCGCTGCGCAGGTTGACCCAAGCGGCGGTGGAGCTCTGTGCCATGGCAGAAGCGGCTGCGAGCCATCGTTTCGGTTCGCTGCCGCAGCTGGAGGAAAACTCGTTCCTCGGCGAGGAGGTCGCCCTTACAAGCAAACCGTCCACTGGAGACGACGCCGTGGTCGCCGCGTTGGTACGCGCAGCCGATGAGCGGGACATCGAGCTAGCGCGTGCCCGGCTGCGGGGGGCCATGGCGGCCTTCGACCGGGGTGAAGACTTACCTCAGCCGAAGACTGCCTGCAGACTTTGGTCGGATCCGGTAGCCGCGGTTTTGACCGGACTCCGCTCCGCACTGGCAGTCGGGATCACCTCCGCAATCTGGTTCGCGACGGCTTGGCCGAACGGTCCTGCCGCAGTCGTCGTCGCCGCTGTCGTATGCAGCCTGCTCGCTTCCTTGGAGCAACCGGACAAGATCAGCATGGCCGCTGCCGCAACAGTGCTTATCGCAGCTGTCCCGGTTTTCGTGACCCAGTTTCACCTGATGCCGCTTGCCGTCGACTTTCTTTCTATGGCGGTAGCGCTGGCCCCGCTCATGTTGACCTGCGGTTTCATTATGGCCCAGCCGCAAATCGGTCCGCTCGGCCTCTTGTCTGCTGTGTACTTCGCCTTCGCATCGAACATCGACAACGTCATGACCTACGACGCGGTTGCATTTCTGAACTCGTCCCTTGCCATTCTTGTAGGTATAGCGATAGCCGTGGTGCTGTTTGCAACGTTCTTTCCCGAGACCCCCGCCTTCGCAGTCCGTCGCTTCCGTAGGCAGCTCGTGGTCCACCTGGGCTACCTTGCCAACGCTTCACGGCGTGCGACCGCTCTTGCATGCTACCGGGGTGCCTTGTGCGAACAGCTCGGGGCGACGCTCGCGCGCGTCAAAGATGAGCCAAAGGTCGCACATGAATGCTTCATGAGCGCGCGGGCTGCGCTTTCAGCCGCGCAAGCAATCGGGCATCTCAGAAGCTCTATCAATGCCAGGATGATGCCGCCCGCAATCGTCGCCGAGGGCTCGCGTTTGCTCGCCCGGCTGTCACAAGCCCTTCGCGGTCCATCTATTGGGAAATTCAGCGGCCGGGCAGGGGAGGCGTTTGCGCTTAGTCGCCATGCCCTCGCAACAGCGCGGAGCTCGACAGAGATGGAGGAAATCGAAGCACTGCGCGGAATTGTCGTGGGATCTGCAACGCTTGGCTTTGGTCTCATGCGCGCGCGCATGATCTTGCAGGAACAGTCGCATGCAAGCCGAACTTGATGTTTTGGGTGCGTTTGTGCCGGCGATCGCCGCCTGGTTCGTGCTGTCGCTGGCAATATTCGTTCCCATAGACGCAGTCCTCACCTGGCGCGGCTTTTACCGGCTGTTTTGGCACGCACCACTCGCCCGCTTGGCGCTTTTCGCTTGTCTGTTTTGCGGCGGTGGGCTGGTCATGGCCAACCATTGAAGGAGATACCAATGCGGACCGTTGTACGCGTGTTGCTTACTCTCATCTTGCTCGTTGCAGCTGGTGTGCTCAGCTACGATATGGCGAGATATTACCTCTATTCGCCATGGACCCGAGACGCCCGTGTTCGCGCTAATGTGGTTACAGTCGCGCCAGATGTTTCCGGCTACGTCGACGATATTCGCGTGCGGAATGATCAATTCGTGCACAAGGACGACGTGCTCTTCGTCATCGATCAGGATCGTTATAGACTCGCGCTGGAAGACGCCGAAGCCGCGCTCAAGGCGCGATACGCTCAGCACCTAATGCTGCTCGCGCAATACGAGCGGCGCTCGAAGCTGACCCTCGGGTCCAGCATCACTATTGAGAATCTCGACAACGCGCGGCGACAGTCGGAAACGGCGGCCGCCAGCTACCAGCAGGCGATTGCTGCGCGCGATACCGCTGCGTTGAACCTCAAGCGAACTGAAGTGCGCGCGTCCGTCAATGGCTTCATCACCAATCTCAATCTTGCAAAGGGCACGTTTGCTTCGCAGGGGACGCCGGTGATGGCGCTGATCGACAGCGATTCATATCGGGTCGAGGCGTATTTTGAGGAAACCAAGATCCCGCACATTAAAGCTGGCGCCAGCGCCGAGATCCACCTGATGGATGGAACCCCTGCTCTAGAAGGAACCGTGTTGGGAATAGCAAGAGGCATCACCGACCAGGATAACCCGAACGGTCCACAGCTCCTCTCTTCCGTCAATCCCACATTTACCTGGGTCCGACTGGCACAGCGCATTCCGGTCAGCCTCCACTTCACGCACGTGCCACCCGGCGTGTTGGTCAGCGCGGGGATGACCTGCACCGTCGTGATGAAGGAAGGCGCGGGACCTAAAGTCGGGCTCGCCGTCAAGACCCTCCTGACAGCGCTATTTTAACGTGAATATGAGCGCAGGCAGGCACGAGCGAGCGCGGGCTGACAGGAACTATAGATGCGATGAGGTTGTCGATTGGAGGCAAGATGAGGCGACCTCGCTGGTGCGCGGCGGCGATCTCTAGCTTCGCCTCTTTTCCGCAGCCGACATAGTGGAAGGGCTCGAAAAAGCTCAAGAGCGGAGGCTACGACTTGATTTGCTTCAAGCCACAATACCCAAGGCGTCGGCCATCCCTAAGGTCTTGCTGTGACCTCTCACGACTGGCTTCAACGCGCCTTTTTGCCTTATTTCTCCCGTTGGTCCTGGCCGGCGCATCGGCAGCCCAGGCGGGGACCGTAGAAGACTGCAATCAGGTGCGTGAGCCCAATCGGCAGCTACGCGGATGCACCGCGTACATCCACTCAGGTCCCGACCAACCGGGAAATTTGGCTACAGCCTTTCTCAATCGCGCCAATATCTATGCGCGCCGGATGCAGTACGAGAAGGCGTTCGCAGATTACAAGCGCGCGCTGGAGCTCGACCCCAGCAATGCGCTCATTCCTTACAACGTCGGTAATGCGTACCTCGATTCTGGCCAGCCGGCTCTGGCGGCAGAGGCATTCTCGCGGGCCGTCAGCCTCGATGCGGGATTCGCACTTGCCTTTTTCAACCGTGGCATTGCGCGCAAGCGCCTAGGCGACAGCAGCGGTGCCGATGCGGACTTCCGCCGCACGCTTGAACTCGATCCGACGGCCGAGCACGCCCGCAAGCAACTGGGACAGCTTCGCATGCAATGAGGCCATGTGACCCATCTAGAATGGTTTTGGGTACGCCATTTAGTACGGTGTGTAAGCGAGACGGCGAATGAACGTGACCATCCAGCGGGTCTCTCGACGCGAGACGAGGCGGGAGTCGACGGATCGGTCGCCGCGATGGTCGGCCAAGAGCGGCGCAAACAACAAGAACAAGTAGAGAATCGAAAACACGAACAGGTGGGAAGCATCGCGGTGATCGGTATCGCTGTTTCGGTGCAGCCCGAATGCGAGCACAACCAAGATCGCCCCGGAAATAACGGCGATCGCCACGTAGATTGTACCGACAAAGCCGAGTGCCCGTGAGAGCAACGAAATCGGAACCAAGAGCACGCTGAACACGAGGATCTGCCGTGGTGTGGCGCCCTTTCCGGCAACGACCCGGCGGCATGGGGACACGGGCCCGGGCATATTCGTCGCTTCATTGGGCGACGGGTCCCAGAAATGGGAATTGGGCGGCGTCCAGAGGAAGATTATGAGGAACCGAATCGGCGGCTCAAACCCGATCTTTCCGGTTGCCGACGCCCAGCCAATCACCGACGGAATGGCGCCGGCGGCGCGCCAATGACCAAGTTTTGACGGTCTGTCGCTTCAGCCACACCGTATCCACAACGACATGGAAGAAGATGGAAGGCGAGCAGTGCTGCCACTTTGACATTGATCGCGAGAGCAAGAACCGCGACTGCGGTTGCAGGCCAGGATAAGTCCGAATGCAAGCGCTTCCGCGCGCGAGATCCTGCCGCGCGATTGGACGCCCGGCGCGATGTCGGCGTCGTACCACATGTTGATGACGCCGGCGGCGCCAGCTCCTGCCGCGATTGCGAGAACTGCAATGGACCCAAGGAGTGGATCGAGATGACGGCGTGCAATGACCAGTCCAGCAGCCGCGGTGAACACGGCTGGCAACATGACGCGCGGCTTCATCAGCGCGGCGAGATCAGGTAGGCGCCGCTAAAAACGACAGTAAAGGCAAATGCAGGCGCGATACGGGAATCACCGCGGTATTCATGATCGATACTCTCTGTGCCACGGAATTGCTTCTCCAGATCCAGAATCTTCCGGTGCGGCTGTTTATGGCTACGTCAGAGGTCCACCGTTCACGGCGGATCTGGCCTCGGAGTGCCGATTGCCGAACAGCTCGGTGGCGGACGCGGCTCTAGCGCCGGATCGCTGCATAGACGACCGCATTGGCGATGTGCTCGAGGATAGATCCAGGCAGGGAAGACTTGTTGTGCGGGAGGTCGTTTTTGTCTGGATGCTCAGGTCGAAAGATGGTCCGCTCGCGGCTTGCCACCATCCGGGAAGACCGTAGCCCCTATCGCGACCACCAAGGCCGTGACGACGAACGGGAGCACAGGAGCGTAGATCGGCGCATGAAGGAGAAGAAGCGTGCCGGCTGTGGCGCCAATGACCAGAGAGACAATCACACCGAGCAATCGGCGGTGCTCTTCGCTAGTTAGGGGTCTATTGTTGGCCCAATCGCCGACCAGGAAGATGAATGTAGCGGTGGCAGCGGTCGTAAATATGCCTCCAACGTTGAGTTGGCGAACGGCGGCGCTCTGGTTCCCCATCGCCAGCGCCCAAACGGCTAGGAGAACAGGAATAAGGTTGTCACCGGGCCGGCCGCTGGTCGCAAACCAGATAGTTAGGAAACAGAGATGCGGCAGTAGCGAGATGGCAAGAGCGAATGTCATCTGTCGCGGCCACACGATGCCAGTCGCTGGCTCGCTCTCATGCGCCGCGGATTGGCTCGAACGCCTAACAATCTTGGTGGCGAGGTAGACGCCGCCCGCGAAGCCGGCCATCGATGCCAGGACCGATACGATTGGTGGCGCGCCAGGGTGGCCCGCGATTCCCATCCCCAGAAAGGCGATGTTACCGGTCATAAACGCCGTGAAGATCTTTCCCAAGGCAAGGAAACTGATCACGTCCACCGCGCCCGATGAAACCGTGAGTGCGGCGAGTAGCCAGTTTCGGACTCTGACGTAGCTGACTTGGCGGTCAACTCTTTCCACAGCTGTTGTCACAGATTCTATGCTCATAGAATTTATCTCCTTCAGGTTCGCCACGTCTTGCGCGAGGTAGGGTTCCTTTCCGCGCACCATGTAGCGGCAATCGACCGCGGCTGCCGAATAAAGCCTGGCAAATTCCAGCTAATCGCGCCGAATGCGAGTTCGCTTGGCTGACAAGGACGAGCTGGTGTTCAAACCCGAGCGAAACGGAACGGGCGAATGGAGGTGCCGTTCGCCGAGCCGCAAATGGGCTCGCGGCGTCGGTCTCGGCTCATTCGTCCTGCAAGTCTCAGAGCGACCTGCCAGTTCAATCGCAGCGGCGGCAGCGGCGAACCTCGCGCTGAATTCGCCAACAGCCAAAGTTCGCTTGCGCGGCTCAGTAAAAAGAAAAAGGGGCGAGCAACCTCGTATGGTGCCCGCCCTGGGACTCGTAAAAATGCCAAGCGCAAAGTGTCAGCGAACGACCGGTCGGAACTCTCGCCGCAGGGCTTTCATCGCGGTATCGCCAAGGTTCAGCGTCCCGCGCACCAAATCGGGCGGCGTCAATGCCATCCACTGGTTCAATGAAAGATCGGAGTAACGCGGTGACTTGAACACATTTATAACCTGCATCGGCTCCGTACCGGTATTCTCGATATAGTGTGCGAGCGTCTTCGGAACATAGCCGACATCGCCAGCGCGATAGTTGAATGTCCGGGCATTGGCGGTCGCGTCGAACACCGTCATCCGCGCTTCACCTTTGATGTAGTATTGCAGCTCATCGGCGTCCGGATGCCAATGGATTTCACGCAGCGCGCCCGGCTCGAGATCGATGATCAATGCGGATAGCGACGTCTCCGGAAACTGCCGCTGGTCGATCACCTTCGTCGAACCGCCGTCGAACTTGTTCGGAGCGAGCTTCGATGCGTGAAACACATAGGGCAGTGGCGGAGGATCGTTCGGCAACTGCTTGCGTATCGTGTCAAGCGCGGCAGGGACCGGCTGGCGGAAGATGTATTTCTCCTCCTTTGGAAGGTTCTTGAATGCGGCTTCCGGAACGCCGAAGTTCTTGGCGACAACACTCCGTGGCAGGTGCGCCATCACCTCGGTGATCAGCAGGGTCTGATTCTCCGAGAAGTTTCCATCGTCGAAGACGAGGATAAACTCCGTGCCCTCCTCGAGGCCCTGGATCGAATGCGGCACGCCCGAAGGGACGAGCCAGACGTCACCCACGATAAGATCGTCGACGGTCACATGCCGGTCGGCATCCACGACCGTCAACCGAGCCTTACCGGCCGTGATGTAGGCCCACTCGGCCTCTTTATGCCAATGCAGCTCGCGCACGACGCCCGGGCCGAGGCGCATGTTCACGATCGCCATCTCCTTCATCGCCGGCATTTCGCGCACTGTCACTTCGCGGGCCCAACCGCCGTCCTCCAGGCGGTTGTGGGCATACGCGAAGGGAAAATGCAGGTTCGCAATCGAGCCGTGGTCGGTCGGTAGCGCCGCGAAAATGTCTGGCACCTGAGCCTCGAGGGGGATATTGCGCGGCCCGGCGACGCTGGCGCCTCGACTGCCCTTGATGGGTTGCGCTACGGTCATGTCGTTCATTTGATACTCCTTGCCTAGTGAAAGCGACTATCAACTTGGCCGGGCGGCGGCCCTGGGCCTCTGATGGCCCTGATGTGCGTGACATCGCCGGCAACCGCCAGTAAACAGTGCCAAACCGGCGCTAAATCCTGCAAAGCTGGCAAATTGGCATAGCGCTCATAGGATCACTCGTTCTCACTGGACGAGCGTGAATATCGCCTCAGCGGCGCAGCCTTGAGAGCTTCCATCAGCTGACGGGCGCGACGGATGGACGAGCCATCGACAACGCGATCGGCCTTCAACGTGAGACCGTTATCCATGGCGTATGAAATCATAAAGCCGAATGCCTTTGCTCAATCAGGGCGGACCTACCTGATTGGCAGCACAAACAATACGCGCCCGAGACCGTTAAATCGCACCTCAAGCATATCTTCAGCAAGCTCAACGTCGAGAGGCGGCCGCCGGCCGTTTCGCGCGCGCAAAGTCTCGGACTTGCAGGCACCTCATAGTTTTGGCGGTGAAGTCCGCCTCCTCCGGCGCCGCGAAATGGACTGAGCAAGGGAAGCCAAGGCGTCTTGCTGCCACAACCGTTTCCAATTGCATCGGGGAACCGCAGCATTTGTTCATTCCGCAGCGATCTGGCCCGGCTTTGGCTTCGCTCCGCTCCGTGGTGGGTCAGTCGCAAGGAGCTGCTCGATTGCAGCGAAGCGCTGTTGGGTCTCGCCATTGAGGTCAGAGGTCGTCGTGACAATTTCCCAAATCGCATCGAGAAAGGTTTGGCGTGCCGCGACATCGGCCGGGAACAGTTGCGGCAACGCCTCAATCGCAGCTCGCTCGTCGATGGTCACGATTGCCCACTGCTCGCGCAAAATCTCCTTGAATTCGGTGGGCGACACCTCCGGGTGCGCGAGCAGCAGCTTTCTCAGGGCTTCGAAGGTGCGCTCCTCAACGCGGTGCCGGGCCTTGCCGATGTACACGAGTACCCGCGCGGCTGCCTCGAGCGAGCCGCCCTCGGCGATCCGCCGTCTCAAGCCACGAATTTCTTCTTCGACCGCCGCTTGGACGGAGGGCAACAGGCCAGCGCGCGGTCGGGGCGGGCCGCCGTTTTGGGAGACCCCGCAAACGGCCTGAACCACGGGAGCGCCATACACCGCATGAAACGCCTGCTCAACCATCTGGTCACGCGTGTCACGATAGAAATTGAGCGCGTCAACTATCGCTTGCGAGAACTGCTTTTGCATTGCAATGAAGGGGTTGTCGGACGCGACGACCACGCGCTGTCCCCTAGCCTGCTCTGCGAGCGGAGCAATCCCCCGCAGCAGCGGGTTCTTATCGGACAGGAGAGCGTAGCTGAGCCGCAGCGGATTGAGCTCTAAGACCGCGCGCGCGAGCTGCGGGCTGCTTATCATCTTGATCCACGGCTGCACAAAGGTCTGGTAGGCAGCATTGTTGAGCTCCGACACACGGGCCACGGCCGCAAACTCGCGCTCGTCCTCGATTGAGTTGCAGCCCAGGGCACGAATGTCGTCGAGCCCGCGGGCTTCGATGCACAGCTCGAAAGCGGGGGCTTGGTCCGGAGCCGCCGGCTTCTCGGTGATCATGATCTCATAGAGCCCGGGTGGCATCGCGTCGATGAGCTCCATGTTGTTGATGAACTCGGCATGGTTTTTGGTGGCCACCGAGGTGCCGACGAAGATGGCCAGATGACCGATCTTTGGATCGATGGCGTAGAAGATCCTCTGCCCGCACCGACGAATTTCATCTACGCTCTGGTAGTTGTCGAGAATCCAGTCAAGCGCCTGCTGCGGCGGGGTGATGTTGTCGCCCTGCGAACAAAAGCAAACGATCGGTGACTTGATCTCCCGAATATCGAGGCGAATGCCGTCGGTGGTCACGATCTGGGCGGTCGAAAGCTTGTTCCCGACAAACAGATTGTCGACCATCCACTGCATTTCCTCGCCGCGCAATAGCACGAAATCGCCCCACCACTTCTCGAACTGGAGATAGCGGCTCTTCTCTTGCTCCGGATCTGACCAGACGTTGTATTGCTTCGACCACAACGTGTTGGCAGGGTTCAGATTGTCGAAGTTCGCGACCAGCCAGGCGGCATCAAAGATGCCGTTGCCGAGATCGCTCATCAGACGGTCGAGCCAACTGCCCCCCAGGAGGCCGCCGAGGTAGCGCATCGGGTTCTTGCCGCGCACGCCCGCCCAGTAGGAGAGGGGCGCGCCTGCAATCACGACTGGCCCGACGACGTCAGGGCGCATGCAGGCGGCGATTATCGCGTGCCAGCCTGCCTGGCAGTTGCCGAATACAAAGGGCTTGCCGAGGGCCGCAGGATGGAGCTCGCGCACCTTCTCCATGAACGCGGTATGGGCACGTGCCACGTCCTCGATGCGCTGTCCATCGATCGGAGTCGCCGTGAAGCCAGCGAAATACACCGGATGTCCTGCCTTGAAAGCTTCGCCGATCTCACTGGCGGCCTTAAAACCCCCGATTCCGGGGCCCTGGCCGGCGCGCGGGTCAATGACCATCACCGGACGCTTGCGGTCATCTATCTCAACGCCTGCCGGTGGGATCACACGAACGAGGGAGTAGTTGACCGGACGCAGCAGGGTGTCGCCGCGCATCACCAGCTCGGTATCATAGAGCAGAACCGAGGACACTCCGCGTGCCAGCATCTCTTCGCGCGCGTCGCCGCGCTGGCGCAGGATGTCGAGGAACAAAATTGACCTCTGCCAGAAATCGAGGGCGTATTCGTTCAATGCAGTGGGTAGTACCGGATTGGCGAACTTGGCGGCGAGAGCTTCGGCCATGACTAGGTCCTCTTTACAACGTTCGCTACCGCAGCGGGGCAATGCCACGTGTTGCATTCGGCGCGTGTGCATAGCCCTGCGCGCTGAAGCCGAAATTCAATTCGTTGGTGCGATAGATTTGCTTTAGGTCTTTGTTGGTCAAAAGCTGATTTGAGAAAAACGATGGCGTTGTCGCAGGCAACTGCAAAAATGATGCCTGAGACCAATTTGATCCAAACGCAGAGCTAGAGCGCTGTTAACCGCATATAGCATCAGAGTCGACTCCATGATTCGATGTCGGTGGCGCATGCCTTGCAAGTGAAGCGGGTATACGCCACCAGGGCGTTGTGCTTTGAACCTACAACCGAACTCGGCACAGGGCCGAATAAACTGAAAGAAAGTTTTGCAAATCGTGATGAAAAGCGGCGCGTTCTGGGCGACAGAACCAGCTTGGTGCAACGGGCGCCTGCTAACCGCCTGATTATTTCCAGTCTATCCCTGCGTCCTCTTAATCGGCCGGGCACAGGACCTCATAGTTTGTGCGGCATCTCTTCTTACGTCAGCGGTGCGGTTAGCGGTGAAGCGCGCCACTATCGTTCCGATCAATGGTTCTTGAGCTCTTCATGGCACGCGTCACTGAAGGGGCGCAGCGGATCCAGGAAGCCTTGCCCGATCGATTGCCTGACCCCGGAGAATGTCGCGTTTTCGTTGGCGTAGACTCCGACGATGACCCGCAGAGCGCTGTCCGCCGCGGCAACGACTTTGGGCGAAGACAACACGCGCATCCGATTGAGTGTGGAATAAACGTCGACGAGCTTTGAGATTTCGGTCGTATTGTGCTCCAGGGCGTCGAGATACAGTCGCGACGCATTCTCAATAAACTGCTTGTACAAGGTCTGCAGCGCTTCCTTCTCGCGCACCCTGCGCTGCTCATTCGTTTGCCGTTGTTGGCCCAGCCACGAGGTGGTGACCGAAGTGATGCCGCCGACGAATGTCCCTGCTAGAGCGGCGACAGCAGACAAGTAAGGCGCGGTGTCAGCCATCAAGATCCATCGCCGTCATGAGATGAGCGCGGCGTTTCGTTGATTAGACGTGAACCGCGTTGTCCGGTCCAATAGGACCAGAACCATTGCCTTTGAACCCGCAACCGGTTCTGGAGTTGCGGAAGGAACATGACATGGACGACCACCCAGAGCAGCCAGGTTACAAATCCGCTCGTGCGGATACTGCCGCGCTGCAGCACGGCGAAGTTCCTTCCGACGACGGCCATGGTGCCTTTGTCGAAATATCGGAAGGGACGCCGCGGAGCTCCGCCCTCGAGCAGATCGAATACCGCCTGCCCCGCGTAGCGTCCCTGCTGGATGGCAACCTGGGCTACGCCAGGCAACGGATGTTCGTCTTGATTCAGCGCAACAACGTCGCCGACGGCGAACACGCCGCCGGCCCCCTTCACCATCAGGAACGGATCCACCGTGAGCCGCCCAGACCTGTCGGTCGGGATGCCCAGCGTCTTGACCACCGGCGACGCCGCCACGCCTGCAGTCCACAAGACCGTCGCGCTCGGAATCCTCGTCCCGTTGGCGATGACCCCTTTCTCATCCACCTTTTCTACCCTCGTTCCTGCCAGAACTTTCACGCCAAGCTTCTCAAGCTGTTTGGCGGCTTTCTTGGATAAGGATTCGGCGAACGACGGCAGAATACGAGTGCCGCCCTCGAGCAAAAATATCGTTGTTTCTCCGGGATCGATCCGCCTGAAGTTACGACGCAACGTAACCGTGGCCATCTGCGCCATCGAGGCTGCCAGCTCGACGCCGGTGGGGCCACCACCAACCAGCACGAAGTTCATCAGTCGAGAACGCTCGGCTTCGTCATTGGTCATCTCTGCCAGCTCGTAGGCGCTCAAGATCTTCGAGCGGATGGTCTCTGCGTCGTTCAGAGTCTTGAGTGCTGGTGCATATTTGGCAAACTCGTCATGGCCGAAATAGCTGGCTTGCATCCCGGCGGCCACAATCAAGAAATCGAAGGGGATTCTGTGGGTTCCGGGCGCCGGATAGGACACGCTGACCGACCGCGAGCTCAAATCGACGGCCGTGACTTCCGCCAGCATTACGGTGAGGTTCTTCTGCTTCTGCTCGATCTGGCGAATCGGCGCGGCGATTTCGGCCGGAGCGAGAAGTGCGGTCGCGACCTGATAGAGAAGCGGCTGAAAGATGTGATGATTGCGCCGATCGATCAGCACGACCTCGGCGTTGCTACGCCTCAACGCCCGCGCGGCCGCGATTCCGGCAAAGCCGCCACCAATGATGACAACGCGCTTACGGTTTGATGGGGCTGCTTGCGCGCGCGACACCGTCTCTCGAGGGCGGGTTTCTTGCAGGGCTGCAGTCATTGACTAACCTCATGCATCATAGTGCGAGTGCGCGCACGCCACGCCTGCGCGCTGGGATGCCTGCCTTCCGTTCAGCCGATGCGTGCGGTTGCTCTCGGCACAGCAGGCGTTTTCTCGGCCTTGGTGCGCAGCTCGAGCAGTCCCAGCAGTACTTCGTCGCGCTGCGCCTCCAGCTCAGAAATCGAGCGCGAGCCGACCTCGGCATGAACGCTGTTGATGAGCTTCTTTTGCACTTCGGGCGTCAATACGGGTTGCCCGAGAACCTTCCACCAGGCCGTCATAGGGCCGGTGAATTGCTGGAAGAAGTGTTCGATGCCGCCTTGACCGCCGCCGAGGTGGTTGAGCATCATATTGCCCATGATGCCCCAACGCAGGCCAGGCCCCCAGCACAACGCGGTGTCGACGTCTGCAGCGCTGACGACGCCTTCGGCGACGAGGTAATAGACCTCCCGCGCCAAGGCCGCCTGCAGACGGTTGGCCACATGGCCGGGCACCTCCTTGCGCAGGCGAACGGTTTGCTTCCCCAACTCTGTGTAGAAATCCGCTGCGCGCTGCATGGTCGCTTCCGAAGTCTTAGCGCCGCCAACGATCTCTACGAGCGGGACTAGGTGCGGTGGATTGAACGGATGGCCTATAACGCAGCGCTCTGGATGCAGCCGGCAGGTAGATTGGATCTCGCTCATAGTAAGGCCTGATGAGCTCGACGCGACAATCACGTCCGCCGACAACAGCTCGTCAAGCTGCGCATAGAGCTTTTGCTTGAAGTCGATCCGCTCGGGCCCATTCTCCTGGACGAATTCTGCGTCTTTCACGGCTGCCGGAAGGTCAGCCGTGAACGTCAGGTTCGATTGCGACGCACCGGGCGCGACGCCCAATCTCTCGAGCGCGGGCCAGGCTGCATTGACGAACTGTCTCAACGCCGCTTCGGCATTGGGAGCGACGTCGGTGGCCACAACCTTCAGTCCTTTGGCGAGGAACAGGGCCGTCCAGCTGGCGCCGATGACGCCGGTGCCGATGATTGCGACCCGTCGAATGGGTTTAATCGGCTTCATGATCAGTTCTCCTTTGGCTTGGATTTAGATTTCGGCGTAGGCGATACCCGTGAGGTTGCCCTGCCCATAGAGGAAATTGCGCTCGTTCTTTCCGTCGAGATCGGCGGAATAGACCGAACCGGCGAAGTCGGTGACAAACATCTGGTTGCCGGGAACGTCGAGGGCGATGCCAATTCCCTCCATCAGGTGCGTGATCAGGATCTCCGGCACCGCCTTTGTGTCGATCGGCGCGCGATTGACGGTGTTGCCGCGAGGAGGATCGCCGCGGTCGGTCCAATAGAGGATGCGGTTCGCCAGATCGAGCTCGAGGTCGATCGGTTCCGGCAATTGATCGAACAGCACCTCGATGTCGGAGCGGTTCGTCGGGCTCTCGCCCGTCGGGATGTTGATGTTGCCGCGGAAGATACGGCCGAGGCCGGCGTTGTCCGGACCTTTTTGCGTCCAGTAGATTTTCCCAAGCTTCGGGTCGATGGTGATTCCGACGCACCACCGGGTCTGATCGCGACTGTCCTTGTCGCCGCGGCCGGTCTCGACCAGGGTTTCGACCTGCGAGCCGTCGAGGTTTGCGCGCATCACGCGCATGCCCTCGCGGTCGCACCAATAGAGCTTGCCGCCGTCCTTATCGAGGTGAATCTGTTTCGGCGTGTGCGTAACGCCTTGTGGGACGATAACTCTGCGGTTCTTGCCGTCGAGGTCGGCGCGCTCAATCGAGCCGTCGTTGAGGTTAGGGACACCCATGTTGGTCCAATAGATGTGACCAGCGTCCACATGCACGACGATGCCATCGGGGAGGTGGCAATTCGTGACGATGGTCGTGCGGTTAAATCCGTCGGCATTCATCGAGTGAATGCGGCCGCCGCTCAGTTCGAGAAGGAATAATCGGCCAGAGCGGTTCGCTGCCGATGAAGTTTGGGTTCGCGCGGCCTGAAGCACGGTCATGGTCTGTCCTTTCGTGTCACAGTTGCGGTTCGATTCCCTTAGGCGCGCCTATGCCGCTATTGGCGGACCGGCAATCGCCAAGCACGAGTCGATGGCGGAGGAGCGGCGCAGAGTTTGGCTGACCGGACACCTCTCGGCGATCTCGAACAGCCTCAGTCTCTGTTCGTCGGTGAGATCACCGTCGAAATGAATGGCGCGATGAAAATGGTCGATCATCGACCTGCCGTCCGCAGCCGGTCTCGTTTCATGCCACAGTTCGACGGTCGTGCGGCGCAACTCCCAGTTATGCCGCTCCACATAGGATCGCAGCGTCATGGCCGTGCAGGCGCCGAGTCCAACCAATAGGAATTCGTACGGCGACGGACCGACGTCGTGACCTCCACGCGCTTCGGGCTCGTCGGCTGACAGGACGTGCCGGCCCGCGCGCACCAGCTGTGAATAGGGCCCGCTGCCGCTTTCGGCGACGGTAACCATGCCCTGTCGTGTCTCGCTCATGCGACTTGCTCCGGGTGCATCGCGGGCCAACATTTCATCGCGGGTGAATGAGGTTCGCGCCACGCATCAGCCCCAGCGCCCGTCTCTGATCGATCCAGAAACATTCCCGTAGGGCGCTCTTCAGGATCTTGTCCGAGCCGCCCTTCGGCAGCTGGGTCTCCGAGTTCGACACACCGCGCTGGAACTTGATGGCGTCAAACATCCCCCTCTTGGCCGGCATGCGGGTGGATACAATTTGCCACAGCCTCCCGGTTTGTGCGGTTCCCATGGCTTCTGCTCTCGTTCCAAACATCTTGTGGGGATGCCGAGGCATTCCAGCCTATGCGGCGGTTGCGGATTTCATGGTCTTGGTGAAGTCGGGCGCACGCCTCTCAAGAAACGCCGTCAGTGCCTCCTTGGCGTCTTCAGAGCGAACCTGCGCGCTGAACGCTTCGTTCTCGGCCTTCATTGCCGCCTTGATTTGCTCCCTAACGGACCGCTTCATGAGTCGCTTGCTGGCTTGCAGCGCGCTGGCCGGCTTCGCTGCCAACTTCCGCGCTGTGTCGGTCGCGGTGGCCAGCAGATTCTGATCAGATACGACCTGGGTAACGAATCCCAAATCCGCAGCACGCCTCGCGTCGAACGGCAGTCCCAACAAAAGCACTTCCGCTGCACGAATGTGGCCGATCCTCGCTGGGACCGAGCAGCTCGAGCCGAATTCCGGCACCACGGCAAGATTGACGAAAGGCATTTGGAATTTTGCGCTCTCGCCCGCGTACACGAAGTCACAGTGCGTCAGCATGGTGGTTCCGCCTCCGATGGCGGCCCCATGGACGGCTGCGATCAGTGGCCTATCGAAGTCGAGCAGCGCATCCATCAACCGAGCCTGTGGAGAATCTCCTGGGCCTGGAGGGTTCTTCAGAAAGTCCTCCACATCATTGCCCGCGCAGAAGGAATCTCCCGCACCATGCCAGAGCACCACGCGTGTGCGTCCGTCCTTGACCGCGTCCTTGAAGATATCTGCCAGAGTTAGGTACATGCCCGACGTCATCGCGTTCCTTTTTGCCGGGCGATTCAATTCGACGCGAAGGATGCTTCCGGAACGCTCGGTAATGATTTCATCCATCGTCTACCTCCTGTGTCGACCTGATGAGTTTAAGTGCCGGCAACGTCGGCCAACTGACGTCGCCGCATGCTCGGCACGCTAAGCCGCGCGTTCCTTAGCTTTCGGAACAGCGCCACGCGCGCGCAGCTCATCGATTTCAGTTGCGTTGAAGCCCAGCTGCTTGAGCACTTGCTCACTGTGCTCACCAAGAGCCGGCGCGCGCCTTGCCGGCACTTTGGCGACGCCATGCACTTGAATCGGGCTGCTGATCGTCGACGTCAGCTTGCCGCCGGCGCCTTCGAGCGGCACGACGATGTTATTGGCGCGCAACTGCGGATCGTTGATTACCTCCTGCGGCTCACGCACGAGGCCGAAGGTGACGTGGACGCCATTGAAGACCTCATACCAATGCGCCATCGGCTGCGAGCCGAAGAGCTCGTCGAGAACCGCCGTCAGCTGGGACATGTTCGCTACGAGCTTCGCCGG
>Ga0134122_10000197_pt1 | contig 37059 bp, 35 predicted proteins | sample KB302_FD_96461 | JGI IMG/M metagenome (GOLD analysis project Ga0134122, IMG submission 96461) | Terrestrial soil microbial communities without Nitrogen fertilizer from Kellogg Biological Station, Michigan, USA - KB3-0-2 | ecosystem: Environmental > Terrestrial > Soil > Unclassified ... | reverse complement strand
CCAGCACCGCCGCCACCGCGCTCACGCCCAGGATCGACAGCAGCCACTTCATCGCGCGGCCCTCACATCGACGCGTCCTGGACGATCATCCAGGACCCACCCCTGAGCTGGAGCGAGAGCAGCGTGAGCCCGGACGCGTCGCCGCCGGCCGCCGGCGCCCGGTGGAGCATCCACTTCGCCGCCACCGTCACCGCCTTGCCGCCCTCGGCCACCCGCGCGTCGAGGAACTCGAACGACAGCGTCCCCATGATCTCCTTCGACGTGTACTTCTTCTTGTACCCCGCCAGCACCTCGGCCTTGCCGCGCCGCACCCCGCTGGGCGAGAGGAAGATCGCGTCCTCCGCGTAGATGGCGCAGAACGCCTCCAGGTCGCCGCGGTTCCAGTCCGCCGACTGCTTCTCCAGCGCCGCCACGGCCGCCTTCGCCACCGGGTCGGTGAACGGGGGCGCCCCGGCGGCGGCCATCAACGTCATCATCCAGAGAACCATGCTCAAAAGATGCACTCACCGGACGGTCGGCGCCAGGACCACCACGGAGTACCCCACCGCCTCCGCCCCTGCGTCGTTGACGTAGGAGTGGCGCTGGTCCCCGCGGAAGGACACCACGTCGCCCGGGCGCAGCCGCCACTGCTCGCCCCCCGCCACCAGGAGGATCTCCCCCGACTCGCAGGCCAGGTACTCGCGGGTGCCGGGCGTGTGCGGGGTGCCGACCATCCGCCCGCGGGCCGGGAGCTGGAGCCGGTCCATCTCCAGCCCGGGGATGGGGTCCGGCACCAGCGAGCGCACCGTCACGTCCCCGCGCTTCCGCGTGGGCAGCCCTTCGCGCGGGTAGATCTGCGCCGAGGTGCGCGGCCGGGAGATCAGCTCCTCGATGCTGACCTGCAGCGCGGTCGCCACCCGGTGCAGCACCGAGAGCGTGGGGTTGGCCCCGCCCGTCTCCAGGTTCGCCCAGGTGGCGCGCGGCAGGCCGGACGCCTTCGCCATCTGCTGCTGCGTCAAGCCGCGCATGTCGCGCAACTGCTTGATGTTGCGGGCCAGGTGGGATGCCAGCTCCTCGCTCATGCCCCACAGAGTAGCCCTTTGCCAATGCAATGGCGCGTTTGCCAATCCATGGACAGACCTCCCGTACCATCCGCGTAAGGAGAGGGAACCATGGACCTGAAGGGAACTTCCGCGCTGGTCACCGGCGCGAGTCGTGGGTTGGGCGCGGCGCTGGTGCACGCGCTGGGCAAGGCGGGGGCGCGCGTGGTGGCGGTCGCCCGCTCGAAGGAGGCGCTGCAGGAGGTGGTGGCGCGCGCCCGCGCCGAGGGGGCGGAGGTGCACGCCCTGGTCGCGGACGTGGGCGACAAGCAGGCCACCTACGCCATCGCCGGCTCCGCCGCGGCGCTGGTGGGCCCGGTGGACCTGCTCGTCCACAACGCCAGCACGCTGGGGCCGACGCCGCTCCCGCTGCTCTTGGACACCGAGTGCGAGGACCTCCAGAAGGTGCTGGAGGTGAACGTCGTCGGGCCGTTCCGCCTCACCAAGGCGGTGGCCGGGTCCATGGCGGCGCGCGGGCGCGGCACGGTGGTGCACGTCACCTCCGACGCCGCGGTGAACGCGTACCCGACCTGGGGCGCCTACGGCGTCTCCAAGGCGGCGCTGGAGCACCTGGGGCGGACCTGGAACGCGGAGCTCGCCGAGCGCGGGGTGCGCTTCCTCACCGTCGACCCGGGGGAGATGGACACCCAGATGCACGCGGACGCGATGCCGGACGCGGACCGCGCGACGCTGGCGCGGCCCGGCGAGGTGGCGGCGAAGCTGGTCCGGCTGCTCCAGCAGGACCAGGCGCCCGCGAGGGTGGAGCTCGCTTCGTTCCAGGTGTCGCCGTGACCGTCCCTCAATCGACGCTCGAGGTGCCGGTGGCGCGCTGGCCGCGGGACAACCCGCTGGAGGAGCGGCTGCTGGCCATCGACCCGCGCGGCGGGCGCTTCCAGGACCACCACGTGGGCGACCTGCCGAAGCTGCTCGCCCCGCGCGACCTGGTGGTGGTGAACGACGCCGCCACGCTGCCCGCCTCGCTGCTGGGGCGCACCGGCGCGGGGGACGCGGTGGAGCTGCGGCTGCTGGAGGCGCCGGTGGAGGGCCAGGCGCGCGCGGTCCTGTTCGGCGCCGGCGACTGGCGCACGCCCACCGAGCACCGCCCCGTGCCGCCGCGGCTGAAGGTGGGGGACCGGATCGCCATCGCGCCGGAGTCGGCGGACCCGGTGCTGGTCTCGGTGGCGTCGGTGGACCCGGAGCGGCCCCGCCTGCTCACCGTGCAGTTCGCGCCCACCGCCGAGCCGCTCTGGGCGGCGCTCTACCGCTGCGCCCGCGCGGTGCAGTACTCGTACGTGAAGGCGCCGCTGGAGCTGTGGCACGTGCAGACCGTCTACGCCGCGCGGCCGTGGGCGGTGGAGCCGCCGTCCGCGGGCCGGCCGCTGCGCTGGTCGCTGCTGGAGGCGATGCGCCAGAAGGGCGTGGCGCTGGCCACGCTCACCCACGGCGCCGGGCTGAGCAACACCGGCGATCCGGCGATCGACGCCGCGCTCCCGCTCCCCGAACGCTACGAGGTGCCGCGGGCCACGGTGGACGCGGTGGCGGCGGCGCGCGCGAGCGGCGGGCGCGTCATCGCGGTGGGCACCACGGTGGTGCGCGCGCTGGAGGGCTCCGCCTCGGACCACGGCGGCGAGCTGGTGGCGGGCGCCGGTGTGACCGCCTTCAAGCTGGGGCCGGGCACGCGCCGCCGCGTGGTGGACGGCGTCCTCACCGGGATGCACGAGCCCAGCTCCAGCCACTTCCAGCTCCTCCTGGCCTTCGCCGACGATGCCCTCCTGCGCCGCGCCCATGCTCACGCCCTGAGCCACGGCTACCTCTGGCACGAGTTCGGCGACAGTTGCCTGGTGTTGCCGCCGCGCCTCCGCGTCGCATAGCCCTCTCGGCGGAGAAGAAAGAAAATCCAGCGAAAACAAGTGACCTCCATCGCCCGATGATCACCTCAGACGCATTCGCGGGCTGGTCCTGCCCGATTGCCACTCCCCTGAGGTGATCACATGTTCGAAGTCTCCAAGGCGCTTCTCCGCATTCCTGCATCCACGCCCACCGCCACCGCGACCGCCACGGCGGGACCGGGCGGCACGGCCACCGCCACCGCCACGGCGGGACCGGGTGGAACGGCGACGGCCACCGCCACCGCCACCGGCCCCGGCGCGCACGCGAGCGCCTTCGCCGCCACCGCGGTGCCCGGCGGCGTCCAGGTCGCCGGCCCGCGCTGCTTCTGCCCGGAACCGCCCGTGCTCTGCCATCCCCGCGACGCGCTGCGGGAGACGCCGGACGGGAAGGTCCACACGCCGGGCGGCTACACCATCGAGGCCGGCGGCAACACCAACTGGAAGATCACCGGCCCTGACGGCAAGTCCACCTGCGTGGAGGGCGACCCGCACGTGAAGGAGAGCGACGGCGGGAAGTGGGACTTCAAGCGCAACTCCAGCTTCGTCCTGCCGGACGGCACCAACATCAACGTGCGCACGGCGCCGAGCGGGAACGGGATGACCGTCACCTCCGCCCTGGAGATCGTCAACGGCAACAACCGGGTGGAGATCGACGGCGTGAACGGCCACTGCCCGCAGCGGGGCCCGGTGCAGCACACCGGCCAGCAGTGGAACACCGCCGGCTGGGACCGCTTCACCATGGGCCACCAGACCGACGACTGGGCGTTCGGAGGCCGCGAGATCGTGGGCAGCGAGAAGGGCGGCGAGGTGCTCAAGGTGGGCAACCCGCTGTCGTCGGGCGGCCCGCGGCCGGGCATCCACCACATGTTCGACGACGTGCGGCGGATGCTGGACTGCGTGCCGCACTTCCGGCCGCCGCTCCCGGTGTGGAGCTGGCTGGCCTGAGGGCGGTCAGGGCGCCGGCTCGGCCGGCCGCGGCGGCACGAGGCGGAACTGCGACAGCAGCAGCAGGTCGTAGAGCGCCTTGAGCGCGCCGCCGATGACCAGCGGCCAGCCGAAGCTGGAGGCGGCCAGCAGCGCGCCGGTGAACAGCGGCGGCACCGCGGCGGCGAGGCTGCGGGGGACGTTGGTGAGGCTGGAGGCCGCGGCGCGTTCCGCCGGGGCCACCACCGCCATCACGTAGGCCTGGCGGGCGGGGACGTCCATCGAGGACAGCGCGGCGCGGAGCAGGAGCAGGGCCACCGCCACCCGCACGTCGGTGGCCAGCCCCGCGCCGATCAGGAACGCGTTGGCGGGCAGGTGCGTGAACACCATCGTCTGGATGTAGCCGACGCGCGCGGCGATCCGCCCGGAGACCAGCTGCGACGCGGCCGCCAGCAGCTGGACGGCGAAGAACAGCGTGCCGGCCTGGGCGGTGGTGATGCCGAAGCGCTGGTGCAGCCAGAGCACCAGCAGGGCCTGCACCACGAAGCCGCCGCCGAACGAGTCCAGGCTGAACAGCGCGGCCAGCTTGAGCACCATCCCGCGCGACGGGCCCGACAGGCCGGCCGGTGGCGCCGCCGTGGGGGAGGTGGTGGACCGGAGGCCCCGGTACAGCCCGGCGGTGACCAGCCCGATCGCCCCGTAGAGGACGAAGGCGATTCGCGCCCCGGCGAGGAAGGAGACGCGCCCAGAGCGGGCCAGCAGCTCCGGCACGCCGCCCGCCAGCGCGCCCACCGCGCCCGCCGCCGACCCGACGACGTTGTAGAGCGCGAACGTCCAGGCCCGCGAGCGCGCGGCGCTGGCGTCCGCCAGGGCGGCCTGCTCCAGCGGGAGGAACACGCTCACGTCGCCCGCGGACGGGTTGAGCGTGCCCACCACCGCCACCACCAGCAGCGGCCAGAAGCTCCGGAGCGACGCGAAGCCCAGCCCGGTGAGCGCCATCAGCCCGCAGGCGGCGAAGAAGAGCGACCGCCGCGAGAGCCGGAGCGCGCCCACGCCCACCGCGATGGTGAGCGCCGCCGATCCCAGCATGGTGGCGGTGGCCAGCGCGCCCACCGCGAACGGCTCCAGCCCCAGCGCCAGCAGGTACCCCGACAGGAGCACGCTCACCACGCCGTCCGCCAGCCCGCGCAGGCCACGGGTGACGAGGAGCCGCCATGCGTCCGCTTCCACGGGGTGGATCTTGCACGAGATCGACCTCCAGGACGCCGACTCACGGATCCGCGCGGACCACCAGGCCGCGGCGCTCGCGGAGGCGGGCGACGCCGAACCGGCTGAGGTGGGTCTTCCGGACGTCGAGCAGCGCCAGCTGCCCCAGCTTGCGGAGCTGGTTCACCGCTCCATCCGAGAGCGCGGTCTGCGTCAGGTAGAGCTGGGTGAGCCCGGACGGCAACCCTGATAGCCCGCCGTCGCTCAGGTGCGTGCCGGTGAGGTCCAGCCAGCGCAGCTCGGCCAGGTGCCCCAGCCTGGGCAACCCGGAGTCCGTCACCCGCGTGTACGCCAGCCCGAGCGCGGCCAGCTCCGGCAGCGCCGCCAGCGCGTCCATCCCCGGGTCGCCCACCGCGGTGGCGGAGAGGTCCAGCCGCTGCAGCCGCTCCAGCCGCCGGAGGGAGATCAACCCGGTGCTGCCGATCCGCGTCCCCGACAAGGTGAGATCCACCAGCGACCCGAGCGACGCCACCACCTCCGCCCCCTTGTCCCCGATGGGGTTCCCTCCCAGGTTCAGCGCCTTCAGCCGCTTCAACCCCACCAGCCACTTCAGCGCCGGCTCCTTCACCCCGGACTCGGCCAGGTCCAGCGAGCGCAGCGCCCGGAAGCCGAGCAGGAACTGCAGCTGCCCGTCCGACAGGTCCAGCTTGGAGAGGTCCAGCACCTCCATCCGACCGAGCCGGGTGAGCTGCCCCAGCCCCACCGTCGTCACCCGCGTCGAGGCGAGCGACAGCTCCCGCAGCGACGTGAGCCCCGCGAGCGCGTCCACCCCCGCGTCGCCCGCCCGCGTGCGCGGCGCCCTCAGCACGCGCAGCTTCGTCGCCCCGGCCAGCGCCTCCAGCGCCCGGTCGCCGACCGACGTGTCGCCGATCTCCAGCACCTCCAGCGCGGCCGCCTCGCCCAGCCGCGCCGCGCCCACGTCCGTCACCTGCGTCCCCGTCAGGTCCAGCCTCTGGAGCCTGGTGGACCGCGACAGCACCGCGAGCGCCGCATCCCCCACCCGCGTCCGCGCCGCGGAGAGCGACTCCAGGTACCCCAGCGCGTGCAGCGCCCGCAGCCCCGCGTCCGTCACCGCGGTGTCGTCCACCGCCACCGACGCCAGCGCCGGCAGGTCCGACAGCGCGGCCATCCCCTCGTCCGTAACCCCGGTCCGGCCCAGGTCGATCTCCGTCAGCTCCAGGCAATCGCGCAGGGCGCGCAGCCCCTCGTCCGTGACGACCGTCCCGGAGAGATCCAGCGCTCGCAGCCGGGCGCGGTCCGGGAGCGCCTCCAGTCCCGCGTCTCCCACGGCCGTGTCCGAGAGCCCCACCTCGCGCAGCTCCAGCAGCGGCGCCAGCGCGCGCACCGACGCGTCGGTGATGCCGGTGTGCCCCAGGTCCAGCACCTCCAGCCGGTCCAGCCGCCGCAGCAGCGCCACGCCCTGGTCGCTGGCCGCGGTGCCGTCCAGCCTCAGCTCGCGCAGCGGCCGCACCTCCGCCAGCGCCTCCAGCGCGTCGTTCCCCGCCCGCGTCCCGGAGAGGTCCAGCACCTTCAATCGCCGGGGGAGCGCGACGGCGATCACCCCCTTGTCCCCCACGCGCGTCCGCCGCAGCGAGAGCGACTCCAGCCTCGGCGCCGGCGCCAGCGCCTCCAGCCCCGCGTCCGTCACCCGCGTCTCGTCCAGCGCCAGCGCGCGCAACGACGCCACCGCCGAGAGCTGCGCCACCCCGGCGTCGCCGATGCGCGTGCGCGAGAGGTCCACCCGCTCCAGCGCGGGCAGCGCCGCCAGCGACCGCATCCCCGGATCCGCGATCTCCGTCCCGGACAGGTCCAGCACGCGGAGCTGCGCCTCACCCTCCAGCGCTTGGAGCCGCGCGCTCCCCACCCCGCTCACCCCGCCCAGGAACAACCCGGCCGGGTGCGCGCGCCGGACCCACGCCAGCACGGCGGAGAGCTGGTCCTCATCCAGGTCCGACCGGTCCGGCGCCACCCCGAACGGCGCCCCGTCCGGCAGCGACGGCGCCGACCCGTCCGGCGCCACCACCGTGCCCGCGGCGCGCCGGCCGCCGCCGGGCGTCAGCTCGTAGACCTGGAGCAACACCCCGCCCCGCGCGGCCGACCCCGGGGCGCCGGACGGCGGCGTCCCCGGCGATCGGCACGCCGAGCACAGCAGGGCGAGGCCGAGGAGCCCTCTACTGCCGGCACACCGGACGCGAGACGCTCGCCGCGGCGACCGCCGTGCCGGTGTGGCCCGGCTGGACGGCGCTGGACGGAGGCGTGGCGGGCGGCGTGGCATTGATGAAGCCCGTGTAGAGGAGGTGGTTGCTGGTGCAGTTCCCCGGGTTCTTCACGTGGTCCGGCGTGGAGTTGTCCACCAGCGCCGCCGCCACGTCGGCCGGGGTGGCGGTGGGGTGGGCCTCCAGGTAGAGCGCCGCGGACCCGGTCACGTGCGGCGTGGCCATCGACGTGCCGCTGATGGTGTTGGTGGCCAGGTCGCCCTCGTTCCAGTCGGAGGTGATCTGGTAGCCGGGGCCGAAGATGTCCACGCAGTTGCCGTAGTTGGAGAAGGACGCGCGCACGTCGCCGTCGGTGGTGGCGCCCACGGTGATCGCCACGTCCACCCGCGCCGGCGAGTCCAGGCAGGCGTCGGCGCTGTCGTTCCCCGCGGCGATGGCGTAGACGACGCCGGCCGCGATGGACTTCCGGACCGCGTCATCCAGCGCCGGGTCCGCCGGGCCGCCCAGGCTCATGTTGGCCACCGCCGGCCTGGCGCCGTTCTGCGTCACCCAGTCGATGCCGGCCACCACGCTCTCCGTGCTGCCGGAGCCCTTGCAGTCCAGCACCCGCACCGCGTGGAGCGAGACGTTCTTCGCCACGCCGTACACGGTGCCGCCCACCGTGCCCGCCACGTGCGTCCCGTGCCCGTGGCAGTCGATGCCGTTCTTCCCGTCGTTCTGCGCGTCGAACGCCACGTCCGCGCGCCCGCCGAAGTCCTGGTGGCTGATGCGGATGCCGGTGTCGATGATGTACGCGTGCACGCCCTTCCCGCTCGCGCTGTAGTTGTAGGTCTGGTCGAGCGGCAGGTCGCGCTGGTCGATCCGGTCGATGCCCCAGGTGGCCTTGGTCTCCGTGTCGCTGATCTGGATGACCTGGTTCTCCTGCACGTAGGCCACCTGCTCGTCGGAGGAGAGCGCCTTGGCCTGCGCCTCGGTGCCGGTCATCGAGAAGCCGCGGATGGCGGCCTGGAAGGTGCGCTTGGTGGCGCCGCCGTACTTGGCCACCAGCGAGTTGGCCTGCAGCGCGACCGCCTGGCCGGCGACGGCCTTGTCCGGCTCCTTGAGGACCACCACGTATTCGCCGGGGATCGGCTTGTCGACCTTCACGAAGCGGTCCGTCACCTGCCCGGCGGCGGTCGCCGGGTTCTTGCACTGCGGGCACGCGGTCAGCGCCGTGATCGACACTGCCGCGACAACGACAACGTAGAGACGCATCTGGGATCCCCTCTCCGTGAACGGCGGGCATGAGGCTACGGGCCCGTGGCGTTGTCAACGGTTCCAGAGATCACGTGTCTGGTCTGGCGCCCCGGAGGCGCCGGAGGTACGACGTTCCCCGTGCTCGTCTTCTCCACCTCCGCGGACGAGGTGCTGGGCGCCCGCGTCCGCGCCGCGGGCAACTTCCCCGCCGGCGAGGTGGAGCGGAAGCATTTCCCCGACGGCGAGGTCTACCAGCGCGTCGTCTCCCCGGTGCGCGGCGAGGACGTCGCCATCGTCGGCGGCACCTCCACCGACGGCGGGGCGATGGAGCTGTACGACCTCGCCTCCGGGCTGGTGGAGTGCGGCGCCCGCAGCCTCACCCTGGTCATCCCCTACTTCGGCTACGGCACCATGGAGCGCGCGGTGCGCCCCGGCGAGGTGGTCACCGCCAAGACGCGCGCCCGCCTGTTCTCCTCCATCCCGCCGCCCCCCATGGGGAGCCGGGTGGCGCTGCTGGACCTCCACTCGGAGGGCATCCCCTACTACTTCGAGGGGCGCATCCGCCCGGTCCACCTCTCCGGCCGCCCGGTCATCCTCGGGGCCATCCGCGAGCTGGCCGCCGGAGACTTCGTCCTCGCCTGCACCGACGCCGGCCGCGCCAAGTGGGTGCAGAACCTGGCCAACGAGGCCGGCGTCACCGCCTCCTTTGTGTTCAAGCGGCGCGAGCAAGGCGGCGCCCCCACCGTCACCGCGGTGAGCGCGCAGGTGCAGGGGCAGCACGTCATCATCTACGACGACATGATCCGCACCGGCTCCTCGCTGATCAACGCGGCGGAGGCGTACCGGCGCTCGGGGGCGAGGAAGATCTCCGTGGTGGCCACCCACGGCGTGCTCCCCGGCGACGCGCTGTCGCGGCTGAGCGCCTCGGGGCTGTTCTCCGCGGTGGTGTGCACCGACAGCCACCCGCGCGCGCTGGAGCTGGAGGGCGAGCTCCTGGCGGTGCGCTCGGTGGCGCCGGTGCTGGCGGAGTTCCTCTCCGTGCCGCCTTAAGGGACGAAGGTCACGTTCGTGGAGATGTTGAAGTTGCCGGCGGCGCTGGCGGTGATCCGCTTCTGCTCCGGCACGGTGGAGGTCAGCCGCGCGGTGACCACGCCGCTGGCGTTGGTGTACCCGCTGGCGGACGGGGACCAGTGATCGGTGCCGTTGGACGAGTAGAAGGTGACCAGGGTGTTGGGCACCAGGTTCCCGAAGTCGTCGCGCGCGGTGAGCGTGGCCGTCGCGTAGGCGATGCCGTCCGCCCTCACCGTGGTGGGGAGGACCGTGAAGTCGCTCTGGTAGACGTAGGGGTCGCCCGGCGTGAAGGTCACCAGGGTGGTGAGGGAGAGCGCCCCCGTGGTGGCGGTGATCGTCTTCTTCTCCGCCACGTAGGAGTTGAGCCGGACCTGGAAGTTGCCCGAGCCGTCGGTGAGGCCGGAGGGGATGAACGGGTCGAAGTAGTTCTCCGACCCGGTGGCGGTGATCGACACCGGCGCGTTCCACACCGGGTTGCCCAGCGCGTCCTTGATGGTGGCGGTGATCAGCGTGGTGTTGAAGCCCACCGGCATCGGGTTCGGGGTGGCGCTCACCGAGGAGCGCGCGGCGTTGGGCGGCCCGGCGTCGAACGACACCAGCACCTGCTGGGTGAGCCCGGCGGCGCTGGCGCTCACCACCTTCAGCTCCGCCTTCGGGGAGCGCAGGGTGGCGCTGAAGGCGCCGTCCACATCGGTGGTGCCGGTGGTGGCGGAGAAGGTGTTCGAGCTGCCGCTGGACGTGAGCTGCACGAACAGGCCCGGGCACGGGTTGCCGTTGGTGTCGCGGAACCACGCGGTGATGGTGGTGGTGGAGACGCCGTCCGCCGGCACGTGGTCCGGAGTGGCGCTCATCTGAGAGCTGTTCGCCACCGGCGGGCCCGGGTTGAACACCATGAAGTTGGTGAGCTGGAACGCCCCCGCATTGACGGTCGCAGTCACCGCCTTTGTCTCCGCCGCGGGCGACGACAGCCGAGACTTGAACTCGCCGAGCGAGTTGGTGTTGCCCGTGGCGCTCGGCGAGAAGGTGTTGAACGAGCCGCTGGCGGTCAGCTGGACTGGGACATTCTGGGTCGGGTTACCCGTCCCGTCCTTCACCGTGACCGTGATCAGCCCGGAGGCGGTGCCGTCCGCCAGGATGGGCGACTCCACGTCCATCCTCGAGTTCCCGTTGGTGGGGGTGCCTTGCCCGAACCTCACCGACGTGGAGAGGTTCACCCCCGCCGCCTGGGCGGTGACGGTCTTGGTCTCCGCCACCGTGGACGACAGCTGCACGCGCGCCACGCCGTCCACGCTGGTGGTGACGTCGGGCGGGTTGGGGCTGAAGGTGTTGGCGCTGCCGGTGGCGCTGAAGGTGACCGGCAGGTTGCCCACCGGGTTGCCGTTGGCGTCGCGCGCCAGCACGGTGAGCGTGGTCCTCGTCGTCCCGTCCGCCGGCAGCGCCGTGGGGTTGGCGGTGAGCGACGACATGGCCTGCGACGCGCCGCCGGCGATGAACACCAGCGGCCGGGTCATCACGAACAGGCTGCCCACGGTGGCGACCACCGTCTTCGACTCCGCCCGCGTGGAGGAGAGCCGCGTCTTCGCCACGCCCTGCGCGTCGGTGCTCACCGCGCCCGCGGGGGTGAAGGTGTTGTTCGAGCCGGTGGAGGTGAACGCCACCGGGTAGCCGGTGACGATGTTGGAGAACTGGTCCTTCAATGTGACGGTCATCGCCGCGGAGTCGACCCCGTCGGCCAGGACGGCCGTGGGCGGGAACGGGTTGGCCACCAGCGTGGAGGTGCTCGGGTCCGGCCGGCCGGCGATGAAGGTGAGCCCGGTGGTGAGGGTGAAGGTGCTGACCGCCACGGTGACGGTCTTCGGCTCGGCGATGGTGGACCGGAGCGCCACCTGGAACGTCCCGTCCGTCCCCGTGTAGCCGGCGCCCGACACCGGGATGAACCCGTTGGCGGTGCCGTCGCAGGTCATCGTCACGCCGACGCCCGGCAGCAGGTGGTTCTGCGAGTCCCGCACCGTCACCCGGATGGTGACCGTGGTGTTGCCGTCCGCGACCACCGTGGTGTCGGGGAGCACCAGCAGCGTGGTGTGGGTCTTGTCCGGCGGCCCGTTGTTGGTCGGCCCGCCGTCGGGGAGGCCGCCGTCGCAGCAGGGCTGGCCGCCGTCGGGGGGCTCCTGGATGATCAGCAAGCCGCCGCAGCCGGCGGTGAGCGCCGCCGCGAGCGCGAGCGCGCCCGACGCCACGGCGAGCGCGATGGGGAGCCTGGCCTTCAAGACGACCTCCGGGATGGGCGGCCGCGCGCATCCTACCCCGGTGCGTCAGGGAGCGCGCGCGACCGGGGCCAGGCGCGCCAGGCGGGGCGAGTACCAGAGGAACCACACCCAGATCGCCAGCACTACCACCGCCGACACCACCGGCGGCAGGTCGGGCCGGGCGAGCAGCAGGTCGTAGCCGCCGTGGGCGACGATGGAGATCGCCAGGCCGATGGGGAGCGCCAGGCGCTTCTTCTTCAGGATGGTCAGCGACAGCCCCAGGCCCCACGGCGCCGCGAGCAGCGCGTGGCTGATGGGGCCGGTGACCGCCTTGCCCAGCGCGATGAGCAGATCGAAGTCGCCGTGCGACAGCAGCCACCACATCTCCGCGGTGGCGAACCCCAGCGCCGAGCACGCCGCGTAGACGATCCCGTCGAACACCTCGTCGAAGTGGGACGACCCGAGCGCGATGGGGAGCACCGCCAACAGCTTGGACGCCTCCTCCACCGCGCCCACCTGCAGGGCGCCCTTCATCGCCGGGACGATGCCGGACTGGAGTAGGTCCCAGCTCGTCTCCGCGCCGGCCGCGGTGGCGAACGCGTAGCCCAGCAGCGAGAGCAGGATGGCCACCGCGCCGCCGGCCACGGCCGCCACCATCGTCCACGGCGGCTCCGGCCGGGCGCGGTCCTTCCAGCGGAAGTAGAGGAGCCAGCCGGCCGCGGAGATCACCGCCACCGCCATGGCCAGGGCCTCCACCGGGCTTCCCATGGCCGGAGTATGGGCCGACTTGGGGCCGTTCCGTCCACCGCGCCAACCCTCCGTGCTGCCCCAGGGGGCGGGCGGGCCATCAACTCAAGTTGAGTGTCCGGGCGGTTCGGCCTCCGTACCCTGCTCCTGACGCCAATGCGACACACCATCAAGCAGGGAGAGTCGATCGAGAGCATCGCGCACGCTGCGGGGCATCTCTGGGAGACGCTGTGGAACCACCCGGAGAACGAGAGCCTCCGGGCGAAGCGGAAAAGCCCGCACGTGCTTCACCCCGGTGACGTGGTGTTCGTCCCGCGGCTGGAGACGAAGACCGAGGTGGTGGCGGCGGGCTGCTCGCACAAGTTCAAGCGTCTCGGCACGCAGTCCTGGATCGAGCTCCGCTTCCTGGTCGACGGCAAGCCCAGGACGAACGCGGGGTACACGTTGGAGGTCGACGGCCAAGCGCGCGCCGGTAGCACGGACGAGGACGGGCGCCTGCGGGAGTCAGTCCACCCGCTGGCGCAACGCGCCGAGATCCGCTTCGCCCACCCGCAGCGGCTGGACAGGCCGGAGGTCTACGTCCTCGAGCTGCGACACCTGGACCCGTCCTCGGAAATCTCCGGCGCCCAGGGGCGGCTGCACATGTTGGGGTACGGGGTCGGCGCTTCGGACGGTCAGATGAACGCCGCGACCCGTGAGTCGCTACGGGCGTTCCAGCGCGACCACGCCCTCGACGAGACGGGTGAGTTGGACGGCGCCACGCAGGCCCGGCTCTCCGAATACACCGGCGGTTGACGCGCACGTGGCCCACGACCTGTACAACTTCATCTGGGTGACCAAGCCCGTTTCGCCACCGGTCGCGCTGTCCGTCGGGATGTGGACCATGAACACGGTGGCCCTCCAGAGCCCGGTCGAGGCGGTGATCGTCTTCCCGGCGCTCATGACCCCACTGGTGTACGTCACCGGCCAGGAGCACGAGGACGGGTGGCTGGAGCTGTTGATCGCCACCCGCAAACCCGAACTCAGACCCGAGTCAGTGAACCTCCACCTCAAGATCGCGAGCGGCCTCGACCCGGCGAAGAAATACTCCCACGAGCTGCTCTTTCCGCAAGCGCGCGGCAATATCGAGGTGAAGTCGCTGGGTGAAGTCCCGATGAACGGAGAGGCGATCGTCCAGACCCACTCCCGGTTCCGCGGCGTCCTCCACCACTCCTTCGTCTCGGCCCTCTTCCGTGCGGCGTGCATGCAGCTTCACCAAGTCCGGGTGCGATTCAGCGCGGTCGTGCCGGCGCGCGCGGCGAAGGACCCCTGCAGCCACTTTGAACAGAGGCTCACCGGGTACCGGCTCAGCGGGGGGAACCCGGCGGCAGTGTCCGGGCACGTCCTCGTCGGCGACGAGACCAGCGACGTGCTGATCCGCGACATGCTGGCCAACGACTTCGACGAGCAGGGAAACGAGACCGCCAACCCTATCCCCGGTCATGGCCGGTACGCCTTCCCCGTCGAGCCCAGAGGCGCGAACGGCGCGCGCGACGTCGACCTGAGCCGGATCGATCCGAGCTGCCCCATCCAGTCGTATCACCCCCTGGTCGTCCTCAGCGGCGAGCACGCCAATGCCTATTTGAGCTGGGGCTTCCTGTCGGACATCCACGTCAACTCGCGCCTGCAACTCCTCGCCAGGTCCACGGCGCGTGTCATCGAGTACGGAGACAAACAACTCGAGAACGAATCACCTCCGATCGGGACCCTGCTGGCCGAGACCAACACGAGCTTCCAGGAGGTGCTCGACAACCTGTGTCGCAGCCGCGCCGACGTGCTGATCGTCGGCGGCGACGTGGTGGACCACATCCGCAACGCGTACAGCCCAGCGTGCTCGCTGGCGACCCACCCAACGCCGTCTCAGATCTGGAAGGCGGTGAGCCTCGACGACGAAGCCTACACGTCCACGTCGTACCCTCGCGGCCTGGACCTCGTCGCCTTCTACTCGTTCATCTTCGACGCGATCCGCCACCAGCAGAAACCCATTTTCGCCATCTCGGGGAACCACGACTGTTACGAGGACGCCTTCGGGATCTCCCCCCGCCTGTTGACCAGTCGCACGAACGAAGGGATCCCGGCGGACCTGAACCTGACGTTCTACGAGGCCCTCCTGGCGTTCGGCCCGACCGCCGGCATGCTCAGGAAGCTCGGGAGCAGCTTCGACAACCGCTGGTTCTCCTGGTTCCACCTGATCCTCACTCCGTTCCGGGACTGGTGGTTCCAGTTCCCGAAGCAGTCGCTGGTCGGTGTAGGGTGGGGTGATTCGGAGTGCATCATCAAGCCGCAACGCGGCGCCGACGGCATGTTCCACTTCCCGACCTCGGGGGGATTCACGGACGGGCAGTACGAGCTCCTGAAGGCGGCGGTGCAGGCCGGCGACTCGCACCGCGTCACCCTGGCCACCCACTTCACCCTCTTGAGCTACGACCCGTCGCTCTCTAACCGCGATTTCACGAAGCAGCAAGTCTGGCTGACAGGTCACGACAAGAACACCCAGGGCTCGTTCGATGAGAGGCGCGGAGAGGTCATCGAGAAGGTCACGCAGCGAAAGATCCAGTGCATCCTCAGCGGCCATACCCATCGACGTGGCCTGTACTTCGTGAACGCTGACGAAACACCCAGGGCCTCCCCGGACGGCTCAGTGGTCTCCGTCGACTTCTGCGAGATCGAACCGAAGGTCGGAGACACCCCGGCACGCGTCTCATCCTGGCTCGCCCGGGTGCAACCGGCGATTGTCGTCTCCGACTCCGCTGGCCCCTATCCGCGCCACAACCGGTTCGGCGAGTTCCAGGGCTGGGGCTCCGACAAGCCGAGCGGCACCCTCGTGGAGTTCGATGCCGCAGGCGCGATCCATGCTGTCACGGCGGTCCAGGCCACGAGGCGGCCCGCGCCTCGCGCGGCAGTCGCCATGGACTACCTCGACCTGGTGGAGGAGGGCGTGTTCAACGCTGGATGCCTGGAGACGCTTGGGGTGGTGCCGGCGCACGCGGTCCTCCGGTACAGCGACGAGCCGGTGTGGTACATCCGCACCGCGTTCAGCCCGAAGGTCGACCGCGCCTGGTGCATCCGTATCGAGCAACTCGTCCTGGCCGCCCGCCACAAGGATCGGTGGATCCGGATCCTCACCACCTATGACGCGACGAGGGACGCCTTCAGCATCGCCGGCCCGCAGACGGGAGACTTCCTGGACTGGACCGAGCCGGGTCCGGATCGCTTCCTGTCGCTCAAGCTGCGCTCGGAACATCCATACCTGGGGTCCCACTACGACTGGGGCCACTGGTGGAATTTCGAGGCCAGGGCGCTGAGGACCGCGACGCTCGGGAGGCTGCCCGGCGATCCCCTCAACAGGGCCCTGGCCTCGTTCCTCATCTTCCGTCCACAGAGAGAGCTCCAGAGCAAGGGACCGGACGTCGAGTGGCGCGAGGCTCCCGACTTCAAGTCGCGCGCGGCCACGCTCCCCGAGAAGTACGGCTGAGGGCCACCTTCACCCGGCGACCGGCAGCCTGGTGAGCTTCCGCGGGGCGAGCACGGTGTGCAGAGCCCGGATGCGCCCGTCAGCGTCCAGTGCCGCGCGCATCAGCAGCAGCGGCGCCAGCTTTACCTTCCGCCCCCCGCCGCCGCTCTCGTAGCGCAGCACCAGCGCGGGCTCGCCGTTGGCCTCTACCCACTCGAAGCTGGAGATGTCTGGGCGCTTGCGCGCCAGGCCCAGCGTCAGGCGCGCCACCCGGTCCGCGCCGTGAATGGGGTTGAGCGCCGCGTAGTACCGGCCGCCGCCGTCGGAGAGAGCCAGCGCGTCCTTCGACAGCAGCGCCCGCATCCCGTCCTCGTCGCCCATCGCCGCCGCGGTCAGGAACTTCTCCAGCACCTCGCGCGCCCGCTCCTTCGCCTTGCGGTCCGGGCGAAGCGAGGCGCGGTCCAGGTCCTGGAGCGCCCGGCGGGCCCGGTGGTGCGCGACCTTCACCGCGCCCTCGGAGATGCCCAGCGCCCGCCCCGCCTCCTTCCCGGAGTAGTCCAGCACCTCGCACAGCAGCACCACCGCCCGCTGCGTCGGGGTGAGCGCCTCCGCCGCGAGGAGGAACGCGTAGGAGCCGGTGTCGCGCAGCTCCAGCCGAGCCTCCAGGTCGTCGGGCGCGGCCTGGGTCGCGAAGACTTCTTCGGCGGACAGGTCCACGGGCGAGGGGAGCCATGGGCCCACGTATTCGCGCCGCCGCCGCCGCCGGAGCGCGTCGCGCGAGAGGTTCACCGCCACCTTCACCAGCCAGGGGCGGAGGGGTTCGTCGCGGGAGGGGCGCGCCTCCTGCATGCGCAAGAAGGTTTCCTGGACCAGCTCGTCCGCGTCGGCCGCCACGCCGGTCATCCGGTAGCAGAGGGACCAGAGCAGCCGCCGGTGCTCTTCGAACGCCTCCGCGGTTCGCTCTTTGTCCCGGCTCACCCTCGCCTGCGCCGCGCCGCTCATGCGGTACGCCTCGCCGCTCCCGCGGGCCGTACCAGCGCCGCCGCCTCCTCCGCCGCCAGCGCCGCGCTGTGCAGGCTCGCGTTCGCCAGCATGCCTGCCGGACCCACCCAGTCGCCAGCGAGGAACAGCCCGGGCCGCTCCGCCGCCGCCACCTTCGGGCGCGCCGCGTACCCGCCACCCGCCGCCGTCACCAGCGCGGGCGTCACCAGCAGGTGCGGGAGGAAGCGCCGGTGCCGCACCACCTCGCGCCACCCCGGCTGCGCCACGTCCAGCAGTTGCTCCAGCTCGCGCTCCAGAGACGCCGCGTCCGGGCGCTCGCCGGGGTGGAGGTAGCGCGCCAGCTGCATCATCACGCCGCCCTCCGGCGCCACGCCCTTCGCCATGTCCGACTGGACGGAGAGGTACAGGGGACGGTCCACGCCCAGCACGAACTTCACCTCCGGAACGGGCAGCCGCGACAACCCCAGGTCCATCGCGGCGACGTGGATAGGGATGCTCGCCTCGGCGTGGCGCCGTAGCTCCTCCGAGGGGAACACCGCCGCGGCGGCTTGTGGCGGCAGCGCCAGCACCACCGCGGGGGCTTCGATGGCATCCGCCCCGTCCAACTCCACCCACCAACCCTGCCCTGCCCGAACGATCCGCCGCGCGACCGCGCCGGTGCGCAGCCGCGCGCCGAAGCTCTCCGCCGCGCCCAGCACCGCGTCCACCAGCGCCTGCCACCCGCCATCGAGGTAGAGCACTCCGCGGCTGGCCGCCTGGAAGTTCCCCAGCGCCGCGCCCGCGCTGAGCAGGTCCGGCGCGTGCGCGTACGAGCTGAGCCGGAGCACCGCGGTGAGCAGGTCCACCACCGCCGGGTCCCGCGCCTGCCGCCGCACCCACGCCTCCGCGGACTCCGCCGCCAGCGCCTGCACGTCCGCCTTCTGCGCCGCCACCAGCGCGCGCATCGCCTCGAAGCGCCCGCGCGCCGAGAGCAGCGACGTGGTGAGCAGCGAGCCCAGCCCGGCCGGCAGCCGGTGGATCTTTCCCTGGTACAGCGCGTGGTTCCGGCGCCTGTTCGGGTCCCCGCCCGGCGTCGCCACACCCAACGCCCGCAGCGCCTCCATCCCCGGCGCGTGCGCGTACAGCGCGTGGGGGCCCAGGTTGAAGGTGAAGCCGCTCTTGACGTCGCTCTGCGCCCGCCCGCCCAGGGCCTGCGAGCGCTCCAGAAGCACCACCTCCGCGCCCAGCCGCGCCAGCAGCCCCGCGCACGTCAGCCCCGCCAGCCCACCTCCCACCACCACCACGTCCGGTGAAGTCGCCATCGCTCGTGTCCCTTTCGGACCGTTCCACGCCCGGCGGAGCGAAAAAGTTACGCGCCTGATTCTGTGGTGTTCCGTGCAACCCGCTGCGACCCGCGAGTCCGGCCCGGGTGTCGCAGCAGGAAGGGGGACGCACGAGGTTCCCAATCTCGGGGTCGCCGGGTCGAACCCGGTCCTCCGCTCAGAAAGAAGCCCCGGTTTCGCAAGGTTGCGGAGCCGGGGCTTCTTCTTAGTGGTGCATCGGCTGAAGGTGATGCACTGGGTGATGCAGAGTAGGGAGTCCTGGACGTGGTCGCCGCTATCGCCGTGGCGCTAAGCTTTATCTTCAGATAGCGCAGGCGCAGTGCCTTACCTGACGTACGCCGTCAACCAACCGGTCCGTGTGCTGATGCCGCAATCGGCCGAGCAGCACGCGTACTTATTGGCATTCGGGGTCGCGATGTACTCGAGCGAGGCCCGGCATGAGGAGGCCCGAGAACCGAGTTTCGTGTCGGCTCCGTACCAATCGTGCTGACCGAACAGGATGAAGCCAGAGTAGCTGGGCGTAAAGCTCGCGGTTGCGGCCACCACGGCCGCATAGCTCTCCTGGTTCACGACCTGACCAATAGTCGTGACGGCGTTCGACTGCGAGGAGAGGACCCCGGTGTACTTCGTGAACAGCTTCGGCATCCCCTCGAATTGCGTGTAGAAGATCCGTTCGGTGGCAAGCTGGTTGATCACCGTGTCCGACAGCTTGGCGCAATCAGCTCGCGCCCGAGGGTCGCCGGTGTAGCCGGTGCCAAGGACGCAACTCGAAGCGGGGGACGTCACCGAAAAGACCCGCGTCCATCCGCCACCCGCGGTCTTCATGTCACACCACGCCTCGAAGGGGCCTGCCCCACCGGCTCCGTCCGGGTCGATCCAGTACACTCCGTCGTCACCCGAGAACCCAGCCGTGGACTTCAGCGTCTTGCACGAGGTCGACGCCGTTGCAGCGGAACAGCCCGGGGCGGCGGCGTTCTGGCATTGGCCTTCCTGGATGATGCAGGGTCCCCAGGTCGTGCCGTCGAATGTCTGAGTCCCCTCACCACCGTTGCAGGGCCGACCGAGCCCAGTGAAGGTGCCCAGATCGATCCGGAGCGGGTCGGCCGGCGTGCCGGTGCCGAGCACCCCCCCGCCGCTGGCCACGGTCGGCCTTTCACCCTGCGGGCCTTGCAAGCCCTGCGGCCCTTGTTCCCCGGGGTCACCCTTTTGCCCTTTACAACCCATTGCGCTGATACCGATGACGATGACAACCGCTGCGGCATTGCGATACACGTTCATGTGACCCTCCTCCGATTGCCCGCGGATCCTAGACCTTCTTCACGGAGCGTGCGCCTCTTCATGGGCGCCCTGGCGACCGGCCGCGCGGAGTAGCCTGACCGCCTTCTCCTCCTCTCGCGGGAGGCCAGTCCCCCACTCCAACCGCTTGGCGACCTCGTGGACGGTCAGCAGCCGGTCCTCCTTATCGCCCAGTGTCTGCCTCCGAGTACGGGCCAACTCTCAACCGCGCCACCTCAAGCCGAGGCTTCCGTGCCTCCGCCAGCAGGCGTACGCGGTGCGGTTCGCCGGGAACGGCAAGCTGGAGAGGCGCACCTTTAGATCCTCCAGGGCGGCGGCCAGCTCGCCCACCGCCTCCACCAGCGATCCTGGTGATGTGCTCGTTCTGCGCGGATTGGAGGGCGGCGATCTGATCAGCGACCGGAACCCCTCGCTCCAGTGAGCGGAGCTTCGCCAACTCCTCCACGAGTCCGCGGACGCGCCGGGGGGACTCGGAAATCTTGGACGAGATCGAGCGGCCTGTGTCCTTCGTCCAACCTCGCCAAGATCACTGCGTCCAGCTCCGGATCAGCCTTTGCCAAGTTGCCGCCGCCGCCACCGCCGCCGGCAGAAGTGCCGGGGATGGCGGCACCCCGTGTGCCTCTACGGCTGGCGGCAAGGATGCGGACGGCGCCCAGCTCGACCGTGGCGGAGCCGCCGTTCGTGCGGGTCGGCAAGCGCTTCGCCTTGATCCAGCGGTATAGCGTCCGCTCCGCGGTGCCGCTCTCCGCTACCGCCTGCGCCACCGTGACCCAGCGTTCCTGCGCTTCTTCCATGCGCGCGACGATGTAGGCGGACCACTTGATCCAGCCGGACCAAAGGCTTGTAGCACCTTCGACGGCGCGCTGTACACAGCAATGTTTGTAAGCGTTTAAGCGAAATGGCCGAAATCGGTCTCTGGCTTAAAAATTCGGAGTGCAACGCGGCGCAGGGCTGAAATCTATAACCGGCTATCGATTTCGCCCCCGCACGCGCACGACCGACAACGGCAAGGCGGGCCTTGCCAGTCCGCCCGTCTTAGAGCACCTCGGCCACCCGGAACGCCGCGATGAGCAGCGCGCGCCAGCAGCGACGCCAGCGCGGGTCGGTGGAGTCCAGCTTGGCAACCTCGGCATAGGCGAGCGCGGCCTTGCGGAGCATCACCTCTGCCGCCAGGGCTTTCTCCTCGGCAATCTCAGACGGCGAGCGCTTCTTCTGAGTGGGCTTGGGCATGCCCCCGGATGCGCATGGGTCCGGCTCCGGAGGGAGTAATGAATGGTGACCCGCACCTCATGGATCCCGCAGGCGGTCGCGCGGCCCATTCATTCCCCCAGAAGAGGAACCGGCTCGGCACTGAGGGGCGCTCAGGGAGTTGGCCCGATTGGCTTCTTCGGGTCTGCGGCGATGGGGCGATAGCAGGAATCCTCATGCCGGAAGAGGCGCCCGCACGGGGGCTTCACGTCCGTGCGGAGCCAGCAGTTGCCGTTTATGGCCACCTCTGCCAGCCCCGCATCGCACGGCGCTACCTTCTGCCCTGGCAGCGTGAACTTGGGGATCGGTTGGTCCAAGGGCTTCTCGCCCCATTTCGCGGGCATGCTGTCGAACAGGCTCCTTGGGTCGAAGCGCACGGGGGCCTCGTCCGCCCCAGGGCCGAAGACCATGACCATAAGCGGGCCGGGCTGGGCGGCACCCGCTAGGAGCGGAGCCACTAGGAGGGCGAGGCAGCCCACCAGTGCCCCCGACCCGGCCGAGATGATGATCGGCCTCCAGGAGGCGCGGCGGAACCTCTCCGCGAGTTTCCGGAGGAACCTGGAGACGCGCTGAACGGCTGGCAGACGCGCTCGCCCCGCGGACCCCCGGTCGCCGTGGGCGGCCCGCAGCCCAGCGGTGACGATCTCCGTCTGCCGCTCGTACCCGATCCGCGTCTCCATCTCTTCGACGGCGGCGGCTACCTCTGGCTCGATGGGAAACTTGCTCCCTGGAGTCGTCCTCTTGGAGATTTTGGCCTGAGAGATGTGGAAGCGCTTCAACCCCGGCATCTCGGCGAGGTACTCCGCGGCGGCTGCCAGCGGCCAGCCCTTTGCCTCCAGCAGCATCCTGGCCTCTGCGTAGGTCTCCAGCAGGCGCGGCAAGGGATTCATGGTCTCCTCGGAGGCGAAGGTGGACCCGAGGGAGTTTACTCCGGCCGGTCTGCTCCGCTATGGCGCCCGCCAACATGGTTGCGAGGTCGGCGTGGCGTCCTCCGCGGCGTCGAGTCGTGGAGGCGAGGTGTCCAGCGTCGGTATACTCCAGACGTCCTCGCATCTCCTTACGGGGGGCGCTAGCTTGCCGGCCATGGCCCGTTTGCTCAACCAGATACCGGCAGTGGCATGTATGCTTGACGGCAGGGCTCATGAAAAATGGCGAATCACCACGAAGCCATTTTGTTCAACGAAAGCAAGAACCTCCAGGAGGACACAATGGCGACGATTGTGGAAATCCTACTTCCGCTCGTAGAGCGGGAAGTGCAGGATGGGCGGCACGAGAATGACCAGACGCTGGTGACAACCATTTGGCCTGCCTTTAACAGGTTAACGCAGGAAAGCTTGGCGGCTGGTTCGACGAAGGACCAGATCGCCGATTGGGTTCGGACACGACTCACTGCGATCCTGGCGAAATCGGGAGCAGCGGGCGCAGAGGCGCTCGCCTTGCTGCGCGATAAAAGCACCCTCGACAACGCAGAACGGGTAGCATCCATCGTCGCGATATTAATGGGATACATACCACAACTGCAGAGTTGGCACGTGTCCGATGTGATTCTGCTGGCGATGCTGTCGATCCGTATTTTGTCTGCAAGCTAATGTCGCTCTCCATATTCCCGGAACGCGGATTGCGTGGCGGGGTATTCTATTGCGATCAGACATTGCTTGCCATCCACACGCCAACGAGCCGCGAAATCTACGCAGACTATCGTGAGGCTATCGATCGCCATGTCGAATCATTCGATGTCCCGACGTCAAAGGCGGTCGAGCCTTTGCCAGGCGATACCGTTTCGTTCCTCAGTCGTTGGGAGCACGAGGCAGACCATCTCCGGCGCCATCTGGCCACTTCGCTCGGATTCCTGTTTCACCATTTGCAGTTGTGGCACACCCTCGCATTGGAGCGCGAGTTTCCTGTCGCGATACGCGTGCGACCGGAAGCCCCGTTTCCCGTATTTACACGATCGCAAGTCCGCGACCTGGCGAACTTCTGGACTGGAGATCTGAGGGACGACCTGGCTCGATATGGTCGCGAACCCCTCGCCCACCGAGAGAAACTGCTTTATGTGTCGCAGAACATCTTGGCGCGCTCTCTCTTTCATCCAGTAGAGGAACGCCAAGTTTGTGCGGCCATTCTTGCTCTCTCGAGATACAATCTGATTGCTCGGTCTGCTTTACCGGAGTCGAGTTGCAAATTTGCAGAGGATTGGCGGGGTGGCGTTGCGTCTGCGGGCAACCTCTCCGCTCCCGCAATCGACGAAGCCATATTCACCGGCGAGGCGCTGTTTGAGTTCATGGCGGTTGTCGAGGAAATGTCGATTGAATTTGAATTGCAACGACAACGGCCACTTGGTGCGTCGGCGGCTTACGATCTGATGATCGCGGAAACTCGCTACAACTGCGTCTCTCGGCTCTGGCTGGGAATGTTTCCGGAGATAGGATCGCGATGGGACAGAGCACTGGTCGCGACAAACACGCCACGGCGTCCATTTCATTTCGCCAGGATGTATCCTATTGAACTGTTCGCCGTGGTCGATCTGGCGCTCTGGATTCCAGTTGGACCACAGGGCATTCAGTCTTCTAGAGGAGTCTTGAGTTGGGCTGACATAGATCCGGGACATCGATTCCTGCGGGCCATGAAACTACTTCGCTCCCGCTATTCTGGTGCGAGCTTTCATTGGCTCAGCTCAAATTACGACGCAGACAATCGCGTCTTTGTTGACGCGCAAAATCAATTTGCGGACCACTTCGGCTGGCCTCGCGCGGGCGAGCTCGCAGCTTCGTGGTTGTCTTTTCTGCAACGAGGGAATGCCGCTCAGCCTTTGGCTCCGCTCTTTTTAACTCATCCTGGGGCTGCGCGGATGGAGGCGGCACGCCGACTCCTCAAGTATCGCCAGAAGGACCCAGTTGGCCTCGTGTTGAATCAAAATTTCGCTGCGGTCCACGACAAGGCCGTGACCTTCGCTGGTTGCGTGTTTCAACCACCGCGACTCGCTGACCTTCCGGTAGCCGACTCAGAGGACTCAAACTTTGACCTGCTTATGGGCCTGCTGAGTGCTTTGGCGCGCTATCTTCTTGCGGGTGATGAGCAAGTGTCGTGGTTGCTTGCATTCTCCGAAAAGGACAGGGCCGAACTTGTTACGTATTTGGGTAAGTTCTGTAACGCCAGCGAACCAGCCTTCACTGAAGCCGTCCGTCGATTTACCGCTTAGATACAGCCTGCCAGGAAGGTGGGATTGGGATATGATGCCTAGAGTGGGACGAGCGATGGGCTTCGTCGGCCGGAACCAACTTTCGTGCGCAGCCCCCGTTCAACTTCCCCGTGCTGTCATCTGCGCCGATGTTCCGCCGCGTCGTCCGCGCGCGCTCCCGAGCGCGCGGCCTTTCGACTTCGCGCTCCGTCGAACAATCAGATGAACTGAGTTGCTCCAACTCCACGCCCTCCAGCTCCGGAGGGAGGTTCGCGCCTTCTGGCGCGAAGGTGCTGGAGTTCCTACGGCAGGGCCGGGCACGGGCCGCCGACCTCCCCCGCGCCCCCCCGGAAGTGCATCAGGGGCCGCCGCTGATGCGTTCCTGATGCAGATCGCCTGCGCATCCTGTTCACCCGTGCGCGTAATGCGCGTCCTGCACCCAGCAGATCCGCCAAGGTACCGGAACCAGGACGCCTCGCATGACCTTCCCAATCTCGGGGTCGCCGGTTCGAACCCGGTCCGCCGCTCAGAATGTGGCCCCGGTTTCGCGAGGTTGCGCAGCCGGGGCTTCCTCTTGGTGTTGCATCGGTAGAAGTGATGCAGTTGTCTGATGCACTCTGTCGCCAGATGGGCTCCAGCCACTCGAACCCCCGCCAAGGCCCATGAGCAGGAGAGAGAGCGTGACGCAATGGTGAAGCCTAAGCGCTACAAGCTCAGCGCCGAACAGATTCGCAAGTTGGTGCCGAACATGGGGGGTTGCATCGCCACCGACCGCATCACGGTCGACGGCGCACGCGTCGGCTCGATGGCTTGTAGTGCCACGGAGCGCCCCGGGGACAGCGGTTGGTCCTTCGTCGCTGGCGACGAGCCGCAGGAGTACCTCGACGATCCGACCAACTGGGGCGTGTACGAGGTCAACACGATCGCCAACTGCGATCCCGAGATCATCCCGTACCTCTACGCGTTGCCAGGCCAGCACTTTGTCCGCGACCCGGAGACCAACCTCTTCGTCGAGGCACCCGACTCCGAGCCCGATGCGTCCTCCGCCGAGATACCTGCGGAGATGGCCGTCGTCCAAGGGGATTTCCACATCACGAGCGTGTGGACCGTCGAGCTCCCGACCCCCTTCCGGAAGCGATTCGAGGATGAACGCCTGGTCCTGTGGCGTGCAGGTCTGACGTTCTGGATCAGCGTCCTCACCGCTCCATACGATTCGGTCGAGAAGCGCGTGGACGCAGTCCGCGCCATGGCCGATCCGGAAGCGTTCGACTTCCGCAGCGATTCGGCTGACGGTCATACCTGGCTCTCCTACCGCCTCCGCGAAGCCACCACGGACGCGTCCGAGCCCTCGCTCTACACCCATGTCTTCGCCGGGGGTCGCGAGGTTCTCCGCGCAACTGCTTACTTCGATCGGCAGGTGGACGAGGGCGCTGCGCACTCCATCCTCAAGACGATCCGGAGGCGCGACGCGTGAAATGAGGAGTCGCCAGGGCCGGACCAGCGACCAGGCAGAACGCCTCCGGCACCCGCTACCGCGCCACCTCAAGTCGTGGCTTCCGCGCCTCCACCAACGTCTCCACCGGTTGCGCCAGCACGTTGATCCAGGCGAACTGCTCCTTCGACTCCGCGGCGAACCGGCCATAGCGCTTGCCGCCAACCAGGCGCGAGCGGGTCTGCTCCTCCACGCGGATGGCGCCCTCGCGCTTCGGGCCGAGTGAGGTGTCCACCGAGCGCCAGGTGAGCCGGAATAGCGCCTCCTTGCGAGGCCCGTGTCGCTGGGCGGGACGATGGTGATGCAGATCTCCTTCCGGATGCCCGCGGGTGGTAGACGGCGTGCTGGCTGGCGCCGCCGCGCAAGTGATCGCCGCCTGCGCACCCTGGCCGTCCGGGGCTGGTGGCCGATCGGAAGCGCCGGGTGTCGAGCTACCGATCCGCCTGCACCTTCTCGATGGCGGCGAGCCAGCGCTTCCACATCTCGGGGTCAGCCGTGCCGGTACCAGGCGTGTACGTCATCCGGCCAAGCAGATCGCCGATCTCAGCCGGGCGGCTCACGCGCTCCCAGTACTCTCTGATGAACTCGAACATGGCGAGGTACGCTTGATCAGGGGCGAGGGGCTTCAGGGCGTCGGGGGACAGGGCATCCCGGACTGGATCCGGGACGTCAACGCCTGTCTGGAGCTTCTTGACCGCGGCCAGCCAGTCGCCCCACATGGCAGGATCCCGCGTCCCTAAGCCGGGAACGTAGTCGCACATGTCGCAGAAGTCGCCGAAGTCACCGGGTACGGGGCGCTGTTCCCAATGGCCATTGAGGAATGCGACCACGGCTAAATAGGCTTGCTGTGGGTCCATCGGAGTCATGCCTCACCTCGATCCGCGGAGGAGCCTTTCCACGGACCACGGTTGATCATTGTAGCCGCCCTCTCGAATCGTCCCTTCCCGTACCCAGACCCAGATCTGCTTTCCCGTCTCCAGAAGTCGGGCATAGACCTGGTTTCCGCGAGCGGAGACCCCGACGAAGTTCTCCTCGGTCACAGTGGCCTGGATCAACTCTCGCGCCTCGGCCGTGTCCTGCGCGAAATGCCCAGCGCGCTGGCGGAAGGTCACGAGGCGGGTCGGCCCCTTCGCAGGGGGCTGCCCAGTCACGGCCCGCATCCGTGAGCGTTCGAGACTGGTACCGTGGATCGTGAAGACCTGAACTTGAAGAAGCTCAAGAGGGGTGGGCGGCGAACGTGCGTGTGCCGAACCGGCGAATGGACCTGGCCTTCCTCGGGGGCGTGATCCTCACCGCGACGGCGGCGCTCGCGGGCTCGGCCGTCCATCGGCGGATGGTGCGGCGTCCGTGAGCGCGTCCCTGAACGTCTCCGCACCGCGCGACGCCGCGCCGGAGCCGTGGCTGTCAGTATGGGCCCGCCGCGCCCTCACCATCCCCGGGTACTTCGCCGTCGCCGCGATCTCCTGGGCGGGGCTGCCCGCCTGGCTCGCGTTCGCCCTGTTGGCGGACCTCGCCGCGGGGCGCGCGAGCCGCCTTGCCCGGTCTCGCACCGTGCTCATGTTCGCGCTGTACCTGGCGTGCGAGGTGATCGGCATCGCGGCGGCCCTGGGACTGGGGTTGGTCACCGGCGGAGGTCGGGCGATCGGGGCGCGGCGGTACCTCGCCGCGAACGCCGCCATCCAGCGCTGGTGGACGAGCGCGCTCTTCTCCGCGGCCGTGCGCGTCTTCTCGATGAAGGTGGAGGCCGAGGGGCTGGAGCTGGCGCGGCGCGGCCCCTGTCTCTTCTTCGTCCGCCACACGAGCACCGCGGACACGGTGCTGACGGCGGCGATCGTCACCAACCCCAACCGGCTGGTGCTCCGCTACGTGCTGAAGCGGGAGCTCCTCTGGGACCCGTGCCTGGACCTCGTCGGCCGGCGCTTGCCCAACGCCTTCGTCTCGCGCGGCACGTCGCGAGGATCAGATGAGGTCCGCGCGGTGTCTGGCCTGGCCGAGGGCCTCGACGCGACCTCCGCCGTCCTCATCTACCCGGAGGGAACGCGCTTCTCCGAGCCCAAGCGCGCGCGCGCCGTCGCCGCCCTCAAGGCCCGGGGCCAGCACGCCCTCGCCGCCCAAGCGGAGCATTTCCGCCACGTCCTGCCCCCGAACCTGGGCGGTCCGCTCGCGTTGCTCGACCGGTCCGGCGGGGCCGACGTCGTCTTCGTGGAGCACACGGGGTTCGAAGGCGCCGCCAGCCTCGCCTCGCTCTGGAGGGGCGGGCTGATCGGCCGGACGGTGCGGGTGCGGGTGCGCCGGTTCCCCTCCGGGGAGATCCCCCGGGAGGACCGCGAGGGATGGCTCTTCGCCCGCTGGGCGGAGGTCGAGGATTGGGTGGCCGGGCAGCTCGGAGAGCGCGCGGAGCCGCCGCGGGCCGCCGCGGTGGAACGGGAGGAGCCGTGACGCTCACCATCATCGGTTCGAACGCGGGGATCGTCCTGGCGATCGCCGCCACGCTGTGGCTGGTCAGCGTGCGCCTCCGGGACGCGAGCATCGTCGACCCGTGGTGGTCGATCCTGTTCCTTGCCGTCACCGCGAACACCGCGCGGATGACCGGGCTGGGGCCCAGGAAGGAGGTGCTGGTGGCGCTCGTCGCGGTCTGGGCGATCCGGCTCTGGGCGCACCTGCTCCGGCGGAGCCGCGGCAAGCCGGAGGACCCGCGGTACGCCGCGTTCCGCCGGCGCTTCGGACCGGAGCGGTACTGGTGGATCTCCTTGTTCCAGGTCTTCCTGCTGCAGGGCGCGCTCGCGCTCCTGGTGTCGGCCCCGCTCCAGGTCGCCGCCGCCGCGCCGCCGTCGTGGCCGCTCGCGTGGACGGACGCGGCGGGTGCCCTCCTGTTCGCCACCGGCTTCGCCTTCGAGGCGATCGCCGATGCGCAACTGCAGCGCTTCCGCGATGACCCGGGCTCGCGCGGCCAGGTGATGGACCGGGGGCTGTGGTCGCGCTCGCGACACCCGAACTACTTCGGCGAGGCGGTGCTGTGGTGGGGGTACGGCTGCTTCGCGCTCCAGACGCCGCTGGGGTGGATCGCGCTCGCCGGGCCCGCCTTGATGACGTTCTTGCTGCTCCGGGTGTCCGGCGTCACCATGCTCGACGCCCACCTGCGCGCGACCAAGCCGGGCTATGCCGCCTACTGCGAACGGACCCCCGCGTTCTTCCCGAGGTGGCGGCGGGGGTAGCGCCAAAGCGCTGGGTGAGCATTCGCACCGACGCTCGAACCGAGCGCGCCCTTGGTCGTTCCCTCCCATTGCCCTCGGCCGAGGGGCTGCTCCACTCGGGCGAGGGACCCTGGCGAACGATGGCTCGCGCCGCGCAAGTGCTCAGCTTGCGCGGCAGTACGAAGACATGGAGGTGGGTGTGAATACGCGTGAAACAATCTTGACCTTGGCAGTGGTACTGGGTGTGGTGGGCACGGCGAGAGCGGACGATCGGAACCCCCCTCCCCCTGCCTCGGAGCTGCCACCCGCGAGGCTCAACCTGTGGCTCGACGGCTTCCACATGAGGGACGGTCACCCCGACGAGCAGAGCGACATTCACCACTTCTGCATGGCGCCGAAGACGGGACCCATCCAGTGCGCGCTCTTCGACGGGGTGGGCGAGAACGCCAACCTGATGGGCGTGGAGTACATCATCGACGACAAGACCTTCGCCGCGCTGCCTGAGCCCGAGAAGCGCCTGTGGCACTCTCACGTCTACGAGGTGACCTCCGGCGCGCTGGTCAACCCCGGGATGACCCAGGAGCAGGAGACCAACTTCCTCAAGAAGGCGATCTCCACCTACGGGAAGACCTGGCACACCTGGGACATGGCGTTGAGTCACTCCGTGCCGCTCGGCCGTCCGGAGCTGATGGTTTCCTTCACCAAGGACGGCGTCCTCCAGCCGGAGATCGCCCAGAAGCGCGACGCGAGGCTGGGCACCAACACCGCCCAACTGCGCGCCGCCCGCGCCAAGGCGATCACCGACATTCCGAAGGTGCTGAAGGGCGCGGACCGGGGCGAGGGGGGAAAGTCCTGCAAGGACAACGCGGAGATGGTGCGCGCCCGGAAGGGACCGGCCCAACGCTGAGCGGACACCAACGGAGGGACGGGGCTCCTTCCTTTCCACATCTCCTCGCCTCCGGGGGCGCTGGCGGTGAAACTGCCCGGATGGACGATCCAAAGCCACCGGGGGATGTCCCCGAGGCCGCGCAGCCGACGCTGATCGGAGGGCAGTCGCTGGCGCACGCGCCGGCAGCGTCGCTCCCGCGGGAGTCGGAGGGCCGTTACCAGGAGGTGCTGATGCTGGGGCGGGGCGGCATGGGCGAGGTGCTGCTCTGCACGGACGGCGTCCTGGGGCGGCAGCTGGCGATGAAGGTGATCCACCCGGACGCGGTGACCAAGGCGGACCGGGTCCAGCGCTTCGTGCGCGAGGCCAAGCTCCAAGGGCAGCTCGAGCACCCGTCTATCGTCCCCGTCTATGACCTGGGCTCGCGGGCGGACGGCGCGCCCTTCTTCACGATGAGCCGCGTGCACGGCGTCACGCTGGAGGAGGTTCTCTTTCAGCTCTCGGTCGGCGACGCGGCGACGCGACGCAAGTACACGCGGCGCAAGCTCCTGGAGGCGTTCAGCCGGGTGTGCCTGGCCCTGGACTTCGCGCACGCGCGCGGCGTCCTCCACCGCGACCTCAAGCCCTCCAACGTCATGTTCGGGGACTTCGGCGAGGTGTACGTCCTGGACTGGGGGCTCGCGCGCCCCATGGCGGAGCTGGATCCGCCCGCCGCGGATGGACCGCCGGCCGACGAATCGCCGCGGACGCAGGCCGGATCCGTGCTGGGCACGCCGGGGTACATGTCCCCGGAGCAGATTGACCGCAGCGTCCCGCTGGACTCGCGCTCGGACGTCTATTCGCTCGGCGCCATCCTCTTCGAGCTGCTCACCCTGCAGCGGCTGCACGCGGGGGACAGCCAGGAACAGGTGCTCGAATCCACGCTTTCTCTCCCGGAAGGACGGCCGTCCGTCCGCAGCCCGGAGGCAGACGTCCCACCGGAGCTGGAGGTGCTCTGCGCCGGCGCCACCGCCCTGGATCGCGAAAAGCGACCGGCCACGGTCCGCGCCCTCCACGACGGGGTGGAGCGCTTCCTGGAGGGGGAGCGCGACCTGGCGCTGCGCCACGAGATGGCCGCCAGGCACGCCCAGCGCGCCGTGTCGTTGGCCGACATGGCCGGCGCAGCGAGCGCTCCGGATGCCTCGCTGGAGCTGCGGCGCCTCGCGATCCGGGAGGTGGGGCAGGCGCTGGCGCTGGACCCGGACCACCAGCTGGCGGCGCAGACCCTGGTGCGCCTGCTCTCCTCCCCACCGAGCACCACGCCCCCCGAGGCCGCCGACGAGCTGGCCGCGGTCAGGGTGCATCGCATCCGTTCGGCGGGCCGGATCGGCGCCCTGACGTACGCCGGCCTCGTCTTCTACTTGCCGCTCCTGCTGTGGATGGGCATCCGGGAGTGGCACTGGGTGGCGGTCCTCTATGCGGGGGTCGCGCTCGCCGCCGGGACCTGCGCCGTGGTCGGCAGCCGCCGCGCGCCCGGGGCCGGCGGGGTCCTCGTCGCCGCGGCCGGGGGCGCCGTCATGACGTTCTGCACCAGCCTGTCGCTCGGGCCGTTCGTGGTCCAGCCCACCCTCGCCGCCGTGAACGTGATGGCGCTCTCCTTCCTCCTCGAACGGCGCCACCGGATCGTGGTGGCCGTGCTGGGGCTCAGCTCCCTCGCACTGCCCGCCGTGCTCGGCTGGCTCGGCCTGTGGCCCTCGTCCTATAGCGTCTCCGGGGACTCGCTGGTGATCAGCTCGCCCATGCTTCACCTCCCGCTCGTCCCCACGCTGGCGCTGCTGGCCGTCACCAGCCTGGCCCCCGTGGTGATCGCGGTGTGGTTCGTGGGGAGGATCCGCGACGATCTCGCCGACGCGGAGCGGAAACTGGCCGTGCAGGCCTGGAGCCTCCGCCAGCTCCTCCCGGAGCGCCCGCCCGCCTGATGCAGATCGCCCCCGCGGCCTGCACCCAGCAGAGGGGGCGCGCTCGCTCAGGAGGCCATCAGCCCGCGAGCGGGTGTGGCGCGAACCCCAGCGCCAAGGCAGCGTCGCGAAGGCGGACATCGTATACCGCCACGCTCGGGCGGCGCCCCGAACGCGCGAGCCAGTCCAGCGTGGCGAGGTGGAGTGCGTCGAGCGTCCGCACCGGCACTGGAAACGGCGTGAGCGCACGCTCGAGGACGAGTGGCGAGAGCTCGACGAGGCTCACGCGCGAGAGGAGCTGGTCCGTCGCATCGCCGTGCGTCGCGACGAGGTTCCGCGCATTCAGCCGGACCCAGGTTTCGTAGACCAGGAGCCGACTTGAGAAGAGGGGTTCGTCCCAGAAGGCTGGTTGCGGGATCCGATCTTCACCGAGCAGCTCGGCCAGGACGACGGAGGTATCGACATAGATCATCGATCGCCTCTGTCGCGCTCGAGCTCATCGAGGAGGGTCCCGGTGGGCGCAACGGGGCGTCGTTCGGGGAGCGGCGCGCGGGGCGCGCGGGCCGGCTGGATGAGCCCGCTCCTCACCGCCTCGGCGAGATGGACGTCGGAGAGCCACTCCGCGCGCCCCGCCTCCGGCGGCCGGATCTCCGCCACCACGCGATCGCGGTCGGTGACGAGCACGGTCTCGCCGCTCGCGGCGAGGCGGATGTACTCCGAGAGCTTGTTCTTCAGGACTTTGAGTCCGACGGCGCGCACCAACGCACGGTAGCTACCAGAAGCCACCTTGGCAAGGCATTGGCTCAAGGACGGAGGCGGCCTTGCGTGCATGAGGGGCAAGGAGCAGGGGGGCTCCGGGACGGGAGATGCTCGCGCCCCAGGACAAGCTCCCACATCAGGGCGCACCAGGTGGGGTCGCCGGTTCGAACCTTTGTCCGCCGCTCAGAAAGAAGGCCTCGTCCCGGGTATTTGCCGGGGCGAGGCTCGATGGATCTCTTCCGCCGGCCGATCAGGGTCTGCGGTACTCGTATTCTACGGAATGTTCTGCCTCTGGGTGTCAAAGAGCGCATCCATCAACGTCGCGCGGCCAGGGAGTACGTTCTGGACGGAGATCTCCGGAACGATGATGGACTCGTATTCGGCCGGGAATTCCTTGTAGCCCATCTCCTGCTCGATGTGCCTCGCGACAAGGTCGGCGACGCTCCCCTCATCCCCCGCGCGTGGTCGGGGCTGAGGGAATCCACGGTGATGATTGCTCCCGACGGCGATCTGGTACAGATGGTAATAGGGTACGAGCACACTCGCCAAGCCAACGATGACATTGTGTGGCTCGGCTGACTTGCTCGTTTCCAGGCGAACCATGTAGACACAGCACCGTCGCGCAGCGGTTGCGTACGGCGCCGTGGTGTCGCCTACGCTCATGCCCGGCAACTCCGACCCGATCCGCTCCACTATATCTTGCCATTTATCGTGGGATTCGAGAGCGCGCTTCCAGGCCCCCTGAAACCGCTTCGTTTCGGGTGCCTCCCGGAAGGCTTCCCCCTCGAGCCAGCCAACGTTGTAGAACGTCGAGGCAACGCGTAGGAATCCCTCTCGATCGAGAGCGCTCATGGCTCACTCAGTGAAGTGGTGAACTGTCGAAAGGGACAGTGGGGATTCCCGCCGTTTTGCACTTCGTCACCCGGACACCGGAGATAACCGCGTCGAGCTCCGCCTCCATCGCAGGGCGGAATTCCTGACACCCTCCGGGCTCGCCGTCGTCATCGAGATGGACGGTTTCGACGAACTCGAAGTGCTCGGGCGTGATGAGCCCAACGACGACTCGGGAGCAGGAGAGCGCGAGCGCCAGCGCGAATCCGTTGGCCAACCAGGCCCTTCTCCGAGTCGATGGAGTCCGCTCCACCCCGAAAAGCGTAGGAGCCGGAAAAGCCGGCGGTCAAATCCGCCCGTTTCCGCGTCATTCCGTGCTACCTCGCGACCCGCGAATGGACACCCCGGACCACGACGGCTGGATGCTCTACGGCGCGACCGGGTACACCGGCGTCCTCCTCGCCGAGGAAGCGAAGCGCCGCGGCCTCCGCCCCCTCCTGGCCGGGCGTTCGGAATCCAAGCTGAAGCCGCTGGCGGAACGCCTGGGCATGCCGTTCCGGGCCGTGGGCCTCGACGACCCGAAGGCGCTCCGTGACTCACTCACGGGCGTACGCGCGGTACTCCACGTCGCCGGCCCATTCGTCGACACCTCGGAACCCATGGTGCGCGCCTGTCTGGACGTGAAGGCGCACTACCTGGACCTCACCGGCGAACGCTCCGTCTTCCACCAGGTGCTGAACACGGACGCGGAGGCGAGGGCGCGCGGCGTGTGCCTGATCTCCGGCGTGGGCTTCGACGTGGTGCCCTCCGACTGCCTGGCGAAGCACGTGGCGGATCGGGTGAGCGGCGGGGCGCACGCGCTGGAGATCGCCCTCGTCATGGTGGGCCGCCCCAGCGCGGGCACCGCCAAGTCGCTGGTCGGCTTCATCCACGAGGGCACCTGGGTGCGCCGCGGCGGCGTGCTCCAGCGGGTCCCCTTCGGCCGCGGCGTGCGCAAGGTCCGCTTCCCCCAGCGCGAGAGCTGGACGATGCCGATGAACCTGGCGGACCTGGAGACCGCCTACCGCACCACCGGCGCGCCGGACATCACCGTGCGGCTGGCCATCCCCTCCAGCCTGGCGGGGACGCTGCGCGCCGCGTGGCCCCTCTTCGCCGCCGGCGCCTGGGCGACCCGCCCCCTGTTCGCCTCCACCCGCATCCAGCGAGCGCTGCGCGACTGGGTGGACGCCCACGTGCAAGGCGCCGACGAGGCGCGGCGGGCCCGGACGCGCACCTTCGCCTGGGCGCGCGCGCACGGCGCGTCCGGGGACGAAACGCAGGCGTGGCTGGAGTGCCCGGACGCCTACGACTTCACCGCGCACTCGGCGCTGAACGCGACGCTCGCCCTCCTCGAGCGCGCCTCGCCCGGCGCCATCACGCCCGCGCTCGCGTTCGGGGCCGACTTCCCCCTCACCGTGCCCGGCGTCCGCCGCCTGGACACCCTGCCCGACCAGCCATGACCCAGCCCTTCACGCCGCACGCCCGCCCCGCCCGCATGGACGACCTCCCCGGCCTCGTCGACCTGGTGGGGCAGCTGGGGTACCCGACGGAGGCGCGCGCGATGGAAGGCCGACTGGACCGGCTGCTGGCCCGGCCGCTGGTGCACCGGGTGGTGGTGGCGCCGGGGCCCACGGGCGGGAAGCTGCTCGGCGCCGTCCACGCCACCCGGCGCGAGACCATCGAATCCGACGACCACGTGGAGATCAGCGGGCTGATCGTCGACGCGGAGGCCCGCGGCACGGGCGTGGGGAAGCTGCTGGTGGCCGCCGCGGAGCGCTGGGCGCGCGACCTGGGCCTGCCCACGGTCCGGGTGCGCTCCAACGTCGTCCGCACCGGCGCGCACGACTTCTACCGGCGCCTCGGCTTCCGGGAGCTCAAGCAGCAGATCGCCTTCATCAAGGAGCTGTAGCGAACCCGCATGCGCCTCGAGGACTGGAAGCGGACCGGCCTGGACTACGACCACCGCGGCTACCACGTCTTCTACCGGGACGAGGGCCAGGGGCCGCCGCTGCTGCTCGTCCACGGCTTCCCCACCGCCTCCTACGACTGGGCGCCGCTCTGGGAGCCGCTGGTCCAGCGCTTCCGCTGCGTGGCGGCGGACCTGATGGGCTTCGGCTTCTCCTCCAAGCCGCGCCCCTACGACTACCGCATCGCCGACCAGGCCGAGCTGTTCGAAGGCCTGTGCCGCCAGCTCCGCCTGGAGGAGGTGCACGTCCTCGCGCACGACTACGGGGACACCGTGGCGCAGGAGCTCCTGGCGCGCTTCCTGGGGCGTCAGGAGCGGAAGCAACGAGGCGTCGTCCTCCGCTCCGTCTGCTTCCTCAACGGCGGCCTCTTCCCGGAGCGCCACCGCGCCCGCTTCGCGCAGCGGCTGCTCGCCTCGCCGCTGGGGCCGTGGCTGGCGCGGCGGTTCGACTTCGCGCGCTTCTCCCGCGCGATGCGGCAGATCCTCTCCGCCGACACCCAACCCACCGACGACCAGCTGCGCGAGTGGTGGGAGCTGGTCCTCCACAACGACGGCCGCGCGGTGATGCCGCGGCTCATCGGCTACATGGCCGAGCGCCGCCGCCACCGCGCCCGCTGGGTGGGCGCGCTCCAGCAGTCGACCGTCCCGCTCCGCTTCATCTGCGGCGCGGACGACCCGGTGTCCGGCCGGCACATGGCGCAGCGCTACCTCCAGCTGGTGCCGAAGCCGGACGTGGTGCTGCTGGAGCGCACCGGCCACTACCCGCAGGTGGAGCGCCCCGCCGAGGTGCTGGCCGCCTACCTCGACTTCGCCTCCACGCCCAGCCAGTCGGTGTGAACGAAGCCCTTCTCGGGCTGATCGCGCCGCTGGTAGGTGTGCGCGCCGAACGCGTCGCGCTGCGCCTGGGTGAGGTTCTGCGGCAGCTCCGCGCTCCGGTAGGAGTCGTAGTACGAGAGCGCGGACGACATCGCCGGCATCGGGATGCCCAGCCGGGCCCCGGTGGCCACCACGTCCCGCCAGGCGTGCTGCTTCTGGGCGATGGTCTGCGCGAAGTCCGGGTCCAGCAGCAGGCTCGGCAGGTCCGGGGTGCGCTCGTAGGCCTTCATGATGGTGTCCAGCAGCCGCGCGCGGATGATGCAGCCGCCCTTCCAGATCCGCGCCATCTCCCGCAGCGAGACGTTCCACTTGAATTCGGTGGAGGCGGTCTGGATCAGCCGCATCCCCTGCGCGTAGGTGCAGATCTTCGCCGCGTGCAGCGCGGACTGGACGTCCTCCACCAGCGCGCTCACCGCGGCGCGGTCCACGGCGGTGGGCGGCCCTTGCAGGACCTTGCTGGCGGCGACGCGCTCGTCCTTCATGCTGGAGAGCACGCGCGCGTCGAGCGCCCCGGCGATGGACGGCACCGGCACGCCCAGGTCGAGGGCGATCTGCGCGGTCCACTTCCCGGTGCCCTTCTGGCCCGCCTTGTCCAGCACCAGGTCCACCAGCGGCGTCTGGCCCTCCTTCACCGAGAGCACCTTGGCGGTGATCTCGATCAGGAAGCCCTCCACCGGGCCCTTGTTCCACTCGGCGAAGACCTCCGCCATCCGGGCGGCGGACAGCCCGGCGCCGCGCCGGAGCAGGTCGTACGCCTCGGCGATCAGCTGCATGTCGGCGTACTCGATGCCGTTGTGCACCATCTTCACGAAGTGGCCGGCGCCGTCCGGGCCCACGTGGGTGGTGCACGGCCCGGAGTCGGTCTT
>Ga0134122_10000196_pt1 | contig 37105 bp, 5 predicted proteins | sample KB302_FD_96461 | JGI IMG/M metagenome (GOLD analysis project Ga0134122, IMG submission 96461) | Terrestrial soil microbial communities without Nitrogen fertilizer from Kellogg Biological Station, Michigan, USA - KB3-0-2 | ecosystem: Environmental > Terrestrial > Soil > Unclassified ... | reverse complement strand
GAGGTGTAGAGGACATAGACCAGGCGGTCTCGGCCGGTTCTCGCGGCGGTGCTGGCGGGGCGTCCGTCCGCCCGTCCGTCGGGCGCGTCGGAGCCCTCGTCCAGGTAGAGCAGCGGCCCTTCCCACCCCGCCACCCTTTTCTGGAGAGCCGCCCGGGTCACCAGCGCCGCCACCCCGGCGTCCTCCAGCTGGAAGATCAGGCGCTCCCGGGGAAGCTCCGGGTCGAGCGGGACGTACGCGCCGCCCGCCTTGAGCACGGCGAGGATCCCGACCACCATCTCCGGAGAGCGATCCAGGCAGAGGCCCACCCGGACTTCAGCGCCCACGCCGCGGTCGATCAACCGATGGGCGAGCCGATTGGCGTCGCGGTCGAGGTCGCGGTAGGTCATGGAACGCCCCTGGCACACCAGGGCACAGGCTTCCGGCTGCCGGTCCACCTGCTGTTCGAAGAGGTGATGGAGGCAATTCCCCTGTGGCCCGGCGGTTTCCCGGCCCCTTCCCTCGACCCGAAACTGTTGCTCTTCCTGGGGCGACAGCAGGGGGAGTGACGAGAGGCGCAGATCCGGGTTCGCCGCCGCCGCCGCGGCCAGGCGGAGCAGGTGGTCCAGTAGCCGCTCCATCGTCGCCGGGTCGAAGAGTCCGGCGTCGTACTCCAGGCTTCCGGAGAGGGCGCCTTCGGCCTCCCGCAACGCGAGGGTCAGGTCGAACTTGGCGCCTCCCGTCTCCACCGCCAGCAAGCCGACGTTAAGCCCCGGCAGCTCGATCGGCCGCGACGGCGTGTTCTGCAGCGTGAGAACCACCTGGAACAGAGGCGCGTGGTTGAGGCTCCTTTGGGGCGCAAGCTCCTGCACCAGTTTTTCGAACGGCACGTCCTGGTGCCCGTAGGCGGCCAGCGCGGTCGCCCGGACCCGGCGGAGCAGATCGCGGAACGTCAAATCGCCGCTCAGGTCGCCGCGCAGCACCAGCGTGTTGACGAAGAACCCGATCAATCCCTCGATCTCCACCCGGTTGCGTCCGGCCACCGGCGAGCCCACGGCGAGATCCTGTTGGCCGCTGTAACGCGCGAGGAGAGCCTGGAATCCGGCGAGGAGCACCATGAAGAGCGTCGCTTCCTCGCGCCGGCTGACGGCTTTCAAATGCCGGGTGAGATCGCCCGACAGCCGCACGGGCCGCGAGGCGCCACGGAAGCTCCCCACCGCGGGCCGGGGCCGGTCGGTGGGCAGCTCCAGGAGAGGCGGCAGCCCCGCGAGCTGCCGACGCCAGAAGGTGATTTCCTCCTCCAGGACCTCGCCTTGCAGCCAGGATCGCTGCCAAGCCGCAAAATCCGCGTATTGCACCGCGAGCGCGGGCAGCGGGGAGGGCCGACCCGCGGCAAACGCCGCGTAGAGCGCGCTGACCTCATGGACCAAGAGGCCCATCGACCAGCCGTCGCTCGCGATGTGGTGCAGGGTGAGGAGCAGAACGTGCTCCTCCGCCGCGAGCCGCAGGAGGCCGAGCCGCAGCAGAGGACCGGTGCCCAGGTCGAACGGGCGTGCGGCTTCTTCGCCGATCAGGCGGGCGACAAGATCCGACCGATCGGTCCGATCCGACCGATCCGTCCGATCGAACCCTCCCGGCAGGCCCGACAGGTCGATCAGGGGCAGGTCGATGGGCTGCGCCGACCGGACCACCTGCAACGGCGCGCCGTCCCGCAGATCGAAGACCGTGCGCAGCGCCTCGTGACGGCCAACGATCGTCTCCAGGGTGAGGGCGAGCACGCCGACGTCGAGCGATCCTTTGATGCGCAGCGCCACCGGGATGTTGTAGAGCGCTCCGCCCGGCGCGAGCCGGTCGATGAACCAGAGCCGCTCCTGGGCAAACGACAGCGCCAGAGGCCCTTCGCGCGACACCGGAACGAGGCGCGGAGCCAGCTCGCCCGATCCGGCGCGGCGCAACTGCTCGACGGCCGCGCCAAGCTCCGCCACGGTCGGCCGCTCGAAGAGGGCGCGCAGCGGCAGCTCGACGCCGAAGGCGCCGCGCAGACGCGAGACCACCCGCGTCGCCACCAGCGAATGGCCGCCGAGGTCGAAGAAGTTGTCGTGAGTACCCACCTGCTCCAGTCCCAGCACTTCGGACCAGATGCCCGCCAGAACCTCCTCGATGGGAGTCCGGGGCTCGACTCGCGGCGAGGGCTCTCGGCTCGGCGAGGGCAATGCCTGCCGGTCCACCTTGCCGTTCGGAGTGCGGGGCAGCGCCGGGAGCGTCACGAAGACCGCGGGCACCATGTAGTCGGGCAGCCGCTCTCGTAGCGCCTGGCGCAGCGCGGCTTCGGCAAGGGGACCGGTCGCGGCGTCCCCGGCCACATAAGCGACCAGCCGCCGGCCGGTTGCGTGCTCTTGCGCCACCACGACCGCCTCGCGGATTCCGGCCAGCCCTTCGAGGACCGCCTCCACCTCTCCCGGTTCGATACGGAAACCCCTCACCTTCACCTGGTGGTCGATCCGCCCCAGGAACAGAAGCTCGCCGTCCGAACGAAAGCGGACGAGATCGCCGGTGCGATAGAGGCGCGCCCCGGGCTCCGGAGCCCACGGGTCGGGGACGAAGCGCTCCGCCGTGAGGTCCGGCCGGCCGAGATAGCCGCGCGCGAGCCCCGTTCCGCCCAGCAGCAGCTCGCCCGCCACGCCGGCCGGCGACAGCTCGCCCCGCGGTCCGAGGACGCGGGCGCGGGTCCCCGCCACCGGCCGGCCGATCGGCGGCGTCGGCTCGCCGCGGCGCACCTCTGCGAACAGCGAGTAGGTGGTGTCCTCCGACGGGCCGTACAGGTTGAACACCCGCTCGGCCGTGGTGTCGTCGTAGATCCGGAGCGCCAGCCGGCCGGGCAGCGCTTCGCCGGCCAGATTGACCGTGCGGACCGAACGCGGCACCGCGCCGAGCCGCAGCAGGTCCGCCAGGGCCGAGGGAACCGTATTGATCAGCGCGATCTCGTCGATCTCCGGCCGGGAGGCCAGCTCCAGCGCGTTTTCGACCAGGATCACGTGCCCGCCGTGGCAAAGGGTCGCGAAGATCTCGAAGACCGAAAGGTCGAAGCAGATCGAAGTGGCGGCGAGCACGCCTCCGGCCAGCTCGGTGTCGAAGATTTCGCCGGCCCAGCGCACGAAAGCGACGGCGCTCGCGTGCTCGATGGCGACGCCTTTCGGCCGGCCGGTCGAGCCCGAGGTGTAGATGACGTAAGCCAGGTTGCCCGGCCCGGCAGGACAGGGCGGAGAGATCCGGCCGCCGATCTGCGCGGGATCCAGGGGAAGTCGGATCAGGCGCACCGAGCCGCCGGAGACGCGCGCCAGGCCGGCTGTGCCGGTGGCATTTGCGGCATCGGCCAACACTACGGTCGTGCCGGAGTCAGCGAGCATGAGGGCGAGCCGCTCGGCCGGATAGGCGGGATCGAGCGGAACGTAGGCCGCGCCGGCCTCCAGCACGCCGAGCAGTGCGGCGATCAGGCTGGGGGAGCGTTGCAGGCAGACCCCGACGGTCGATTCCGGTCCCAGCCCCAGGGCACAGAGCCGCTCGGCGATTGCGTGCGCCTGCGCCGCCAGCTCGCCGTAGGTGAGGTTCTCGGTCGCTCCCACCACGGCGGTGGCCTGAGGAGTCCGCGCCGCCTGCGCGGCGAAAAGATCGGAGAGCGAGGCCGCCGCCGCCCATGTCGCCCATGTCTCCGATATCGCGGATTCGCCGTCGGCAAAGAGCAACCGATGCCGCTCGGCTTCCGTGAGCAGCGGTAGCTCGTCGAGGCGCCGTTCCGGGTCCGCGACGGCCGCTTCGAGCAGGGTCGCGAAGTGCCCCAGCAAGCGATGGGCGGCGGCTCGGGAGAACAGGTCCGTCCGGTATTCGAGCACCAGGCGGAGGCCGGCCCGGACCTCCAGCCCCGCCAGGCTCAGATCGAACCTCGCCCCGCCGCCGTCCACTTCCACCAAACGCAAGTCCAGACCGTGCAGGGCCGGGACTGCGGTCGGCGCGGTGTGGTACGTGAACATCGTCTGAAGTAGAGGCAGGTGGGGCTCTCCGCGATCCGGAGCCAACTCCTGGACGAGCATCTCCAGCGGCAGATCCTCCTGCCGGAGCGCTTCGACCGTCACCTCGCGGACCTGGGCCAGGAGCTGGCGAAAAGTGGTTTCCGGCGCGGTCGTCGCGGGGAGGGCCAACGTATTGGCGAAGAAGCCGATCAGCCCTTTGAGCTCCGCGCGCGTCCGGTTGGCGACCGGCGTGCCGACGAGGAATTCGCTCCGGCTCGCATAGCGCGACAGGAGGATCTCGAAGACCCCGAGCAGCGCCATGAAGGGGGAGACGCCTTGACGCCGGCAGCACTCCTGGGCCGCTTCCCGCAGCCGGACGGGCAGCTCGATCGACAGGGTCTCTCCGGCGTCGCTGCGCACGACCGGAGGGGTCCGCTCGACCGCCAGATCCAAGACGGACAGATGGCCGGAAAGTCGGCCTTTCCAGGCCGCGAGCGGACCGGCCAGCGCGTCCCGGCCGAGATGGCGTTGCTGCCAGAGCGCGAAGTCGCCGTATTGGAGGGGCGGGGCAGCCGGCGCCGGTGCCTCGCCGCCGCCAACGAACCGCTCGTAGTGCGCTCCGATCTCGTGCAGCAGGATCTCGATCGACCAGCCATCGCAGACGATGTGGTGGAGCGTCAGCACCAGCCGGTGCGCGGAGGCTTCGAGGCGCAGCAATCGCGAGCGCCACAGAGGGCCGGACGCCAAATCGAAGGGCCGGCGGCTCTCCGCTTCGGCCAGCCGCGTCGCCAGTCTCTCGCGCCGCCCTGGCGACAGCGAAGAGAGATCGATCGTCGGCAGATGCGCCGCCGCCCAGGGGGCGACCCATTGGTAGGGTTGCCCGTCGTGCGTGCCGAACCTCGCCCGCAGTACGTCGTGACGCCGCTCGATCGCGGCAAGGCTCGCCTGGAGCGAGGGGATGTCGAGGTTGCCCGTCAAGTCGAGCGCCAAAGCGATGTTGTAGGCCGTCGAGTCCGGTTCGAGCTGGGCAAGGAACCACAGGCGCTGCTGGCCGTACGACAGAGGAAGCTCGTGGAGGTACGAGGGGGCGCGTTCGATCGGCGGCACCGCCACGTCGTTGCGCGAGGTCTCGGTCCAGGCCGCCAATCCCGCGACCGTCGGATGAGCGAGCAAGGCTCCCAGGGGAACGTCGAAGCCCAGGACTTCGCGCAAGCGGGCGGCCAGGCGCACCACCAGCTGGCGCCGCGCGGTGGGGGCAAGTCCGGAGAGGGCGAAGAAATCGTCCTCGCGGCCGATCCGCGGCAGGTCCAGCACCTCGGCGGTGATCGCGGCGATGCGGCCCTCGTGAGCGTTCATCGACGTCACGCCGGCACCTCCAGATCCAGCGCCGCCAGACGCAGCTCGCAGGTGTAGAGGTTCTCCGCTCCATCCCGGAGCCAGGCCTGGTCGAGCCGGGGCGACATCTCGGAGAGGGTGACTTTCACTTCCGTGCCGGCTTCGCGGGCGGCGCGCACGAAGCGGGCGAAGAGGTCGCCGCTGATCGGGCTGTCGAAGTCGAGATAGCAGGGTTTTCTCTCGGTCGCCACCTTGAAGAAACAGAAGCGCGGCAACCCCAGAGCCCGCGCCCAGCGGCGGAGGGCCAGGAAGCGATCCTCAGGGTCTGGGATCGCGGCGAAACCCAGCTCGCCGGCCGTGAAATGCCAGCGCTCCCGCGAGATGACCACGTCATCGAAGGTCACCCGCGGTGCGTGCCTCGTGGGCGCCAGGGGGGCGCCGATCAGCGAGGAGCACTCGTTCGAGAGATAGGCGCCGAAGAGGTCGATGGGATGGAAAGACACCCGGCCGTCGCGCGTTCGCGCGGTCAGCTCGCCGGCCCTCTCTTCGATGACCAGCTCGCCGGCCGGCAACCGCCGTTCCTCGGGACCGTCGGGCAGATCGACGGCCAGGTGGAAGTGGTACCAACTGGGCAGGCTGATGCCCTGGCTCACCCGGCGCGGCCAGCCCTGTTGGAGGATCTGCGGCACCACCACGATCGCGGAGCCCGCGTCCAACTTGAGAATTTCGGCGATCTGCTCCGGCGCCGGATGCTGGGAGAGAAAGCACGACCAGAGGAGGGTGTTTCCCGAGTGAACCTCGCCGAGCACCAGCTCGAAGTCCCCGCGGCGGAACGCCTCCTCCCCCGCGGCGGCGATCATCACGTCCGGGCTGAAGTAGCGGGTCAACGTCCAAGGGGTGCCGCAGTCCTCGAAAACGGCCGCGAAGCGATCCTCCAGCTCGCACACCGAGAAGCGGACGCTTCGGGCTTCAGCCGGCAGGGGACCCAGCACCCGCGACCAGCGGTCCTGAAACTCCCGCTCGACCTCCATCAAGGTCTCTTTCCGATTCGGGTGGAAGAAGATCTCCGAGAGGGCGCTGGTGAAGAACGCCGGACAATCCGCCGTGCCGGATCCGGCCTGGCGGCAGAGCCGGGAGTGAACGGCGCGCAACTGCGTGTCGAGCCGGCGCGTCAGCTCGCCCGCGAGCCAACGGGCGCTGCGCAGCATGAGCAGGAGCGGCGGACCCATGCGACGGATCAGCTCGGGGCCGAAGGCGATCTCGGCATCGCGCCGGCAGTCCTCGTAGAGCAGCCCGCGGGCGGCGTAGGTCTGTCCTTCCCGGTGCCGCGCCGCCGTACCGGTCAACCGGGTGAAGGTGCTCTCCATCTCGCGCAAGCCCAAGTCGAGCGCGGCGGGGTTTCCCGCCGCGAGCGCAACACCGTCGCGGGCGCGCTGTAGCTCTTCCAGGGCCTCCGTCGCTTCGGTCCGCAAGGGTTCCGGCTCGATGCGTGCCAGGAGCGCGGCCAGTTTTCGATCCGGATGAAGATCGGACGGCACCTGGAGAGCCCAGGTGAGCACTCTGCCTTTGCACAGGCTCTCGATCAGCCGGTACACGTCCTCTTCGGTGGCGAGCGGTACCGCAGGGTCGGCGATCAGCTCTTGCGCCAGGTCGCGGGCGAGCCTGCGGCCGTCGCAGCAGGCGATCAGCCGGGCCTGGTCCGGCGGCAGAGGGACCGGTTTTCCGAAGGGGCGGTGGAGAAGCGGGCCTTCCAGGTGGAAGCTCGACTTGAGGCGCGGCGCGAGCCAAGGCCGAAGCTCGGGATTGCGCCCCAAGGACTCGGCCAGCGCGTCGATGCACCAGCTCTCGAAATAGACCGACCGTTGCTCCAGCAGGCCGGTTCCGCATCGGACCGAGATCACCTCGCCCTCGTCGACCAGGCGGGAAAAGCCCACGGGTCCGAAGAATCCGATGGTGTCGTTTTTGGTGCAGTAGCGCTGCAGATAGCTGGCGACCAGTTCCTCGTGCTGCCGCCGCCGGGAGGTCCGCGCCGAGGAGGCCGCCGGCTTCGCGGCGAGCTCGTCGAGGGCCGTCTCCACGGCATGCCGGTTTTGCCAGAGCACGGCCTCTCGGAAGAGATTCTCGCCCGCGACGTCGGCGATCTCCTTTGAGACGCGGGCCACCTCGGCCGGATAGATCCGCGCCAGCTCCTCCCGCGCCGTTTCGACCTCGGCCCAGGCGGCGCGCAGGGAGGCGAAAGCGGCGGAGTAGGAAGGTTCTTCGCCGAAGTCGCGCGGGATCTTTTTCCCCGTCAACGCCTGCATCGCCTTCATCAAAGGCTTGCGACGCTCTTTGTCCGTCCAAAGCCCCTCGCCGCGCAGGCGATCCAGCGCCTCGTGGACCGTTTGCAGCGCCGCCGTCCGATGCGCCTCCAGTTTCTCTTCGAGCCCCAGGACCCGATCGGCGGCTTCGGCGGCGGCCGGAGCCGCCAGTCGAAGCACCTCGCGGGCGGGAAAACCGGCGCCGCGCAGAATCAGCGTGCGCCAGAGAGCCCACCGGCCGCCGGGCAGCGGGAACAGGTGGTCGGGTAGCCCGTTCTTCCCACGCGGCGCGGCTTCGGCTACGGTCATGGAGGCCACGCTCATCGCGTCTCCCGCAAGAGGGAGACGCCCTCGGATTCGGCGGGCGGTTCGATGAGTTGCAGCAGTGCCGGCGCCAGCTCTTCGGCGGTCTGGCGCCATTCCGGAGACTCCAGGAGCACGCCCGCGAGGCCGGCCGCGGTCGGCGCGTCGAAAACGTAGAACAGCGGGAGATCGATGCCGAAGGCTTCGCGCAGGCTGGCGAGCAGCGCGATGACGCGCATCGAATGCCCGCCGAGCTCGAAGAAGTTGTCGTGCAGCCCCACCTTGTGGAGGCCGAGAGCTTCCGCCATCATCCCGGCGAGCACCTTTTCGAGCGGAGTCTGGGGCTCCGCCCCGCCCTGGCGCTCCTCGGCCTCAAGGGCCAGTGCGGCGAGAGCCGTTCGATCGATCTTTCCGCTCTTCGTCCGCGGCAGCTCCCCGAGCACCTGGAAGACCGAAGGCATCATGTAGGAAGGCAGTTTCCTCTCCAGGTGAGAGCGAAGGTCGCCCGGGTCCGGCGTCAAAAGGCCATGGGGCTCGACGAAGGCGACCAGGCGTTGCCCCTGAAAAGCGTCCGCGGGAGCCAGCACCACGGCCGACCGCACGCCGGGGTGCTCCATCAGGAGGGTTTCGATCTCTCCGGGCTCGATCCGGAAGCCGCGAATTTTGACCTGCTGGTCGAGGCGGCCCAGGAACGCGAGAGCGCCTTCGGGCAGCCAGCGCGCGAGGTCGCCCGTGCGGTACAGCCGGCCGCCGGAGTCGCGCCCGTAGGGATCGGGGACGAACCGCTCCGCCGTCCGCCGGGGGTCTCCCAGGTACCCGCGGGCGACGCCCGTGCCGCCCACGCAAAGCTCGCCCACGGCGCCGAGGGGCACGGGCCGCAATCTGGAGTCCGCCACGACGACGTGCGCGCCCCCGACGGGACGGCCGAGGACCACTTTGCCGGTGGCCTCATCCAGGCGCGCCCAAGCCGCGTTGGCCGTGGCCTCGGTGGGGCCGTAGAGGTTGTGGATCGCGACATCGGGCAAAAGCCGACGGGTGCGGGCCACCAACTCCTCGGGGAGCCGCTCGCCGCCCAGGAAGAGGGCGCAGAGGCTCGGCGGCGGCGGTGCCTCGCCCCGCTCCAGGGCATCCAGAAGACCCTCCCACAAGGCGGGAACGGTGTTGCAGCCTGCGCCGGGCGCCTCGGCCAGAATCTCCAACAAACGTGCGGGTTTGAGCAGGGCGTCCTCGGAGGCCACCCGCACGGCCTCTCCCCGCAGAAGGGGGACGAAGAGCTGCTTGAGCGAGGCATCGAAGGTCACGGAGCTGAGCAGCGGCAGCCAACGCACCCCGGCGCCCTCCAAGACGCCCGCGATCCAGCCCAGGTAGGCGGACAGGTTCCGGTGGTTCACCATGACGCCCTTGGGCCGGCCGGTGGAGCCCGAGGTGTAAAGAACGTAGGCGAGGGCATTGGCCGGCCCGTCCGCCGCCGGGGCGGCTCCCTCCCGCGCCTCCGGCAGATCTTCGACGTAAACGGTTCGAACGGCGGCGGAACCGGCGGCCAGAGCCTTGCGGGTCAGCAGCAGGAGCGGTTTGGCGTCCTTGAGGATCTGGGCGCGGCGCTCTTGCGGGTCGCGCGGATCCAAGGGCAGGTAGGCCGCGCCGGACGTCAAGACCGCGAGCAGGGCGGCCACCAGATCCGCGGAGCGCTCCAAGCAGACGGCCACCACCTGCTCCGGGCCGGCTCCCAGAGCGCGCAGAGGGCCGGCCAGCGATCGCACCCGCGCCGCCAACTCGCCGTAGGTGACGCTCGCGGCATCCGTGCGCACCGCGAGGGCCGTGGGCATTCTCTCCGCCCGGAGAGCGAAGAGCCGATGAACCGGCAGGGCCGGCGCGTAGGGCGCGGTGTCGTTCCATTCCGTCAGCAGCTGAAGGTGCTGCGCCGCTGACAGGATCTTGAGGTCGGTAAGGGGCCGCTCCGGCGCATCGGCCGCCGCGGCGAGCAACCGCTCCAGATGGTCCACCAGGCGGAGGAGGGTGGTGCGGTCGAACAGATCGCTCGCATAGCGGAGCGCTCCGACCAGCTCCCCGTCCTGCTCCTCCAGGGAGAGCGAGAGATCGAACTTGGCGGTGCCCGTGTCCGCATCGACTGGGGAGAGGACCAAGCCGCCCATCTTGAGCGAGCCGCCGGGCAGGTTCTGGAGCGCCAACATCACCTGGAACAACGGTGTGTGCGCGAGGCTTCTCTCCGGCGAAAGCTCCTGGACCAGTCTTTCGAAGGGCACGTCCTGGTGGGCGTGGGCGGCCAGAGTGGTCTCGCGGGTCCTGCCGAGCAGCTCACGAAACGAGGACTCACCGGTCAAGTCGCCGCGCAACACCAGGGTGTTGACGAAGAAACCGATCACCCCTTCGATCTCCACCTGGTTGCGCCCGGCGACCGGAGTGCCGATCGCGAAATCCCGCTGACCGCTCCAGCGCGCCAAAAGAGTCTGGAACCCGGCGAGCAGCACCATGAACAGCGTCGCCCCCTCGCGCCGACTTAAAAGTTGCAGTCGCCGGACCTGATCGACCGGCAGCCGCACGGGCACGGCCGCGCCGCGGAAGCTCGGCACCGCGGGCCGCTGGCGGTCGGTGGGGAGGTCAAGCCGGGGCGGCAGCTCCGCGAGCCGATCACGCCAGAAAGCGACCTCACCGTCGAGGGCTTCGCCGTGCAGCCAGGAGCGTTGCCACTCGGAGAAATCCGCGTATTGGAACGGCGGCTCCGGTAGGGCCGGCGGCCGGCCCTCGGTCAACGCCGGGTAGAGAATCGTCAGCTCGCGGACCAGGATGCCGATCGACCAACCGTCGCCGACGATGTGATGCAGGGTGAGCAGCAGAGTATGGTCCTCGGCCGCGAGCCGCAGGAGGCCCAGCCGCACCAACGGGCCGGTTCGCAGGTCGAAGGGACGCCCGGCCTCTTCGCGGATCAGGCGGGTCACAACATCCGACCGATCGGTCTGATCCGACCGATCCGACGGATCGAACCCGCCCCGAAGCCCCGAAAGATCGATCAAAGGCAGGCCCAAAGGCGCCGCCGGCTGGATCACCTGAACGGAGGAGCCCGCGACTGACGCGAACACGGTGCGCAACGCCTCGTGCCGGCGGACGATCTCCGCGAGCGAGCGAGCGAGCGCTTCGGGGTGGAGCGGCCCCGCGACGCGCAGCGCCAGCGGAATGTTGTAGAGCGGCCTTCCCGGATCGAGCTGATCGATGAGCCAGAGGCGCTGTTGGGCGAATGATAGAGGGACGGGTCCCTCGCGAGGAACTGGGACCAAGGGGGGAGTGAGCCGGCCCGTGCCGGCCTGCCGGGCGCTCTCGACCCGCGCGGCGAAATCCGAGAGTGTGGAGGCCTCGAAGATTTCGCGCAGCGGCAATTCGACCCCGCAGGCTACCCGCAGGCGCGACATGACGCGCGTCGCCAGCAGCGAGTGGCCCCCGAGCGCGAAGAAGTCGTCGTCACGGCCTACCCGCCCGCGGTCCAGAAGACCGGCCCAAATCTCGGCGATCAGCTCCTCGGTCGGAGTGCGCGGCGCGGCGAATCCGGTGGCGGAACATCCGCCGTCCCCGGCCGGCTCGGGAAGAGCCCGGCGGTCGAGCTTGCCGTTTTGGGTGAGCGGCAGGGCGTCGAGGAAAACGAAAGCGGCCGGGGTCATGTAGTCCGGCAGCCGCTCTTTGAGATGGCGCCGCAGTTCCTCGGCGCCCGCGCCCACGGGCGCCACCCAGGCCACGAGCCTCGCCTCTTCGCCGGCCCCGCGGATCCCCACCGCCGCCTCGGCCACTTGGCCGTGGGCGATCAACGCCGCTTCGATCTCGCCCGGCTCGATGCGAAAGCCGCGGACCTTCACCTGGTGATCCGTGCGGCCGAGGTACTCGATCTCGCCGTCCTGCCGTCTCCGGGCGAGGTCGCCGGAGCGGTACAGGCGGCCTCCGGCGCGGCCGGAGAAGGGATCGGGGACGAAGCGTTCCGCCGTGAGCCCCGGTCGCTCCAGGTAGCCGCGGGCCACCCCGGCGCCGCCGACGTGGATCTCGCCCGGCACGAGCGTCGGCACGGGCTCGCCCCGGCGGTCGAGAAGGTAGACCTGGAGATCCGGAATCGCCCGTCCGAGCGGGCTCGACGCGGGCGGGGCCTCCAGGTCGGCGCGGGAGAGCGGGCGGAAGGTGACGTGTACCGTGGTCTCGGTGATGCCGTACAGGTTCGCAAGCCGCGGTCGCTCGTCGCCATGCCGATCGAACCAAGGGCCGAGGCTCACCGGCTCCAGCGCCTCGCCGCCGAAGATCACGTGCCGCAGGGCGAGCGGGAGCGGCGCCGCCCGCTCCGCTTCGGCGCGGACGATCTGGCGGAAGACCGAGGGCGTCTGGCTGAGCACCGTGACCCCCTCGGCGGCGAGCAGCTCATAGAATTCTTCCGGCGAACGGCCGGTCCAGTAGGGCACCACCACCAGCCGGCCGCCTCGGGTGAGGGCGCCCCAGATTTCCCACACCGAAAAATCGAAGGCGATCGAATGGAAGAGCGTCCAGACGTCGCCGGAGCCGAAGCCGAACCAGGCCTCCGTGGCCGGCAGCAGGCGCGCCGCCTGGCGGTGCTCGACGACCACTCCCTTCGGGCGGCCGGTCGAGCCCGAGGTATAGATCACGTAAGCGGCGTGGCCGGGTTCGGAGAGGTCTTCCGGGATCGGACCGTCTTCGGCGTCGATCTCCGGGTCTTCGAGAAGGACGATCGCGGGAGCGCCGTCGGCGCGGTCCAGCCTCGCCGCCAGATTGGCCTGGGTGACGATGGCGCGCGGCCGGGCGTCCGCCAGCACGTAGGCCAGGCGTTCGCCGGGCACGTCCGGATCGATCGGCACGTAGGCGCCGCCGGCCTTGAGGATGCCGAGGACCCCCACGATCAGCTCCGGCGACCGGTCGAGAAGGAGGGCGACTCGCGCCTCCGGCCCTAGCCCCAGGCGGCGCAGGCGGCGGGCCAATCGGTTCGCGGCGCGGTCGAGGGCGGCGTAGCTGAGCTGCCGCTCCCCGCAGATGACCGCCACCGCGTCCGGCGTCCGGGCGGCGGTCCGGGCGAACGACCGATGGAGGGTTTCGCCGGCCGCGCCGGCCGGAACCTCGTGGGCGGGCAGGTTCGACAGCACGGTGAGCTGGTGGCGCTCCTGCCCGGACAACAGAGGCAGGTCCTCAAGGGGCCGGTCCGGCTCGGCCGCCGCGGCGCCGAGGAGGGTCGCGAGGTGGCCGAGCAGGCGCTCCACGGTGATCGCCTCGAACAGATCCGCATTGGCCTCGGCGCCTCCGGCGAGGCCTCCGTCCGCCTCCTCCAGGAGCAGGTTCAGGTCGAATCGCGAGGTCGCGGTGTGGAGCGGCTCGAAGCTCGCGGCGACGCCGGGGAACCTCGGTGGCCGGGCGGGAGTCTCCTGGAACGCCAGGGAGACCTGGAACAGCGGGCTGCGCGACCGGTCGCGCCGCGGCGCCAAAGCTTCAACCAGGCGTTCGAACGGCACGTCGCCATGGGCGAAGGCCGAGAGCGCCGCTTCCCGCGCCCGGCCGAGCAACGTCCGCAGGCCGGGGTCGCCGTCCAAGCGGAGGCGCAGGGGGAGGGCGTTGACGAAGAAGCCGATCAACCCCTCCAGCTCGGCGCGGTCGCGGTTCGCCATCACCGTGCCGAGGACGAGGTCGGTCTGGCCGCTCCAGCGAGAGAGCAGGGCGGAAAAGCCGGCGAGAACCACCATGAACAGCGTGGCGTCCTGGCGTCGGGCGATCGTCCGCAGGCGATCGACCAAGGGCGCGGGCAGAGCGAAATGCAGAGCCGTGCCGCGCCAGCTCGGAGTCGCCGCTCGCGGCCGATCCGCCGGCAGGTCGAGCGCCTCGGGAGCGCCGGCCAGGGCGGTGCGCCACCAGGAGATTCGGCGTTCGAGGACCTCGTCGGTCATCCAGCCGCGTTGCCACAGGGCGTAATCCGCGTACTGGACCGCCAATGGGAGCAGGGGCGACGGCTCGCCGGGAGGCAGATACAGCGCCTCCAGATCGCGAAACAGGACGCCGAGCGACCCGCCGTCTACGGCGATGTGGTGGATCGTGAGGACCAGCAGATGGTCTTCCGGACCGAGGCGCAGGAGGCGGCCGCGAACGAGCGGTCCGGTGGCGAGGTCGAAGGGCCGGCGGGCCTCTTCCTCCGGACTGCCCGTCCCGCTCAGGTCGAGAGCGAACGGTCCGGCCGGCAGGATGACCTGGACAGGTCCGGCCGTCCCTTCGGCGAATACCGTCCGCAGCGCCTCGTGGCGCTCCAGCAGGCCGTTCAAGGCGGTTTGCAGGGCCTCGAGATCCAGGCTCCCGCACAGGCGCAGAGCCACCGGCACGTTGTAGACCGCCTGCCCGGGGGCCAGCCGATCGAGGAACCAGAGACGCTCCTGCGCGAACGACAGGGGAATCTCGGCCGGCCGCGGTCCGGGCACCAGCGGCGGCAGCTCGCCTGCCGCTTCCGTTCCGCGGGCGCGCTTCAACTCGATCGCCATTTCGGCCAGGGTCGTCCGGCCGAAGATCCGGGCGAGCGGCAGCTCGACGTCGAACGTCTCGCGCATCCGGGCGATGAGCCGCATCGCGAGCAAAGAGTGGCCGCCCAAGGCGAAGAAGTCGTCTCCACGGCTGATCCGGTCCCGCCCCAGAAGATCCGCCCAGATCCCGGCGAGAATTTCTTCGACCGACCCCCGCGGCGGCTCGAAATCGTGTTCCCCGGAATCGTCGGGGAGGGTCGGCAGCAGCGCCTCCAGGGCGTGGCGATCCACCTTGCCGTTCGGCGACCAGGGGAGGGCGTCCAGGACGACGAAACGCGACGGCACCATGAACGATGGCAGCCGCTGCCGCAGCTCGTCGCGCAGGCGTTCGCGTAGCCGTTCGGGGCTTTCCCCTTCCGGCTCCGCGGGCAACACGAACGCCACCAGCCGCTTGCCGGAACCCGCGCCGAGGACGAGCACCGCCGCCGCGGCGATACCGGGGCGTTCCGCGACGGCGGCCTCCACCTCGCCGGGCTCGACGCGGAAGCCGCGGATCTTCACCTGCCGGTCGAGCCGCCCGAGAAATTCGATCGCGCCGTCCGAGTTGAGGCGCACCCGGTCGCCGGTGCGGTAGAGCCGGTCGCCGGCCGCAAACGGGTTGGGAACGAACCGCTCCGCCGTGAGGTCCGGCCGGCCGAGGTAGCCGCGCGCCAAGCCGTCGCCGCCGGCAAACAGCTCCCCCGGCACGCCCGGCGGCACCCGTTGAAATCGCGCGTCGAGCAGCTCCACCCGGGTGTGGGCGACCGCCCGGCCGATGGGCACCGTTCCGCCCGGCGGCACGGGCTCGCGCACCGTGTGACAGCAGGTGAAGGTGGTGTTTTCGGTCGGGCCGTAGCCGTTGATCACCGCGCAGCCGGGAAGCTCGGCGAGCACTCGGTTGACGTGCTCGGGGGAGAGCGTATCGCCCCCCGCGAGGAGCTGCCGCAAAGGCGAGAGGCCGGCCACGCCGGAATCCACGGCCTCGTGAAACAGGCCGGCGGTGAGCCAGAGGGTGGTGATCCCCTGCCGGACAATCTCGGCGCCGAGGGCGGCGGGTGCCGCGGGACCCGGCGGAAAGAGGGCGAGCCGTCCCCCGTTTAAAAGCGGCGCCCAAATCTCCAAAGTCGCCGCGTCGAACGAGGCGGGCGCCAAGTGCAGGAACGCCTGGTCCGGTCCCAAATCGGCGAAGTTGGTATTCCGAACCAAGCGCACCACCGCCCGGTGGGGTATCCCCACGGCCTTCGGCCGCCCCGTCGAGCCCGAGGTGAACATCACGTAGGCGAGAGACGCGGCATCGCTCCGCGCGTCGAGATTTAAATCGGGATTCGCCGCGCTTCGTGCCGCGATCGCCTCCCGGTCGCGAGCCAAGAGATCCTCGGTCACCAGGAACGGCAGCTCGACTTCCTCCCGCATCCGCGCCAGGCGTTCGGGCGGATAGCCCGGATCGAGCGGCACGTAGATTCCTCCCGCCTTGAGAATGCCGAGGAGTGCCGCCAGCAGATCGGGCGAGCGCTCCAGGGCGACTCCGACGGGGGTCTCGGGCGCGACGCCCAGCGCGTTCAGGTGATAGGCGAGCCGGTTGGCCCGCGCGTTCAGGTCGGCGTAGGTGAGGAAGAGCCCATCGCCGGCCGCCAGCGCGATCCGCTCGGGCGTCCGCGCGGCCTGCTCCTCGAACAGCTGGGGGATCGTCGCCTCGCGCGGGTAATCGGTCGCCGATCCGGCGACGGCGGTGAGGTCGGCGAGCTGCGCCTGTTCGGCGGGAGTCAGAAGATCGATCTCTCCAACGCGCCGCCCGGGAGCCGCGGCCATCCCGGCGAGGACGCGGTCGAGATGCTCCATCATCCGCCCGGCGGTCGTCTCGTCGAACAGATCGGCATCCCACTGAAGGGAGAGGGCGAGCCCCTCGGTCAGCTCGGCGGCCATCAGCGAGAGATCGAGCTGCGCCGCGGGGGGATCGAGGGGGAGCGATTCGAGGATTAGACCGCCGAGATCGAGCCGAGTACCCGGCACGCCGACGGCGAAGGCGGCGAGGCCGGCCAGCTCCGGCGTGGGGGCCTTCTCGAAGGTCAACATCGCCGCGACTAGCGGCGGCCGGCTGAGGTCGCGCTCGGGCTCCAACCGCTCGGTGAGCAGGGCGAAGGGGAAATCCTGGTGCGCCAGGGCGTCGAGCGTCGTGCGGCGCGTGCGCGTTACCAGCTCGCGGACCGGCGGATCTCCGGAGAGGTCGGAGCGGAGAGGCACCAGATTGACGAAGTAACCGACGACCTCCGCCCATTCGCGCGAAGACCGCCCGGCCATCGGGGAGCCGAGCAGAAATTCCTCTTGGCCGCTCCAGCGGGAAAGCACGGCCTGCCAGGCGGCGAGCAGGGCAACGAACGGCGTGCCACCGTGCTCGGCCGCGAGCCGGCGGACCGCCTCCGCCCGCTCCGGCGAAGGGGGAAGCGACCGCGAGCCGCCGTGCAGGGTCGGCATCGGCCGTCGCGGCCGGTCGGTGGGCAGGTCGAGCGGCGAAGCTCCGGCCAGACGCTCGCGCCAGTGCTCCCACAGCCGCTCGCCCGCTGGGCTTTGGAGGACATCCTGCTGCCTGCGGGCGAAGTCGGTATAGCGGGCCGCGGGCGGTGGCGGAACTTCTCCGGCGGCGAGCGCCCCGAGTTCGCGGGCCAGCACCGCCATCGACCAGAAGTCGGCCGCGATGTGATGCACGGCGAGAGCGAAAAAGGCGTCGTCGCCGCGCTGCACGAGCGTCGCGCGCAGAAGAGGGCCGGCGGTGAGATCGAACGGGCGGAACGCCTCCGCCTGTAACCGCGCGCGCACCTGCTCGTCGCTCCAACCGGCGGCCTCGACGACCTCGAAGGCGGCGTCTTCGGTCTTGGCCCGCTCCGCCACGCGCTGCACCGGACCGTCGGCGGTATCGGCGAAGGTGGCGCGGAGCATCGGGTGGCGCTCGACCAGACCCTGGAGCGCGCGCGCGAGCGCCGCGGTGCTCGTGCCCTGGAGCCGCGCCGCTCCGGCGATGTTGTAGGCCGGGCTCTCCGGCGCCAGCCGATGGAGGAACCAGAGGGAGCGCTGGTTCCAGGAGAGCGGATGCTCGCCCGCCGTCTCGCCGGTCAAAATTACTACCGCTTCGCCGGCCGTCGCCGTCCCGGCGGCCACCTGCCGCGCGAGCTCCCGCAGGGTCATCCCCTCCAGCAGGTCTGGGAAAGAGAGGGAGACTTCGGTCGCCTCTTCAACGGCATGCGCCAGCTCCACGGCCGCGAGCGAATCGAGGCCCGAGGCGGAGAGCGGGCGATCCGGATCGACCCGGGCGGGATCGACCCTTGCCGCGGCGGCGAAAGCCCGAGCGAGCCAATCGAGAGAGCCGGGCACGGCCTCCAACGCGGGGTCTTCCATCGCTGTGGCGGGGGAGAGGCGGCTCGCGCCGAGCGCGCGCAGCTCGCCGCGGAGGTACAGATCGCGGCAAGCGCGCCGCTGCACTTTGCCGCTGGTGGTGCGCGGCACGCCCCCCGGGGGCACCAGCACGACCTCGTAGACGAGCGCCTCGTGCTCCTCGGCGATCGCCTGGCGAATCGACGCGGCGATCTCGTCCAATCGGTCGGCGTGGCGCTCGACCTCGTGGACGATCACCAACCGTTCTTCGGTGACGGAACCGTCGAGCGAGGCATCGATCGCAAACCCCGCGCACGTCCCGTCGGCGAGGGCGGGGTGTGCCTGGCCGGCGGTGGCTTCGAGGTCTTGCGGATAATGGTTCCGGCCGCGCAGGATGATCAGGTCCTTGAGCCGGCCGGCGACGAACAGCTCGCCCGTCTCCAAGGCCCCGAGGTCGCCGGTGCGTAGCCACGGCCCGCGTCCGTCGGCGAGCGTGGCGCCGAAGGTCTCGGTCGTCTCCGCCGGGCGGTTCCAATAGCCGTCGGCGACGCTGCCCCCCGCGACCCAGATTTCGCCCACTCCGCCCGGCGCACAGGGCACGCCGGTGTCCGGATCGACGATCGCCACTTCGAGGTCCGCGAGCACGTGCCCGCAGCCCACCAAGCGGCGACCGTCCACCTCGCGCACGACGCTCTCCTCGCCGGGACGACCGCCGGAGACCATCAAGGTCGCCTCGGCGAGACCGTAGCAGGGGTAGAGCGCGCCGGGCTCAAAGCCCGCGGAGGCGAAGGTCGCGGCGAATCGGGAAAGCGTCTCCTCGCGCACCGGCTCGGCGCCGTTGAACGCCACTCTCCACGAGGAAAGATCGAGCTGCTCGATCTCCGCGGCAGACACCCGGCGCGCGCACAGGTCGTAGGCGAAATTCGGTCCGCCGCTGGTCGTGCCGCGGAAGTTGGAGATCGCCCGCAGCCAGCGCGCGGGGCTTTGCAGGAAGGCCACGGGAGCCATCAGCACGCAGGGCGCTCCAACCCAGGTGGCCTGGAGCAGGTTCCCGATCAAACCGAGGTCGTGGTAGACCGGCAGCCAGGAGACGAAGACCGACTCTTCCGAGTGGCCGCAGGCGCCTTGGATCACCCGCTGGTTGTGCGCCAAATTGCGTTGTGTGACCCTCACCCCTTTGGGCGTCGAAGTCGAACCCGAGGTGTACTGAAGAAAGGCCACGGCGTCGCCGCCGGGCATCGGGGGCACCCAACCGTCGGCGGCGTCGAGCTCGTCGGAGGCGAGCCAGGAGAGCGTCGCCGCCTCGGGGGCTTCAGGTGTCCGTTCGAGCCACCCGCGCATTCGGCGCAGCGACGTGCCCGCGGCCAACACGACCGCCGGCCGGGCGTCCGCCAGGATCGCGAGCAGTCGGGGCATCTTGCGCGGCGAGCGCGGCGGATAGGCCGGCACCGCGATCACTCCGGCGTACAGGCATCCGAAGAACGCGGCGACGAAATCGAGCCCCGGCGGATCGAGCAGAAGGGCGCGTTGCCCCGGCCCGACCGAACGATGAAGGGCCGCGGCAATCGAGCGCGCCCGCGCATCGAGGCCGGCATAGGTGAAACGAGCCTGCTCCTCCTCTCCGTCTCCCAGGAAGACGTACGCCAACCGGTCGGGGGTCCGCGCCGCGCGCCGGGCCAGAGCGTCGGCGACGGAAGCAGGAGCTGGGATGTCAGGCATCGTCTCCGCACCAAGTTAGGGAAGGGACTCAATACCGAAGTTCAATATCCCTTGTGCGCTCGTGCTCGAAAGGGGGACAAATGCCCGACGGTGCGCGCGACGATGTGCAATAAACAGCGAGGTTTAGCTAAAGCAGCGTCAAGGCGACCCCGGGATTCTCGGCGGTCCGGTTGCGCGGAGGATTCGCCATAATCCTCCGTTGATGGTGCCAAAACGGCTCCGTAAAGCCGCTATCGCTCGCCGATAGCGATGAAACGGCCGCGTAGAGCGGCTTCCCTTCGCAGGAAGCCGCTCTACGCTCTCGGAAGCCGCTATCTCGCCGTGGATAGTGGCTTTAGGCCGTTGGAAGCCGCTTCCGGGCGTCGGAAGCGACCATTCGGCCGCGTAAAGCGGCTATCACTCGCCGCTAGCCGCTTTACGCCAAAGGAATTCGCACTTCTCGTCCCGCATTTCGCCTCACGCGCCGGCTGTCCCAGTGCTGGCGCGGAACGCCGTTCTCGCCGCGTGAGCGGCGAGCGCGCCGGGCGTTTGTGCCCAGCGGGAGCCGCTGAGCGCTTGCGCCGCCGAGAGATCGGCGGCCGCCACTTGATCGCCAAATCGCATCCCGCGCCCCCGCTTCACCGCTGAGAGCCGAAGCCCCCGGGCATGGCTTCCGCGGCCGGCGGCTCCTGGCGGCCCTCGGCGGCGGCTTTGGCGATTCGAGTGGCGCGACGCTTGGCCAGCGCAGCGCGGAGGCGTACATGGAGGGAGACGGCGCCGACCACCAGATCGAGGCCCAGCCAGCGGGCGATCTTCTCTTGGCGGCGATGGCGCTCCACGGCTTCGGCGTAGGGGATGGTGGTGTGGGAGATCATGGTGTAGAGCGGCATCGAATGTTGGCGGAACAGCTTGTTGAGGAAGATCGAGGTGCGCTTGCGCGCGGTCACCAGGGGGCGCCGGGCGGTGTCCTGCATCTCGAAGAAATTGGAGATCGAGAGCTTGGACAGTACGTCGGTGTTCGGCTTGCGCAGAGCCTGGAATTCGGCGAAGAGGGCCTGCCAGTCGCCGGTGCCGCGTTGGTCGATCAGGCGGTTCAGGATCGAGCAGTCTTCGAACGCCGCGTTCATCCCCTGGCCGTAGAACGGGATCACCGAATGGGCGGCGTCGCCGATCAGCAGGACCTTGCCTTTGTGATGCCACTTTGAGGTGCGGATGGTGATCAGCTCAGAGATCGGCCGGCTCTGGAACTCCGCGAGGGCGTTGGGCATGTACGGCACCAGGTCGGGAAAATGGGTGCGAAACATCGTGTCGATGGCGTCCGCGTCGGTGAACGATTCGAAGCTGTGCCGGCCGGTGAAAGGCAGGGTGCAGACTCCGCACAGCGAGCCGTCCAGGTTGGGCAGGGCGAACAGCATGTGGTCGCCGCAGGGCCAGATGTGGAGGGCGTGGCGGTCCATCGGCGGCAGCCCCTCGGCCGTGCCGTCGATGGTCAGCTCCTTGTATCCCCACGCGAGAAACTTCTGGCTGTAATCGACCCTCTCGCGCACGTTCATCTGCCGGCGGACGGTCGAAAACGCGCCGTCGGAGCCGATCAGGACGTCGCCCTCCACGCGGGTCTCGACGCCCGTCCGGGCGTCGCGAAAGGTCGCGGCGGCGTTCTCCTTCTCGATCTCGACGCATAGCTGGTGGAAGTGGAGGCGCAGGTTCGGTTCCTGTTCCGCCACGTCGAGCAGGAAGCCGTTCAGATCGTTGCGCGAGAACGAGCGGATCACCTCGTCGTCATTCTTGCCGTAGAGCTGGTAGGTGATGGCGCCCGAAGCGCTGTGGATCGCCCGGCCGCGCAGGGCGATGCAGATGTTCCGCTTGACGTGCTCGGCGAGCCCGAGCTCGCGGAGCGCGGCGAGACCGCGTTCGGCCAGGGTGAGCTTGATCGAACGTCCGGTCTCGACCAATTCGCGGCGCAGGTCGCCCCGCCGTTCGTAGAGGTCCACCTCCCAGCCGCGCCGGGCGAGATAGATGGCCAGGAGAGAGCCGCCGAGGCCGGCACCGACGAGGGTGATCTTGGGAGTGGTCATGGGCTCAGGCTCCGTAAGGTAGATCGTTCACCTTCGAGGTCAGGCGGCCTGCGGACGTTCCCCGGCGCCCGTAGGGCCGGGATTCTGGCGGACGGCGTCGGGTAGCTCGGTCTCGATCCGCCGCAGACGCGGGTTCAAGAAGGCGAGGCTGACGATGATCAGGACGGAGACACCCAGGAGGACGAAGAGCAGGCCCACGCCGCGGCCGGGGCCGACGCCGATCAGGCGGCCGACGAACGTGGAGGCCAGCGCTCCGCCGGGCGAAAGCAGGGGTTGGAACACGCGGTCCACCAGCGGACCGGCGATCCCCGCGGCGAGCGGCGTGGTGCAGGCGACGATGAAAGCGGCGATGCCGAAGACCCGGCCTTGGACTTCGGGAGCGATCTTGGCCTGGAGGATCGCCTGGTTGCTGCCGGCGATGAAGGGGGCGGTGATCATGAAGAGGAACGTGGCCAGGCTGATCAGGGGAATGCTGGGTTCCACTCCGCCCAGGAAGAGCAGGCAGCCCTGGAAGATGAGAATGGCGAAGATGGTCCAAACGCGGTTCCTGGGTCCGCCCCAGAACGACAGGCCGAGGCCGCCGAGGAGGACGCCGCCGGCCGCCGCCGAGTTCACGCTGCCCAGCTCGACGGGGGTGGCGAAGGAGAGGATGAGCGGCGTGAGCAGGACGCTGACGATCGCCATGCAGAAGTTGGTGAGCGTGTACATGCTGAGCAGGGCGAAGAGGCCGCGTTGCTCGCGAAGGTAGGCCCACCCCGAGGCCAGGTCGCTAAGGATGGAGGACTGCCGGGCCTCGGTCGTCCGGGTCGGGTTGGGGATCGGCACCAGCAGAACCGTGGCGGTCGCGAACAGGAAGGTGGCGCAGTCGATGTAGATCACCCCGGAGTAGCCGATCGCCGACACCAGGATGCCGGCGGCGAAGGGACCGATGATTCCGGTGGAGGCGCGAGCAACCTGCGACATGCCGGCCGCCCGCGCCAGCTGCTGGCTCGGCACGAGAAGCGAGATCGAGGCGGTGAGGGCCGGCCCTTGGAGAACCGTGAGGACGACCATGACGCAGACGAACGGGTAGACGTGCCAGAACTGGAGCCGGCCGGTAAACATCAGCGAGGCGAGCGCCACGGTCATCACCGCGGAGCCCAGGTTCGAAAACAGCATGAGCTTGCGCCGGTCCCAGCGATCCGCGAGGGCGCCGGAGATCGGCGCGAGCACGAGCGTGATGACTCCGGCGATCACCGCGATCATGGCGAACGACGTCGCGGAGCCGGTCTTCTCGTACACCCAGACGCCGAGCGAGAAACTGCCGAGGCTGGTGCCGAGCGTCGAGAGGAGCTGGCCGAGCCAGAGGACCAGATAGAGGCGCATGCCGTAGGACGGGTGGGTCGGCGCGGGGAAAATACGGGAGCGGATCGCCGCGAGGGAATCGCGCAGCCGGAAGCGCGGGCGCTCCGCGGCGGCCTTCGCCGCTCTCCGGGCCTTTTCCATCTGCTCCCGATCCACCGCCTCCGCCAGGCCGGCGAGGGTCGGCCGGTCGAGAAACCGGGCCAACGGCCGTTCCAGGCCGAAGCGGGCGGCGACCTGGCCAACCAGGCGGGTGGCGAGGAGCGAGTTGCCGCCCAGCGCGTAGAAGTCGTCGTCCGGCGCCGCCGGGCGGCTGCCGAGAACGTCTTCCCAGAAGGAGGCCAGTTCGGTCTCGCGCGGGGTCCACGCGGCGTCCGCCGGGCGTGGAGCGGGAGTAGGTACCGCCAGCGCGGAGCGATCGACGTGGCCGTCTTGGTTGAGCGGCAACTCGTTCAGGCGAACGAAGACGGAAGGCAGGAGGTGCTCCGGGAAGGTCGCCCGTAGATGGTCGCGCAGCGCTTCGTCCGCGGGGCCGGTGTCGGAGCGGGGGGAGCGGGGGAGAACCCACGCCACCAGGCGCCCCTCAGTGCCGCGCCAGGCGACGACGGCGTGGCGCAGTCCGGGGTGCCTTTGGAGCGCGATTTCGACGCGCAGCGGGTCGGCGCCGTAGCCCAAGGCCTCCACCGGCGGCGGGGGCTCGTGGCCCAGCAGCTCGATGCGGCCGTCGGGCAATCGGCGGGCGCGCTCGCCGGTCGGCGCAATCGCCGCATTCGACGTTCCGCCTCCCAGGTGCAGGTCGCCGGCCACCCAAGCGGGCCGCGGCGTGAGATCCCGATCCAGCACGTCGAGGCGCTGGCCGGCCGCGGCGGAGAGGGCCGCGAAGGTGGTCGCCGCTTCGGCGTCATCCACCCGACCGGCCGCGGCGATCGGCGCTCCCTCGGTGCCCCAGGTGGCGAAGACCTTCACGTCCAGCCCCAGCGCGCGGAGCCTCGCCGGCAGCCCGGCCGGAACGCGGTCGCGATGGAGCAGAACCCGGGAGAGGGCGCGCGGCACGAGCTTGGCGTCGTTCTCCATTTTGTGAACCGCGGCTTCGAGCAGCGCGGGAGTCGAGCACCAGACGGTCGCCCGCTCGCGCGTCGCGAGGGCGGCGAACGCTTCGGGGGTACGCTCGCCGGCCGCGGGCACGATCGCCGCGGCGTCCGCCTCCCGGGCCGCCTCGATCTCGGCGAGCGCCAGCTCGGAGCCCGATAGGGAAAGCGAGAGGAGGCGATCGTCGGGACCGAGCCCGAGGAGACGGCCGATCTCCCGCGCCGCCGAGAGAGGGGCCTCCGGCGCGGCTTCGAGACCGGCGGCGGGCGCCGGCCGCAGCGGGCGCGGCTCCGACCAGGCCGCGTCGTCTTCCGCGAGCCGGAGGGCGAGACGGCTGTAGCCGGCGATCAGGTCGGTCACCAGATCCGGCGGGAAGACCTCTTCGACCGCCTGGCTGATCAGGAACAGCGACCGGTCGGCGGTTTCGCCCAGGACCCAGAAGAGCAGCACCTGGGGCATGGCGATCATCAGGTCGATCTCGCGCAGCTCGACGGTCGGCGCCTGCCCCTCCTGCGGCCCTTCCATCCGGGGGGCCTCCGGGGACGGCGCACCCTCGCGGAGGAGGCTGGTGAATTGGATCAGCAGGGTGGCCCGGCCGCCGGAGCGGCGCGCCCGGTTCAGCTCGCGGAGCACTTCGTTGCCCGAGAAATGCTGGTGGTCGAGATCGGTGTTGAGCCGTTCCTGCAGGCGCCGGGCGCGGGCTTCGAAAGGGCCGGCGTCTTCGCCCGCCTCCAGGAGATAGAGGGTCGTGAACGTACCGATGACCTGGCGGATCTGCGGATGGACCGGCGGGTAATAGGCGCCCGCGAGGCCGAGCGTGAAGCTCGGTTCTTCGCTCCAGGTCCGCAGCGTCTCGGCGAGCAGGGCGGTGGCGATGCCGGTCGGGGTGATCCCCCGTTGGGCAGCCCGCCGGCACAGGCTGGCCCAAGGCCCGGGCGCGAGGGCGTCGGTGACGTTCCTCCAGACGATCCGGGGAACCGTGTCCGGGCCGAAGTCGCGCGCCAGAGGCAGCCGGGGGGCCGGCGGCAGCGACGGCAGGCGCGCCAGCCAATAGTCGCGGCAGCGCTGCCAGGTCGCGCTGTCGCGGAACGCCTGGAGCGCGCGGAGGAAATCGAGGTAGGTGACTTCGAGCGCGGCCGGCGGCGCGCTTTGGGGTACCCCTTCCCCCTGCTCCAGCACGCCGCGGATCAGCTCGTCGATCAGCAAGGTCCGCGAGGTGCCGTCGATGAGCATGGCGTCGAAGCGCGCCTGGTAGCGGATCTTCTCTTCCGGCAGCTGGAAGACGACCATGTCGAACAACGGCCAGCGGTCGGCGGGATGGCGGGAGTAGCGCAGTCGCTCGCGCGAGCTTTCGAGGTGGCGCTCGATCTCTTCGTCGGCGAACAGGCTGAGATCCGCCTGCTCGACCTCGAAGTGCGGCGGCTCGGCGAGGACCCGCTGCATGCCGTCCGCCGACACCACGGTGCGCAGCATGGGATGGCGGGCCACCGTTTCCGCGAGCACCGGGTTCAGGCGCCCGGCGAGGTCGCCGGCCTGGCCGGCGAACTCATATTCGACGTAGACGTTGGCGCTCGAACCGCCGAGGTCGTAGAGGCCCGAGCCGCCCATCCAGAAAGCCGCCTGAACGTCGCCCAGCGGCCGCGGCTCGTGCAGGTCGAAGGGACCGCCCACGAGGCTGGGGATCTCGGCAGCCGCCGAGGCGGGCGATGCGGGCGCGCTCCGTTCGCGCAGTCGGCGGAGCAACAGCTCGCGCTGCTCGGGGGAGAGAGCGGCGATGCGCTGCTCGGCGTCGGTTGCGGCCTCGATCATTCGGTGACCTCCGTCTTGGTCTTCTCCGCTCCGGCGACGAGCGCCGCTTGGAGCGTGTCGGCGGGCATTTGTTCGACCTCGCGCAGCAGCTCGGCGAGCAGGTCGGCGTCGGCCTTCTCGGCCTGCGCCTTGACCAGCGCCACCCCTAAGTTGGCGACGGTACGCGCCGAATACAGGGTGCGCAGGGGCAGCCGGACGCCGAGCTGATCTCTCACTTTCCGCATGATCTGGATCGCGAGGAGCGAGTGACCGCCGAGACTCAGGAAATCGTCGTGGATGCCGACGCGGGCGACGCCGAGGCCCTCGGCCCAGAGCGCCGCCAGCTTCTCTTCTGTAGGAGTGCGCGGCGCGACGTAACTCGCGCTTTCGCCTTCGCGCAGAGCCTCGTGGTCCAGCAGGCCGCGCCGATCGACCTTGCCGTTGGCGGTGAGCGGCAGCGCCGGGAGCAGGGCGATGCGCGCGGGGATCATGTGGGCGGGCAGCCGGAGGGCGAGTGCCGCCCGCAGGGTTTCCGCGGTGAGGCCCGCGCCCGGGTCGCGAGGCACGGCGAAGGCGGCCAGCTCCTGGTCTCGCCAATCCTCCCGGTTCACGGCCCGCGCCACGACTGCGGCCTCGCGCACGTCCGGGTGGCTCAGCAGGGCCGCTTCGACCTCCGCCGGCTCGATGCGGTAACCGCGGATCTTCACCTGGTCGTCGCTCCGGCCCAGGTATTCGAGCTCCCGGTCCGGCCGCCAGCGCGCGACGTCGCCGGTGCGGTAGAGCCGGCTTCCCGGCTCGTGCGCGAACGGGTCCGGCCGGAAGCGGTCGGCGGTCTGATCCGGCCGGCCAAGATAGCCGCGCGCCAGAGCGGCGCCGCCGATCCACAGCTCGCCCGGCGTGCCCGGCGCCACGACCCCTGAGAACTTGTCGAGCAGAAGGAGCCGCGCCCCGGCGATCGGCCGGCCGATCGGCACCGGCCCGGGCAAGAGCGCGCCCGCCTTGCCTTGCCACATCGAGCAGCCGACGACGGCTTCGGTCGGGCCGTACTCGTTGTAGATCACCGTCTCCGGCGCCTGCTCCCGCCAGGCGTTCAGATCCTCGGCAAACAGCCCTTCGCCGCCCAGGATCAGGGCGCTCGCCGCGGCGAGGCCGCCTCCCGCCGGCCGCTCCAGGGCGAGCGCGCGGGCGTGGCTCGGCGTGAGCTTGAAGAAGCTCAAAGCGCCTTCGCCCCGCCGTTCGGCAAGCGCCGTCGCGAGCGGTTCGATCCCTTCCGCCTCCGGCACCAGGTGGACCGGCTGACCGCTAAGGAGCGGCACGAACAGGCTGGTCACCGTGAGGTCGAAGCCGATCGAGCTGTGCAAAAGGGAGCCGCTCGACCCCGGCTGCGCGTAGGCCGCGGCGGCCCAGAGCAGATAGTTGGCGAGCCCCTCGTGGGAGACCATCACCCCTTTGGGCTGGCCGGTCGAGCCCGAGGTGTAGATGACATAGGCGAGCGCCTTGGGAAGAGCGTTGCCGGCGAGGGGCGCCGCGGCCTCGGCGGCGATGCCTGGTGCCTCGGCGGCGAGCCACGGCCGGTCGAGCACCAGGGAGACCCCCGCGTCGGCGACGAGGGCGTCGCGGCGTTCCTGCGGATGGCCCGGGTCGAGCGGCACGTAGGCGGCGCCGGCCTTGAGCACGGCGAGCACCGCCACCACCAGGTCGGGCGAACGATCGAGGCAGATCCCGACCCGCGATTCGATTCCGACCCCTCCCTTGCCGAGGAATCGGGCGAGCCGGTTCGCCCGCTCTTCCAACTCGCCGAAGGAGAGCGAACCGCCGGCCGCAACCACCGCGGGCGCCTCTGGGGCAAGCGCCGCCCGCTCCGCGATCAGCTCATGGACCGGGCGCGAAAACCCGGGAGCGGCCTCCCCGGCGCTCCACTCGTCGAGGATCTGCCGGTGCTCTTCGGGGGCGAGAAGCGGCACCTCGGCAAACCGCGCCGCCGGGTCGGCGGCGAGGGCGTCGAGGGCGCGGGTGTAGAGCCCGGCGGCCCATTCCACCTGCTTCGTGCCGAAGTCGCCATCGAGATAGTTGAGTCGCAGCCCCAGCAAGCCGTCGAGGGTGAGGAAAAAGCTCGCCTGGAACGGGATGTCGGTTTCCTCGTAGCCGTAGCCGCCGAGCGCCTCCAGGCCGCTGAAATCGAGGGTCTGCTGGTAGACGTGGAAGTGGTTGAAGCCGAACGAGGTCTCGAACAGCCGCTGCTCGCTGCGCAGGGCCTGCAGCTCGGCGAGCGGATAGCGGCGGTAGGGGAGGATCTCGCGCTCGGCGGAGAACCCTTGGAGGATGAGGTCCTGCCAACTCCCGGCGCCCAAGCGGAGGCGCAACGGCAGGGTGTTGAGGAACAGGCCCAGCACCTGATCGCCGCCGGTCTGATCGGGGCGGCCGTGGGTGACGAGGCCGATCGTGGCGTCGCCGTCGCCGCTCAAGAAGCTGACGATCCGCAGGTGGACGGCGAGCAGCACGCTCTTGAGCGGGACGGCGAGCTGCTGCGCGAAGCGGATCAGCTTCCCGGCGGTCTCAGGTTCGACGCCGATCATGTAGTCGCGGGCGCGGGGAGCCTCGGTGAGGTGGACGGGCCAGCGGGGGAGGCGGTTGAACCCGCTCCCTTCGAGCTGCCGCTCCCAGAACGCCCGGGCCTCCGCCGACTCGATCATCAGCCGCTCCAACCGCACGTAGTCGCGGAAGGTCAAGTCGAGAGGCGGAGCCGGCGGCGCAGGATCGGTGCGCAGCGTGAGATAGGTCCGGAACAGCTCGGTCAGGAGCGCGGCGAGGCTCCAGCCGTCGAGCATGGCGTGGTGGAAGCTCAAGGAGAAAGTGAACCGCTGGTCGTCCAGGACGTGGACCTGGAAACGCACCAGCGGCGGAGAGGTCCAATCGAAGCCGCGATGGCGCTCCGCCTCGGTCCAGCGCTCGAACGCCGCCTGCTTTTCGGCCTCCGGCAGCGGGCGCAGGTCGTCCACCGCCAGCTGCACCGGAGAGGCGGCATGGACGAGCTGTAGCGCCTCGCTGAATTCCCCCAGGTGGAAAGAGGTCCGGAGCACCGGATGCCGCGCGGTCGCCCGTTCGAGCGCCTGCCGCAGCAGCGCCTCGTCGAACGGACCGCGCAGGGTGTTGCCGACCACGTCGTGGTAGACCGCGGTCTCGGGTTGCAGCTCGCTGTGGAACAGCATGCCGGCCTGGGTCCGGGCGAGCGGATAGGCGTCCTCCACCCCCTCGGGCAAGAGTTGCCGGTCCGCTTCGGAGATCAGGTCGAACGGCGCCGTCCGCACCAGCTCCAGGGCGGCCCCGCCCTCGCCGAGCGCCACGGCGCGCGCCAGCTCGCCGAGCGTCTGATGGCGGAAGATCTGCTGGAGCGTCATTCCCAACCCGAGATCGCGCGCCTGGGCGAGCAGGCGGATGCTCAGGATCGAGTCGCCGCCCAAGGCGAAGAAGTTGTCGAGCAGCCCCACCTGCGGGACGCCGAGAACCTCCGACCAGATCCGCGCCATGGCGGTTTCGACCGGCGTTTCCGGCGCCACGAAGGCGGTGTCGGCCCGCGCCGTGCCGGGGTCCGGATCGGGTAGGGCCTTCCGGTCGAGCTTGCCGTTGGGCGACAGCGGCAGGGCGTCGAGACCGACGTAAAAGGCGGGAACCATCGCCTCGGGGAGGCGCTCCTGGAGGAAGCGGCGCAGCTCGTCGGAGGGGACGGCGGCGGGCGTTACATAAGCCACCAGCCGGCGCACGCCCCGGCTCTCGTGGATCGCCACGACCGCCTCGCGGATTTCCGGGTGGTGGAGCAGGGCGCTCTCGATCTCACCCAATTCGATGCGCACGCCGCGCAGCTTCACCTGGTGGTCGATCCGTCCCAGATAGTCGATCGCGCCGTCCGGCCGGTGGCGGGCGAGGTCGCCCGTGCGATAGGCGCGGCTCCCCGGCGGAACACCGAGCGGATCGGGGACGAACTTTTCGGCCGTGAGCCCCGGCCGGCCGAGGTAGCCGCGGCCGACGTTCCGCCCGCCGATCCACAGCTCGCCGGCCACCCCGATAGGCACCGTAAGGCCGCCCCGGTCCATGAGCTGGATGCGGGTGTTGGCGATCGGCCGGCCGATCGCCACGGAGCGGCCCGCGTCCGGCGGGCAGGGTTGAAACGTCACATCGACCGAGGCCTCGGTCGGACCATAAAGGTTTTCGAGCGCCACGTTCGGCAGGCGCTCGTGGAAGCGCCGTACCAGCTCCGGCGTGAGCGCCTCGCCGCTCGCCACCACCCGGCGTAGGGTGCGGCAGGCGTCGATCCCCGGCTCCTCCACGAACAGCTGGAGCATCGAGGGGACGAAGTGGAGCACGGTCGCCTCCTCGGCGGCGATGCGGGCGGCTAGCGCCGCGGGCTCCCGGTGCTCGCCCGGCCGGGCGAAGGCGACGCGCGCTCCGGCGAGCAGCGGCCAGAAGAATTCCCACACCGAGACGTCGAAGCTGTAGGGGGTCTTCTGCAGCACCGTGTCCGCGGACCCGAGACCATAGGCCTCCTGCATCCAGAGCAGCCGGTTGCGAATGCCGGCGTGGTGCACCATGGCGCCCTTCGGCCGGCCGGTCGAGCCCGAGGTGTAGATGACGTAGGCGAGCTGGAGGTCGTCCGCCGGCTCGTCGAGCGCGGAGTCGTCGAAGCCCAGCGACTCGCCGCCGTCGGGACCGAGCGCGAGAACCGGAACGGAGGTCTCCGGAAGCCCCGGCCGCAAATGCTCCTGGGTGAGGAGCACCGCCGGCCGCGCGTCGGCGAGCATGTATTCCAGGCGCTCGCGCGGGTAGTCGGGGTCGAGCGGCAGATAGGCGGCGCCGCTCTTGAGGGTCGCGAGAAGGGCGACCATCAACTCCAGGGAGCGCTCCATGGCGACGGCGACCCGCGTCTCCGGTCCGGCGCCCAAAGAACGCAGGTGGCGGGCCAGGCGGTTCGCCCGGACGTCCAGCTCGGCGTAGGTGAGGCTCTTTCCTTCGTAGCTCGCGGCGATCGCTCCGGGCGTGCGCGCCGCCTGCGCCTCGATGAGGTGGTGCAGGCCGCCGCGACCGCGCGGCCAGGAGTAGGCGACGGCGGTGTCGTTCCACTCGCGGACCAGCTGGTGTGCCTCGCCGGGCGAGAGCAGCGGCAGCTCCGCGACGCGGCTCCCGCGAGCGTCGGCCAGGCCGGCCAGGAGGGTCTCGAACCCCCGGGCCAGACGGCGCGCGGTGGTCGCGTCGAACAGCTCGGTGCGGTACTCCAGGATGCCGACGAGACCGTCCGCCCCTTCGGCGAGCGAGACGTACAGCTCGAACTGAGCCTGGTGCACGGCGAGCGGGAAAGGCCGCAGGTCGAGCGCGCCCGGCTGCTGCTCGGTGGTGGGAAGGTTCTGAAAGGCGAGCATCACCTGAAAGAGCGGGCTGCGCGACAGGTCGCGGGGCAGCTCCAGGGCGTCGATCAGCCGCTCGAACGGGAGGACCTGGTGTGCATCGGCTCCCAGCACGGTCTCCTTGAACCGCGAGATCAGCGTCGGGATGTCGGGATCGCCCGCCAGGTCGGCGCGCAGCACCAGGGTGTTGATGAAGAAGCCGATCAGGTTTTCGAGCTCCGGCCGGTCGCGGCCGGAGGCCGGCGTGCCGAGCAGGAGGTCGTCCGCGCCCGCGATGCGCCCGAGGAAGGCGGCCCAGCCGGCCGCCAGGACCATGAACAGCGTGGCTCCGTGCTCGCGGGCGAGATTGCGCAGGGCGTCGGCCGTGTCGTCGGCGATGGCGATCGGCGTCAGGTCGCCGCGCGAGGTCTGAACCGCGGGCCAGGGGCGATCGACCGGCAGGGCGATCTGGGTGGGGGCGCCGGTCAAGCGTTCCCGCCAGTAGCGGAGCTGGCTCTCCAGCCGTTCCCCGACCAGCCACTCGCGCTGCCAGGCGGCGAAATCGGCGTACTGGAGCGGCAGATCGGGGAGCGACCGGGCCGCGGCGTTCCAGGCCGTGCCGAGCAGCGTCAGCTCGCGCACCAGAAGGCCCATCGACCAGCCATCGGTCGCGATGTGGTGGAGGAAGAGGAGCAGGACGTGGTCGTCCCGGTCCAGCTCGATCAAGATGGCGCGCAGCACCGGGCCGCGGGCGAGGTCGAAAGGCTGCGCGGCGAGCGTCGCGGCGATCCGTCCGGCCTCGGCCTCGCGCTCCGGAGCGGCCAGCCCGGTGACGCGGACGAGCCGCAGCGGCACGGCAGCCGGCGGCTGGACGATCTGCCGCGGCTCGCCGTCGACCATCGCGTACACCGTGCGCAGCACCTCGTGGCGGCGCACCGTTTCGCTCAACGCGCGCACCAGGGTCGGGGCGTCCAGCGCACCCCGAAGGCGCACGGCCTCGGAAAGGTTGTAGGCCGTTCCCGCGGGTTCGAGCTGGTGGAGGAACCAGAGGCGCTGCTGGCCGAACGAGAGCGGCGCGGGGCCGGAGCCGGTCCGCCGCGGAATGGCCGGGCGGGTCTCGGTTTCCATGCCTTTTTTGCGCAGCAGCTTCTCCAGCAGGAGCTGCCGCTTATCGGAGAGCGCGACGGCGCTGGTCATGCTAGGAATCCTTTCTCGGCGGTCGCTTCGGCGAGCAGCCGGGCTTCCACCTCTTCATCCGACAGGCCGGCCAGCTCGATCCGCAGGGCGGCGGTCTCTTCGACCCTCGCCCCGTCGGGGCCATGGCGGAGGACTTCGGCGAGGCCGGCGACCGTCGGCTCCTCGAACAGGCTTCGCAACTGGACGTCGGCGTCGAACGCCTGGCGGATGCGCGACACGGCCTGGGTGGCGATCAGCGAATGCCCGCCCAGCTCGAAGAAGTTGTCGAAGGCGCCCACCCGCTCGACTTTCAGCACCTCGGCCCAGATTTCGGCCAGGACCTGCTCCAGCGGGTCGCGCGGGGGGACGAAGCCGATCGATCGCTCGAACGCCGCCGGGGCGGGGAGGGCTGCGCGGTCGAGCTTGCCGCTCGGCAGCACCGGCAGCTCGGCGAGGGCGACGAAGGCCGCCGGAATCATGTAGTAGGGCAGGCGCTCGGCAAGGAAGGCGCGCAGCTCGGCGGGGTCGAGCGTCCGCCCGTCCCTGGGCAGGACGTAGCCGACCAGGCGCGGATCGCCCGGCGCGTCCTCCCGCACGGCGACGACCGCCTGCCGCACCCCCGGGAAGCGGGTCAACGCCGCCTCGATCTCGCCGGGCTCGACGCGGAAGCCGCGGATCTTCACCTGATGGTCGGCTCGCCCCAGGAATTCGAGGTCGCCGTCGGGCCGGTGGCGGCCGAGATCGCCGGTCCGGTACGCGCGCGCCCCCGGCTCGCCCGAGAGCGGATCGGGAACGAAGGCCTCCGCCGTAAGATCCGGCCGGCCGAGATAGCCGCGCGCGAGGCCCGCGCCGCCGAGGAACATCTCGCCGGCCACGCCGCGGGGGAGCGGCCGCAGCTTGCGGTCGAGCACGTAGACCTGGGTCTTGGGCAGCGGCCGGCCGATCGGCACCTGGGCGGCCGCGAGCGATGCGACCTCGCCGCCCGTGGTCTGCCAGACGGTCGTGGTGACGGTCGCTTCAGTCGGTCCATACGAAGAGAGGAAATGAGCGTTCCGTCCGGCGAGCGCGGCCCAGGTCCGCAGCCGGGCCATCGGCACGCTCTCGCCGCCGGTCAAATAAGCGCGGAGGCTCGCGGGCAGCCGCAGACGGGCGGCGGCGACCCCTTCCACCCACAGCCGCCAGAGGGCCGCCGGCAGGTCGAGGACGGTCACGCCGTGGCGCGCGCAGAGATCCACGATGTCCTCGGCCGTCAGCTCGCGTGGGTTGGGATGGATCACCAGCGAGGCGCCGCGCGCGAGAGTCGGGAAGATCTGCAGCACCGAGGCGTCGAACGACAGCGGCGCGAACAGGAACAACCGGTCGGCGGAGCCGAGCTCCAAAGCGTCGGCGATGCCGTGGACGAAGTTGACGGCCCCGCGGTGGGTGGCTACCACCCCCTTGGCGGCGCCGGTCGAGCCCGAGGTGTAGATCACGTACGCCGCGGCCTCGGGAGTGACGGGGCCACGCCGCGGGAGGGCTGCCGGTGCGACCGGTGCTCCGTGCCGCAGCTCCGCGACGAGCACCTCGTGAGGCGCCAGCCCGGACGTGTCGGCGAGACCGGCGCGGGTGAGCAAAGCGGCGAGACCCGCGTCGGCCGCCACCGCCGCCAACCGCTCGCGCGGCCACTCGGGGTCGAGTGGCACGTAGGCGGCGCCGGCCGAGAGCGTGCCCAGGAGCGCGGCCAAAGCCGCGGGCGAGCGCTCCAGGCAGACGCCGATCCGATCCTCGGACCCGAGGCTCAGGCGCAAAAGCCGCTCGGCGATCCGGTCCGCCCATTCGGCCAGCTCGCCGTACCGGACCACCCCGTCTTCGGTGATCAACGCCGGAGCCTCCGGCGCGCGGGCCGCCTGGCGGAAGAACAGGCCGTGCAGGCTCAGCTCTTCCTCGGCCCTCGCATCGGCGGTCGCGTTCCAGGCGAGCACCACCTGCCGCCGCTCCTCCTCGTCGAGCAGCGACAGCTCGCCGATCGGCCGTTGCGGCTCCGCCGTCGCCTGGGCCAGCAAATGGACGAACAGGCGCAGCATCCGGCCGGCCGTGGTCTTCTCGAACAGATCGGTGTTGTAGTCGAGATGCAGCTCCAGGCCGGAGGGCATTTCGGTGGCGACGAGCGTCAGGTCGAATCGGGCCGCGCCCTGATCCTGGCCGAACGGCCGCAGCGACAGCTCGCGCAGACCTTTCGCCTGGTGCGGCGGGTTCTGGTAGACGAACAGCACCTGAAACACCGGCGCGTAGCTCATGTTGCGCTGCGGCGACAGCTCGTCCACCAGCTTCTCGAACGGCAGGTCCTGGTGCGAATAAGCCGAGAGGGCGGTCTCGCGCACCTGCGCCAGCAGCTCGGCGAACCCCGGATCGGCCGAAAAGTCGGCGCGCAGAGGGAGCGTGTTGGCGAGAAAGCCGATCAGGTTTTCCAGCTCGGTCCGCTCGCGGTTGGCGATCGGCGTGCCCACCACCACGGACTCCTGGCCACCATAGCGGTGGAGCAGGGCTTGAAAACCGGCCAGCACGGTCATGAACCCGGTGGCGCCCTGGCGGCTCCCCAGCTTGAGCAGCGAGGCGGAGAGCGCGGCCGGGATCTGCCGCCGGGTCCGTCCGCCGCGGAAGCTCTGCACCGGCGGCCGGGGCCGATCGAGCGGCAGCTCCAGCAAGCCGGGAGCCCCGGCGAGCTGGCGCCGCCAGTAGTCGATCTGTTCCGCCAGCACCTCGCCTTGGAGCCAGCTTCGCTGCCAGGCGGCGAAATCGGCGACTTGGATGGGCAGCTCGGGGAGCTGCGAGGACCGCCGTTCGGACGCCGCCCGGTAGAGCTCGATCAACTCCCGCGACAGCACGTCCACCGACCAGCCGTCGCCGCTCACGTGATGGATGGTGAAGAGCAGCACGTGGTCGTACGGGTCGAGGCGCAGGAGGAGGGTGCGCACGACCGGCAGCCGGGCGAGGTCGAAAGGCCGCGCCGACTGTTGACCGGCGAGCCACAGGGCCAGCGGTTCGCGCGCCGCCATCGACAGGGCCGAGAGATCGACGACCGGGAGCGGCTGCCGGGCGGCCGGGGCGATCACCTGGAACGGATCGCCGTCGGCCACGGCCAGTGTCGTCCGCAGCGTCTCGTGGCGCCGCACCACTTCGGTCAGGCTGGCGGCGAGAGCCGGCACGTCGAGCGGGCCGTTCAACCGGAAGTCGAAAGGCATGTTGTAGACCGAGGAGAGCGGGTCCATCTGGTGGAGGAACCAGAGACGCTGCTGGGCGAAAGAGAGCGGGAGCCGTCCCTCTCTCGGTACGGCGACGAGCGGCGGCAAAGTCCTACCCGATCCGCTCCGGCGCGCCGTCTCGACGCGGGCGGCAAGGTCGGCAAGAACCGGGGCCGCGAACAGATCGCGCAGCGGCATCTCGACGCCGAACGTGGCGTTCAGGCGCGCCATGGCTCGCGTGGCGACCAGCGAGTGGCCGCCGAGGTCGAAGAAGTGACTGCCCCGGCCGATCTTTTCGAGACCGAGAAGCTCGGCCCAGATCCCGGCGAGAATCTCTTCGACCGGCGTCCGCGGCAAATCGACCTCGCCGTGGGATTGCTGTTCCGGGTCCGGCAGAGCGCGCCGGTCCAGCTTGCCGCTGGGCAGCCGCGGCAGGGCATCCAGCAGCACGAACGCGGCCGGGACCATGTATTCCGGCAGCCGCCGGCCCAGCTCGTCGCGCAGCTCCGGCACCAGGTTCCGCGCGAGCTTGCCGGCCAACGGATCGTTCGCAAAGTCACGCCAGGGACCTCGCGGGACTTCCAGCGCCGGGAACGAGCCGTCCGGGGGGGGGCTGTCCCGGCGGACCAGGCGCACGTCCATCAGGCCGACGCCCGTGGTCGATTCACCGATCGCCACCCTGTAGGGCAGATCCGCTTCGAGCTGCCACAGCCGCTCGGGGTCGATTCCGGAGATCCCGTCGGTGGCCGCGCCGTACTCCGAACGCAGTTCTTCCACCCGGGTCCTGTCACCGGACGACAGATGGGCTAGAAGCTCCGCTTCGCCGGCCAGCCGCGCGTTGGGCACCGCGGCCAGCTCCACCCGCTCGGGAGCCTCGCGTTCGAGCCGTTCGCGCAGGGCGGACGCCGAAAGTCCCAGCTCGCGCCAGTTCCACCGCGCGGTCGCCCGCGTCTCGCCCTCGGGCCGGGCGCGCAGCACGGCGTCGTAGCGGAAGCGGGTCAGCTCGTTGTGGCTCTTGCCGCGCCGGAGCTGGATCTCGGCCTGGCCGATTCCGGGAAGGTGCCGGCGCAGCGCCAGAAACAGGGCGGGATCGAGCACCAGCTCCTCATCCGCGGCGGCGGCCCGGCGCACCCGCCGGGCCAGCTCCGGGACCGCCAGGCCCGCTTCGGCCCGATGCAGCTCCCCCGAAGCGTGGAGCGCTTCGAGCAGGTTCCGGCTGCGCAGGTCGCCGATGAAGAGGAACCCGCCGGGCGCGAGCGCCGCGGCGGCCTTTTCCAGCACCGCCACGAGGTAGTCCACCCCCGGGAAGTACTGGACCACCGAGTTGAGCACGATCGCGTCGAAGCTCCCCGGCTCCACGTCCGAAAAGTCGTCCGCCGCCCGGCGCTCCAGCTCGACGCCGGAAAGCCCCATCCCTTCCAGCCGGCGGCGCAGGGAGTTGACGGCCACGGCGGAAAAATCGGTGGCGCGGTACGCCTCGACATGGGGTGCGATGCGGAACAGCAGCAGCCCCGTG
>Ga0134122_10000195_pt1 | contig 37181 bp, 24 predicted proteins | sample KB302_FD_96461 | JGI IMG/M metagenome (GOLD analysis project Ga0134122, IMG submission 96461) | Terrestrial soil microbial communities without Nitrogen fertilizer from Kellogg Biological Station, Michigan, USA - KB3-0-2 | ecosystem: Environmental > Terrestrial > Soil > Unclassified ... | reverse complement strand
TACGGGGCGCTGGCGCGCGACGGCATCTCGTGCGCGGTGTGCCACCACATCGACGCCAAGGGCCTGGGCACCCCCTCCACCTTCACCGGCAACTTCTTCGCGGGGCCGCCGGCGCAGCTCAACGGGCCGTACGACGACCCGCTGCCGAAGCCGATGGAGAACGCGCTGGGCATCACGCCGAAGGGCGCTCCGCAGATCAAGTCGTCCGACCTGTGCTCCACCTGCCACGCGATCAACCTCCCGGTGCTGGACGGGAAGGGAAAGATCATCGGCTTCTCCTACGAGCAGGCCACGTCGCTGGAGTGGGAGAACAGCTCGTTCGCCGGGCCCTCCGGCCGGAGCTGCCAGGACTGCCACATGAAGACGGAGTACGGGGGCAAGCCGCTGGCGTTCAAGATCGCCAACATCGAGGACAGCACCTTCCCGGCCACCACGGACCGGCTGCCGGACGCGGACATCGCGCTGAAGGCTCGAGAGCCCTTCTCGCGCCACACGCTGTACGGCCTCAACGTCTTCCTGGGCGCCTTCTTCGAACAGTTCCCGCTGGAGCTGGGCTACCGGCAGTTGGACTTCCTGAACGGCGGACCGGTCCCGCCGCTGGTCACCGGGCGGCAGTCGGCGCTGCTGCAGGCGACCGAGTCCGCGAGCGTGACCATCGACCGGGTGCAGCAGACCGCGACCGGCATCCGCGCCAAGGTGACGATCCAGAACCTGACCGGGCACGACTTCCCCAGCGGCGTGGGCTTCCGGCGCGCGTTCCTGGAGGTGCAGGTGCTGGGGGCGGACGGCAAGCCGCTGTGGGCCTCCGGGCGGACGTCGCCGGTGGGCGTCATCCTCGACGGCGTCACGGACCAGCCGCTCCCCAGCGAGTTCTTCGAAGTGGGGCCGGACGGGAAGCAGGCGTTCCAGGACCATCACCAGGTGGTCCGGAGCGGGAGCGAGGCGCAGATCTACGAGGAGCTGGTGCAGGACTCCGAGCGGAAGTTCACCACCAGCTTCCTCCACCGCGTGTACCTCGACGTGAAGGACAACCGGCTCCGACCGGCCGGGTGGCGGCGCAACGGCCCGTTCGCGGAGGTGACCAAGCCGGAGGGGAAGGCGACCCTCGCCGATCCGAGCTACTCGGGGAAGGTGCTCACCGGGTCTGACCAGGTGGAGTACGAGATCTCGCTCCCGCCGGACCAGCTGGCGAAGGCGCGGAAGCTGACGGTGTCGCTCTACTACCAGGCCACGCCGCCCTACTACCTGATGCAGCGCTTCGACAGCGCCGCGCGCGGCCCCCTCAAGGACGACACCGCGCGGCTGTACTACGTCGCCTCGCACCTCAACACCGACGCGCGCGCGGAGGACGGGACCCGGTACCTGGAGGGGTGGAAGCTCCTGCTCGCCCAGGAGTCCGAGCCACTGGGATCACCGTGAGCGCGTCGGAGCCGGTCCGGGTCTTCATCTCCTACTGCCACCAGCCGGAAGCGCATCGAGAGCTCGCGCTGCAGCTCGCCAACCGCCTGCGTCAGGATGGGGTGGACGCACGGATCGACCGCTACACTCCGTCGCCGCTCGAAGGGTGGGCGCGCTGGACGAGCCGCGAGCTCGAGCATGCCCGCTTCGTCCTCGTGATCTGCAGCCGCGCCTACCGCGAGCGGTTCGACGCAGATGCGGGGGCGCCGTCCGGGGTCGGATGGGAGGCGGACCTCATCCGGCAGGGTCTCTACCAGCGCGGTCAGCAGCAGCGGTTCATTCCGGTGCTGTTCGAGGGGGACGAAGGCGCCGTGCCGGCGGAGCTGGCGAAGTACACGCGGTATCGCTACCCGGCAGAGTACGACTCGCTCTTCCGTCAAGTGACGGACCAGCCGGAGGTGCTCGCTCCGTCCATCGGGTCGCTGCGGACGCTGATGCCGTTGCCGATCGCTGCGCCGGTCTCGGAAGGGGCGACGGACGACGTGGTTGGCCCCCGGATCTGGAACGTGCCCTCCCGGCCGGACCAGTTCCTCGCGCGCGCCGAGCTCGACAAGCTGAGGTCGATCTTGCTCTGGGGTGGCGCTCAGACCGTAGCGATGGCAGGCCAGCACGCCAAGCTCGGGATCCAGGGGATGCCTGGCGTCGGCAAGACGGTGCTGGCGGTGGCGCTCGCGACGGACGCGGCCGTGCAGAAGGCGTTCCCGGGCGGGATCTTCTGGCTGACCATCGGCCGGGATCCGGACGGGCTGGTGGGGTGGCAAGAGCAACTGGCCACGGCCGCCAGCGGCCGGGTCGTGCAGTTCGACAACCCCGGGCACGGCAAGGCGCGGCTACGGGACCTGTTCGCGCGGCGACCGCCGTCGCTGCTCATCCTGGACGACGTGTGGAGCGTCGACCACGCCGATCCGTTCAACGTACTGGCCGCGCCAAGCAAGCTGTTGATCACTACACGCAACAAGGAGGTTGCGTACGGCCTTGGGGCGAAGATCCGGGAGATCACCGAGCTCAGCCCGGACGACGCGCTGACGCTGCTCGCGGCTTACGCCGAGCGCCCCGTGGATGATCTGCCCCGGGTCGCAGCCGCCATCGTACGCGAGTGCGGGGAACTGCCCCTCGCGCTCGCCATGGCTGGGGCCATGCTGCGTGGCCGGCCCGACAACCGGTGGGATTCGCTGCTAGAGCAGTTGAAGCGGTCGAACCTCGAGCACCTGGCCGCCACCCTCCCGGACTACCGGCAGCACCGGAGCATGCTGGCGGCGATCAACGCATCGGTGGACGAGCTACCCGAGCAGGAGCGCTCGTGTTTCTTCGACGTGGCCACCTGCGCCCGCTACGGCGCCTTGCCGGAATCGGTGCTCCACCTGCTCTGGAGGGATACTCCGGGATGGAGCCTCTCCATCACCCAGCGCATCATCGATGCGCTCCTCGACCGCGCTCTCATCCAGCAGGCAGCGCGCGAGCAGATCACGATCCACAACCTGCAGCATGACTACGTTCGCGCGGTCGGCGGCGATCTGAGACCGCGCCATCAGCGCCTGGTGCGCGCCTATCTGGACGGCACGCCGGACCGCGCGTTCCATGCGGTGGGCAATGACGGCTATTTCTTCGAGCACATCGCCAAACACCTGCTTGAAGGGGAGGGACCCAGCGCCTTGCGCGCGCTGCTGCTCGACGAACGCTGGCTGGAGGCCAAGCTGCGGGCAACCGAGCCCAACGCACTTCTAGCCGACTTTGACCTGTTGGAGTTGGAGGGCGACCGCGTCCTCCAGATGCTGCGCGATGCGCTCCAACTCTCCGTTCATGTACTTGGGCCCCGCCCTGCCGAGTTGCCCGCGCAGCTCGTGGGGCGCCTACGCAGCCTGCCGCACGAGGAACTCCGACTCCTATGCGCGCGGGTCGAGGCGCAGATACCCTCAGCGCAACTGCTACCGCTGTGGCCTACGCTGACGCCTCCTGGCGGAGCGCTGATGTGCACGCTGGATGGGCACCAGGGGTTCGTGCAAGCGGTCGCGCTGAGCACCGACGGGACAACGGTCCTATCCGGCTCCGAGGACAAGTCGCTCAAGGTGTGGAGCCTCGCTACGGGGAAGGCGCTGCGCACGTTGGAGGGCCACCAGGGCGCGGTGACGTCGGTGGCACTGAACGCTGATGCGTCGATCGCTATCTCCGCGTCGGCGGACCGGACGCTGCGAGTCTGGGACGTGGCCACCGGGAGAGCGCTCCGCGTCCTCGAAGGCCACACCCGGCCGGTACAGGCCGTCGCGCTGAGCCCAGATGGGAAGACGGCAGTATCCGGCGCTGGAGATCGGACCCTGAAGGTCTGGGACGTCCTGTCCGGCGCGCCGTTGCGCACGTTGGAGGGCCACCAGGGCTCGGTGCGCGCGGTCGCACTGGGGAAGGACGGCCATACCGTTGTCTCTGGGAGCAAAGACGGGACGGTGAGGGTCTGGAGCATCGTCACCGGGGACCTGGTACGGACGCTAGAGGGGCACAAAGGCTGGGTGCTCTCCGTGGCACTGGGCCAGGACATGCGGACCATAGTCTCAGTGTCCGACGACGGAACCGCGAAGGTCTGGAGCCTCCCGGATGGGAAGGAGATCTGTTCGCTGGTGGGCCACGAGGGTTGGGTCCTCTCGGTGGCGCTGAGCGCCGACTGCCGGACCGCCGTGACGGGTTCCAGCGACGGGACCCTGCGGATCTGGGACGTCCAGACTGGCCGCCGCCTGAATACGTGGAGTGACCAGGAGAGCTGGGTATGGTGCGTGGCGTGTAGCCAGGACGCCAAGACAGTGCTGGCAGCTTCCAACAACCTCAAGAGCTGGCGCGTGACAGACCGCGAAGTCCGGGCCTCCAGCCAGCGCTCGGTTCGGATCGAGTCCGTCGCTCTGAGCAATCGAGGCGACACAGCCCTGGTTGCCTCGGAGGGCGCCGTGGTGGTGGTCGACGTGGCCACCGGTTCGACAGTGCGAATCCTCGAAGGTCATCGAGGCTGGCTGCGTGCCGTCGCCTTCAGCCCGGATGGTGCGATGGCCGTCTCCGGCTCGGAGGACGCCACCCTCAGGGTCTGGGACATTCAAAACGGGCGGACGCTACGAGTGCTGGAGGGGCACCAGGGCGTGATCCAAGCGGTGGCATTCAGTGGCGATGGCCGGACCATCGCATCTGCTTCTTCGGATCAGACGGTGCGGACCTGGGATGCGACCACCGGTGAACAGCGCGCCGTGCTCACCGGTCATAAAGGAGTTGTCCAAGCGGTGGCGTTGAGCGGCGATGGGCGGCGAGCGGTCTCTGGCTCCACGGAAACGGTCCTGTACGTCTGGGATCTCGTGGCCGGGTGCCTCGCGGCGACGCTCACGGGTCACGAAGGCTCCGTGCTATCGGTCGCCATCAGCCAGGACGGACTCACGGCGCTCTCTGGGTCGACCGACAAGACATTGAAGATCTGGGACGTCCGGACCGGTCAGGTGCGGCATACCCTTGAGGGGCACCAGCGGTGGGTGCAAGCAGTCGCGCTTACGGCCGATGGCCAGCTTGCCATCTCGGGCTCGATCGACAAGACCGTCCAAGCTTGGGACGTTCACACCGGCGCACTGCTGGCGACGTTCACCGTGGAGTCCCCCGTGACCAGCCTCGCCGTGGATGCCTCGGGTCGCGTGCTCACTGGCGACTCAGTCGGCCGGATGCACTTGTTTGCCCTTCGCCTGAGGCGGTAATCAATCATCGGCCGCTCCCACGGCTCGCTCGATCAGGCTGCATAGCAACGGGAGCTTGATTGGCTTTGGCACGACACCGAATGGATCGAGTTCGTCCCTCCGGACGCTGGTTCCGGCGGTGATGACGACCACAGGGATCTGGGCCAGCTTGGGATCCCGATGCTGCTCACTCCAGAACTGGTAGCCGTCCATGACGGGCATCATGAGATCGAGGACGATCACGTCGGGGGCCCCGGAGGCGCGCATCGTCTCCAGCGCCTCACGGCCATTCCAAGCGACCTTAACTGAATACCCCAGCGCCTTTAGGATGGCCGCCAGTGTGAAGAGGATGTCCTCTTCGTCGTCGATGACGAGGATGGATTTCCCCACCCCTTACCCGTAACACCAGCGCGTGCGCGCTCGCAAGCTACGCCGGGGTCGCGCCTGCGGTGGCGTTCTCGCCGGGCACGATCCGGAGCGCGGCGCCCTCCGGTGGCGCCGCCTTGCCGATGCGGAAGTTGAGCTTGAACACCTCGGTGGCCGTGGAGTGCTTGGCGGCGTGGAAGGCGCGCGCGCCGTCCTTCCTCGCCACCTTCAGCAGCACCGGCACCCCGCCGGGTGCTTCGCCGCCCAGCTGGACAGGTCGTAGACGTAGCCATCGATGACCGTCCAAACTGACTCACTACCTCTCGGGGCGCTTGCGCTCAGTGCGTCGTCCCCGGCATCGCGCCCAGCTTCGTCTGGAGCACGCGGCTGACGGCGTGGAAGGGCCTGGGGAGCAGGGCCCAGCGGTCGTCCAGCCAGACCAGTCCCTCGTAGCGGACCCCCGGCGTGCCGGGCGTCCTCGACCACGACCAGGTGAGCCACACCCGGCTCGGCACCATCCAGGGGGCGATGTCGCGGTAGCCGCGCGGGAACGGGTCGGACAGCTCGCTGGGGAAGCGGAGCAGGCCCGCGGTGGCGGCGGTGATCGCCAGCTCCTTCATGCCGTCGCCCACGTTGGCCAGGGGCGGCCGCGCCCACTCCGCCATCACCAGGTCCGCCACGTCGGAGGCGATGTCCTCGTCGAACAGCTTGGCGATGTCCGCGCGGCGCGGCGCCAGGGTCGCCACGTAGGAGCGCTCGTTGAGCCGGTGCAGGAAGCCGCGCGCCGCCTCCGCCAGCAGCCGCAGCGTGGTCAGCACCTTCACCCGCGCGTCCACCAGCTTGTCCAGCTTGTGCGCCAGGTCCCCCGCCGCCTTCGCCACCAGCGGCTCCGGGTCGCCCTTCATCTTCTCCACGCGGTCGCGGAGGTCCAGCCGGTCCGTCTCCCCCGCGGCGAAGAGGCAGCGCAGGCGGGCGCGGACGTCGGGCGACTCCAGGCCGGTGCGCACCTGCGGCGGCTCCAGCAGCTTCACCCGGGCGGCGATGGCGGCGCGCACGGCCGGCGGCGCGTAGCCGGCGTCCAGCACGCGGAGCTGCACGGCCGGGTTGAAGGTGTACGTGAGGAACGGCTTGTGCCCGCGGTAGGTCCAGCCCGCCAGCTCCGGCTCGCCGGGGACCAGCGAGGGCACCCCGGAGGCCCCGCCCACCTCGGGGTCGCGCTCGAAGCCGGTGGCGCGCAGGTCCTGGTCCAGCTCGGAGAAGGGGACCTCCGGGTCGACGATCAGCGACTGGCCGAGCTGGTACGGGTCCATCTCGGCGGCACCGTAGTTCGCCGGCCCGGCGCGCGCGAGGTCGCACTTGATGGGCCTGTCCCGAGCGCGCGCCCGGAGATGGCTCAGGTGGCGCGCGGGGGCGGCGGCTGGCGGAGCTCGGAGGGGAGGTCGCGCCCCACCTTGCGGTACTCGTCCTGGAGCGCGCGGGCGATGTCGCGCAGCTCGATGGCGCGGTTGTCCTCGCGGGCGAGCACCGCGGCGGTGAGGACGGCGTTGCGGATCTGCCCGCCGGTGAGGTCGGCCACCGCCACCAGCTTGCCCAGGTCGCGGGGCGGGAGCGCGTGCGCGCCGCCCAGGTGCGACTCCCAGAGCGCGCGCCGCTCCTGCGGGCCGGGGAGGGGGAAGTCCACGATGGCGTCCAGCCGTCGCATGAAGGCGGTGTCGAAGCGGGACTTGCTGTTGGAGGTGAGCAGCGCGATGCCGTCGAAGGACTCGATGCGCTGGAGCAGGTAATTGGTTTGCTGGTTGGCGAAGCGGTCGTTGGAGTCGCGCACGTCGGTGCGCTTGCCGAAGAGGGAGTCCGCCTCGTCGAAGAGGAGGATGAGGTCGCCGTGCTCGGCGAGGGCGAAGAGCTGGGCGAGGTTCTTCTCCGTCTCGCCGATGTACTTGGAGGTCACCGAGGCCAGGTCCACCCGGTACAGCGGCAGCGCCAGCCGGGTGGCCAGCCAGCCGGCGGCCAGCGTCTTGCCGGTGCCGGAGGGGCCCACGAAGAGCGCGCGCACGCCGGCGCGGTAGCGGGTGCGGGCGGAGGGGCCCAGGCCCTCGGTGAGGCCGTCGCGGGCGCGGCAGCGGGCGAGGAGGAGCTGGAGCTGCGAGGCGAGCTCGGCCGGGAGGACCAGCGCGTCGTCGCCCACCGGGTCGGGCAGCGCCTCCGCCAGGGAGCCCAGCCCGCCGCCCTCGGCGCTCCAGGCGGCGGAGAGGACGTCCTCGCGTTCGGGGTGGGCGCGGCCGTGGAGGCGGGCGCTCCGCTTGGCGAGCGAGGCCAGCTGGGCGATGCGGCCGGCGCCCTGGCGGTGGTGGCGCGCCAGCTCCGCGGGGAGGTCGCTTTCGCTCTTGCCCAGGGCGTGCTCCCAGAGCGTGCGGCGCTCGTCGCGCTCGGGGATGGAGACGGTCCAGCGGAGGGCGCCGTGGCCCTCGGAGTCGAGGGTGCCCTCGCGGCCGATGAGCGCCAGCACCGGGCCCCGGTAGAAGGGGATGGGCGGGAGGTCCTTGCGCTCGCCGGGGCCGAGGTCGTGGACGTGGACGGGGAGGAGGCCGCGCTGGAGGAGGAAGGGGGCCAGGCCGGCGAGTCGGTCGCCCTCGATGAAGAGGGGGCGGCGGCCCAGCTCGCGGCAGAGGGCGGCGGCGACGGAGCGGCCCTCGAGGGGTGAGGGGCAGCGGATGATGAGCGCGCCGCGGGGGCTGCCGTCGGAGAGGGCGGCGGCGTGGCGGCGGACCGTATCGAGGATGGAGGGTGGGAGGGGGACGGGGTCGAGGGTGCCCAGGCCGATGGCGGCGCCGGGCCAGTCGGCGTCCTGGCCGCAGAGGGCGAGGTACTGCGGGAGGGGGAGGGCGACGGCCTGTTCGGTGAGGGGGGCGTCCTCGCGCACGCGGGAGAGGAGGCCGGAGGCGAGGGCGGGTCCGGAGGCGAGCTCGCGGAGGGGATCGTCCGGGCCGGAGGCGGCGGCGGAGAAGGCGCGGGCGAGGAGGCCCAGGGTGGGGCGGGAGGATTCGATGGGGGCCTGGAGGTAGGCGACGGCGCCGCCGATGCGAGGGTCCTCCTCGACGGCGAGGGCGAGGGCGACGGAGAGGACCTCGAGGACGGAGAGGCCGAGGTGGCGGGCGAGCTGGATGAGGCCCACGTCCTCGGGCACCGGGGCGAGCTGGGCGGCGCGGGCGGCGGTGGGCCAGGCCTCGCCGAGGGATTCGAGGGGTTCGCGGAGGCACTCCAGCGCGTCCGCGGCGGGGTCGGTGAGGTGACCCAGGGCGGCGAGGGCACAGCTCCGCAGGGGGCGGGGCGTGGCGGCCATGGCGATCACGCCGGCGATGGGCTCAGGCTGGGGGGAGCTCGCCATAGAGGTAATGGTAGCGGATGACGCGGCCGAGCCAGGGGACCCAGCCGGGGTCGATGTCGAGGCCGGCGCTGCGGATCCGGAAATCCGCCTGGGTGTGGTCGAAGAGGACGTCGAGGTGGGTCCGGGTGGCGGCCACGCGGGCCGGGCGGAGGACCAGCGAGCGGAGGGAGAGCTTCGCCCGGGTGCGGAGCAGGCGGGCGGTCGCCAGAGAGAGCGTGCGGAGGAGGAGCTCCAGATCGGATGTACGCGCGAGCGCGAGACGGTTGATCTCGCGCGCTTCGCGCGGAAGCGAATCAGGCGCTCGCGCGCTGGAATCAGGAATGTGCGCCTCGCGCGAGGTTGAATCAGGCGTGGCACCGGGAGCGGGAGCGCGCGCTTCGCGCGGAAGCGAATCGGGTACTCGCGCGCCGGAATCAGGAATGTGCGCTTCGCGCGAAGCAGAATCAGGCACCACGCCAGGAGCGAGAGTGCGCGCTTCGCGCAAAGTGGAGTCAGGCGCTTGCGCGCCAGAATCCAAAACACCCGCTTCACGCGCGAGCGGATATCGGACGGCGAGCACCATGCGTTCGCGCGCGTCTGCTTCGATCACGCGACCCTCATTCGTCGCGCTCTCTCGCCACGGCAGGCGCGCGCCCGAGCGTTCGCGGAACCGCTCCGACGCCTCGAACGCGCACGGAGCTCCCAGCGGAGGCAACTCGCCCAACCTCAGCGCCCCCACCACCGGATCCTCCGGCCCGATGCCCAGTCGCCTCGCCACCCACGCCAGGAAGTGCTCCGCCACCGCGCGCTCCTGCAGCGCGGGCTGCGCCTCCAGCATCCCCGGCAGCCCCAGGTAGTCCAGCGCGTGCACCAGGAACAGCAGCCCGCCCGCGCGCGTGGGCTGCGGCGTCTCGGGCCATGGCCCCACCGACGGCGCAGGCGCCCGCTCCGGCGCCTCACGACGCCGTGCCGGACCCGCTGGAGGCTCCGACGGCGGCGCAGGCCGTCTCGCCTCCGGCGCTGCCTCGATCTCCGACTCCTCCTGCTTCCGCTCCACTTCCGGCGCCTCCGGAGCGAGTCGCAGGCGAGGCGCGGCCGGCGGTGCCTCCGCCGTCGCGACCGGCCTCGGTCGCCGCACCTCTTCCTGCACGGGCGCCGGAACCTCGCGCGCGCGTGGCTCGACGGGCTCCTCCGGCGGCGGCCGCCGACTCCGAGCGACGGGCGCCACCGCCGCCACCACGCGCATCGCCCGCGCGGGCAGCTCCGCCTCCACCACCCTCGCCGGCCTCGGCATCGACAGCACCACCGCCGCCAGCCACACGCTCCGCAAGTCCTCCGGCCCCCACGTCCCCACCCACTCCTCCAGCACCTTCCGCGCCCTCGGCGGCACCGCCTCCACCTCCGGCGCGGGCGCCCTCGCCAGCACCACCCCGCGCGGCACCTCCGGCGCGAGCCCCCAGAACGCCCTCGCCAGGCCCGGCCCGTCCGACCACCGGAGCGCGCCCAGCAGCGGCGCCACCGCACCCCGCTCCACCAACCCCTCCACCAGCGCCACCGCCGCCGCCGGCCCGGGCTCCGCCTCCAGCGCCGCCCTCAGCACCGCGCGCAGCGCCTCATCCCTCGGCTTCCCCCACGCCTCCGGCACCACCAGCGGCCAGAACCACGCCCCCATCGCCCCCGGCGCGCCGATCCGCGCCGCCACCGCCACCAGCGCCTGCACCGCGTCCGCGAAGTACACCGCGTCCGCCGCCTCCGCCCCCTCCTCCTCCGCGTGCATCGCCGTGCTCGCCAGCGCGCGCACCCTCCGCTCCAGCGCCAGCGCCAGCGACGAAGAGCTCCGGTCCGGGCGGATGGTCCCCACCGCGAGCGACCGGATGAACAGCACCCGCCCGCGGCCGGGATCGGGCATGGACGCCGTGCGCAGCGCGTCCTCCAGCAGCAACGCCCCCCGCTGCACCAGCGCGGGCGTGGCGGCGCGGAGCCGCACGCTGCGGACGCGCCGGCCCTCGCTCATCGCAGCTTCGTCGCCAGCGTCCGGGTCGCCAGCGCCGTCACCGTCGGCGCCGGAGGCGGCACCGCGGGCCTCGGGATGGGCAGCAGCGACCCCGGATGGCTGGGCTCGCTGAACTTCGCCACCGTGTTCTCCGCCAGCGACACCACCTCCGCCGACGCCGAGAACACCCTCGCCCGCGCGCTGCCGCCCGCCAGGTCCTCCACCACCGCCTGCACCGTGTGCTCCCCGCTGCTGAGCAGCACGTGCATCCCGATCCGCACCCGCGTCGGATCCACCGCCACCTCCATCAGCCCGCCCACCTTCGCCGGGTGCGGCTTGGGCAGGTGCCCGGAGACGATCTCGTCCACCGGCGCGTGCGAGGCCAGCAGGATCGCCGTCCGCACCACGTCGTTGATCAGCGACTTCGCCTCCGCCACCGACAGGTTCATCTGGCCGAACAGCCAGTCCACCAGCTCCTGCAGGTGGCGCCGCTCCGCCGACTGCAGCTCGTTCCACCTCGGCAGCGCGGAGAGCTGCCGCAGGTCGAACGGCGCGTCGTACTCGCTCACCAGCTCCGCCCAGTCCAGCCGGACGCGCGGGCTGACCTGCCCGAACAGCACGTGCAGGTGGGTGGCCACCTTGGTGATCTTCTCCACCTCCTGCGCCGCCCACTGCGACACGTCAGGCCGCCCGTGCCCGCCCGCCGCCAGGTCCCCGAACGTCACGTGCAGGTGCGCCAGGCTCTGCAGCTCCGCCCACCCGCGCATCGCCAGCGACTCCACGTCCAGCGTCGCGGTGGCGGCGCGCGTCTTGGCGATGGCCAGGTTCTGCGCCCCCAGCGCCCGCACCACGCCGTCCCCGGCGCGCGTGGGCGCCCGGTTGATCGCCGGCGGCGGCGGCGCCACGTGCACCAGCGCGCGCGCCCGCGCCGCGTTGAGCGAGGCCAGCACCACGTCCAGCCGGTCCAGCTGGAGGTGGACCTGCGGCCCGTTGGTGAACCACGACACCGGCGCGTCCCGCAGCACGTGGATCAGCGTCCACAGCTCCGGCGGGGCGGCCCGCGACTCCGCCAGCGCCGCCGGCAGCTCGGACACGTACAGCCCGGTGTCCAGCGCGCGCGTGGGCGGCGGCTTCTCCATCTGGGAAGTTCGCGGGCGTTGGTACACCAGGAACTTCACGTGCTCCCGCCGGACGCGGTCGCGCCGGTCGTTGATCACCTTCAGCCGCGCCTCCTCCTCCGCCAGCAGCGCCCGCGCCACCACCAGGTCCTGCCGGCCCTCGGCGATCCCCTTGCCCAGCACCGTCAGCCGCGAATTCCCGGACGAGAGCAGCCCGTTCAGCTCCGACAGGAGCGTCGCCGACTCCACCAGCACCGTCTGGTAGTCCTGCACCCGGTCCTCCACCCCGCGGAGCGCGTTGAGCAGGTCCTCCAGCTGCGCGATGGCGGTGGAGAAGTACGTCGACTCCTGGGCGCGCGGCGGCACCTTGGGCGCCACGTAGTTGGTGAACACCGTGTTCCAGTCGTCCACCGACAGCCGGAGCAGGTCCACCAGCGGGACGGAGGTCCGGATCTCCGGCGCCGGGATGATGCCCGCCCGGCCGATGATGCCCGTGGGGGGCACGCGCGACGCGCGCCACGGCACCGGCCTCACGTCCGCCAGCAGCGCGCCGGTGATGTCGAAGTCCATCCCCGCCAAGAGCCCCAGGGTGCGCGCCATCAGGTCGCGCTTGGTGGTCATCGCCCCCTGGAGGGTGTCGATCACCGGGTTGATCTTGGTGAGCTGGGACTTGAGGTCCCCGGGGTCGGCCTTGGTGGTGGTGGAGTACGAGATGGTCCGCTTCAACCCCCCGATGAACGTGGCCACGTCCATCTGGGTCGCCGGCCGCACCTCCGCCACCGCGATCTGCGCCAGCACCGGCGAGGTGGAGAGCACCGAGGAGGTGCTGTTCCCCAGCATCAGCTGCCGGATGCGGTGGATCTCCGTCTGCACCCGGAGGAAGGCCGCGTCCAGCGCCTCGTCCACCTTCCCGTTGCGCACCGCCAGGTCGTTGGCCACGCCCAGCAGGCCCAGCGACCGGTAGGTGCGGTTGGTGTTGTTCTCCACCGGCCGCCGCCAGAGCAGGCCCTCGCGCCCGCGGGAGAGCACGTCCACGTCGTTCCCTCGCCGGATGACGGCCGGCGAGGTCTGCGACAGCTCCGTGCCCAGAGACTCCATCGGCGCCCAGGCGGTGCCGTCGAACGAGGTGCGCTTGAGGTGCCCGTCCACCGTCCGGGCCACCACGTCCAGGCGCGACCCGTCGTCGGAGGGCGACATCGCCGGGACCAGGCTGAGGTCGTGGCCCACCGCCACCCACGGGCCCCACGGCGGGATGAGGATCACCTCGCCGTCGCCCCCCGCGTTGATGGGGCCCAGCCCCTGCGGCGGCGTCGACCGCGGCGGCTGGAGCGTCGACGGGTCGGTGTAGCGCGAGTGCCAGAGCGTCGCGCTGCCGTCCAGCGCCAGCAGGTCGATGTGCGAACCGGTGACGCAGGCGTTGAGCCACCGCACCGCCGTGCCGGGCGGGACGTGGAACTGGCTCTGCGGGGGCAGCGACGGGTCGCCCAGCAGCGACACCTGCCAGATGTCGTGGTTGTACTCGATGTTCAGCCCGCCGGAGCGGATCCGGTCCGTGATGAGCGCGAACGCGTGCACCACGCCCTTGAGCGCCACCGCCACCGGATCACCGATGACCCGCTGGTTGGGCAGCCCGGTGTTGGGAAGCGGGATGGCCTGCGGGCTGCTGGAGCCGGTGTTGGACACCCGCACCCGCCAGAGGATGCGGCCCTTGGGGACGTTCCCGTTGGGGTCCGGCGGCGGCGGCCCGCCGTAGACCACCTCGGTGCGGCCCTCCACCACCCACGCCGCGGCGGGCTGGGTGCGGCAGCGCTCCGCCACGGTGCGCGGCTGGGTGAACGCCGGCTTCGCCGCGCGGGTGTCCACGAAGCAGGTGCGCAGGTTGTCCTGCTGGTCGCGGAAGAAGAGGTCCAGCCGGCCGCGCCCGGAGATGGACGCCGCCGGCCCGGACTTGGCGCGGATCTGCGGGAGGAGGGGCAGGCCGGTGTCGGGGTTGGTGGTGAACGGCTGCACCTGCACCAGCCCGCTCCAGGACCGCCCGTCGAAGGTGCGGTACCAGAGGGTGCGGAACGGCCCGCGGCCCATCACGTGCGCCTTGTCCGGCCGGGAGATCGCCAGCGGCGCGCCGGTGAGCTGCCCCTGGAACTCGCGCCGCGGGTCCGGCAGGTTGTCGCCCGTGGGCGGCGGGTGCGGGATCTGCACCGACACGATGTCCACCGGCTGCTCCCAGGCGGGCGCGTACCGGTTCTGCAGCAGCGCCACCGCCTTGGGCACGACGCCGTTGACCGTGTCGTAGAGGTCCTCGTCCCGCCCTTCGGGGAGCTCGGCCGGGACGTAGCGGGACTCGTCCACGTCCGCTTCCGGGTCGGAGGCGGGGTAGCGGTCCGGCCGCGCGCCGGAGATGGCGTCCTGGAGCACGTTGAGCCGCGACCGCACCACCGAGCGCCGCTTGAGGTTGATGCCCAGCCGCTGCAGGCCCTGCTCGATGGTGTCGATGAACACCGGGTCGAGCGGCTCGTCGATCAGCAGGCGCGGCTCGTAGACGGACTCCGGCACCGGCACCAGCACGCGGACCAGCTCGGTGCGGCAGAGGTCCAGGGGCTCCAGCGAGGCGCTGGCGCGCGCCACCGCGTCCAGCTGCTCGAAGGGGATGGGCACCGCCTCGATCTGGAAGCGCGGCGGGAAGAAGCGCACCGTCCACTCGCGGTAGTCCACCGCATCCTTGGGCAGCACGCCCACCGGCGGCAGCCGCCGGAAGGACTTCACCGCGCTCCCGTCGGAGATGGAGCCCGGCGTCAGCGAGGCCAGCTGCTCGCTGAACTGGAGGATGCGCGCCTGCCACAGGATGGGCGACCCGCGCTCCTTGACGAACCGGGTCCGCGCCTGGGGCAGCCCGCCCTGACGCGCCACCGAGCTGCGGTCCACCCACAGCGGCCGCTTCTGGTCGTCGAACCCCAGCAGCGCCAGCGGGACGCCGCGCGCCTCCCACGCGAAGAGGTGGCCCGGCTTGCGGCGCCGCTCGCGGTCGAACAGCTGGTACGCCAGCCGGCTTCGCCATCTCCGGCTGAGCCGGTTGGGCATGTTCCAGGCCAGGGGCCAGCCGAACAGCACCAGCGCCGCGCCCTCCATCCGCACCGAGTCCACGAAGGGCGCGTCCCCGGTGTCCACCTCGCACGGGTCGACCGGGCTGGCCGTTGGCTCCTCGATGTCGGTGGTGGGGACGAGCGCGAGGATCCCCGCCAGCGTGCCGTCGGCCGGGCCCAGCGGCAGCGCGGCCAGCGCCTCCAGGGTGAAGGTGTCCGGGTCCTTGTCGCCGCCGAAGAAGGGCAGGTTGGCCACCGGCACCGCGAACTGCCGGCGGACGATGACGTCCTCGCCGCTCTGGCCGATGCCGGCGCCGGCGCTGACGTGGAGGACGGCGGTGGTGGTGCCGGCGCCTTCCAGGCGCGGGTCCAGGCCGGCCACCACGCCCGAGGAGAGGTGCTGGCCCAACAGCGAGAGCCGGCCGGAGCGCTCCGACTGCTCCACCAGCAGCGCGTCCGCGGAGAGGGCCCGGCTGGTGAAGAGGTTGGCGCGCCGCCGCCAGTCGGCGTCCACGCCGAGCGGCGCCATGACCGGCTCGACCTGGATGACGTGCTCGTTGGGGAGCGGATCCGGGATGGGCTTGACGATCACGTTTAGGCCCCCTTGGCGGCGTCGAACGCGTCATCCAGGGACTTGCCCGCGTTCAGCTGCGCCAGGAGCCTGGTGACGAAGTCGGAGAACTGGGCGTTGTCCAGGCCCTGGGCGTACCGGCCCAGCTCCGGCATCCGCGTCCCCCCGGCGATCACGTTCAGCGGCACCGTGGAGAGCGGGGCCGCGCCGTCCAGGCGCTCCAGCCCCTTGCCCACCGGGTCCTCCGGGTAGCGCGCGATGACCGCGCCGATCTCCTGGAGCCGGACCACCGCCAGCCGCAGCACGTCCGCGGCGATGGCGCCGAACTGCCAGCGCTTGGTCGGCTTGGCCAGGTCCCCCAGCCCCTTGGCGATCTCCGCGATGGCGACGGTGGAGGCGCGGCCGGGCAGCGTGCCGAACTCGTCGAACAGGTCCGCCTCCAGCAGCATCTGCTTGAACGTCTGGGCGTCCGCTTCGGAGGGCCAGTCGTCGTCCGGCTCCTGCACCGCGGCGCCCACCCCTTGCGGCCGCGAGGGGACGTTGGGCCGCCGAGCGAACCAGACGGTGCGGGTGCCGGAGAGCAGCTCGCTCCACGCCGCGTCCACCAGGTTCTTCGGCCCCACCACCTGAGGCGGCAGCAGCTGCCACTTGCGCTGGAGGTCCACCAGCAGCTCTCCGGGCAACCGCCGCGCCACCACGCCCTCCGCCGCCGCGCGCAGCGGGATGGGCCCGGAGCGCAGGAGCCCCTGCAGCTGGGCGGTGCGCCGCGCCATGGTGGCCCGCGGCACCGGGACGAGGATCATCACCGACACCGACTCCAGCGCGGCCGCCCCCATGGTGAGGTCGATGGGCGGCAACTGCAGGCAGTCCTCCAGCACCGCGCCCACCTCGTCGTCCGGGATGACGGTGAGCTGCACGTCCACCTCGGGCGGGAAGAAGTACTCGGTGAGGTTGGCCGGGTCGAACGCCGCGGTGGGGATCTGCCCGATGGGCGGCAGCGTGAAGAACACCTCGGACGCCAACAGGCGCGCGCTCTGGCCGGCGGCGAGCCGCGCGTGGAGCACGTCCAGCAGCTGCTGGTCGTACTGCTGCACGTACGCCTCGCGGGTGTGCCGCTGGGCGACGCCGAAGCCGACCACCGCCTCCTGCTCGCCGCCCACCTCGCGCCGCACCATCCACTCGTCCAGCCAGCGGATGACGCCGCCGTCGATGGCCAGCATCGCCAGCGGGAGCGCGTCCACCGGGAGGTTGCGCATCCCGTTGCCGGCGAAGATGTCGTGCGCCACCCGGCTCCGCCGCGCGTCGAACGAGCCGCCGCCCACCGGGTCGGGGTACGGCACCAGCGTGAGCGCCACCGCCTCCACGATGTCGCCGTCGTGCATGGTGCGCGCGGCGCCCAGCGACGTGGGGTAGGAGGCGATGGGGTTGGCGGTGTACTCCACCGGGCGCAGCGCCAGCACGTAGAGGCCGTGGCGGTTGCGCGCCAGCTCGCGCGGGACGGCGGAGAGGCCGAAGGCCGCGTCCAGCCGCTGGATGTCCGGGATGTTGTCCAGCCGGATGCCGGTGAGGTCGCGCGGCACCACCACCAGCTCGCCCCCCGGGGTGAGCCCGTGGCCCAGCCACAGGTTCACGGTGACGCGGTCGTTCCCGGCGGTGACGCGCAGGCCGCGCACCACGCCGGTGCCGCCGGCGCGCGAGAGGTCCGCCTGCCGGGTGAGGAAGTAGCCCTGCTCGCGGGTGAGGTCCTTGGCGGTGAGGAAGCGCCCGTCGAAGAAGAACGAGCGCACCCGCCGGTCGTCGTGCACCAGCGCCTTGGCCGCCTCCAGCGCCTGCGCGGCGGTGCGGCTCAGCGTCTCTCGGGCCGGTCCTCGGGTCGGATTGATTGCCACGGCGTGCTCCTAAGAAGAAGAGGGTCGAGTCAGAAGGGTCAGACCGCGCCGATCCACCGCGCCAGGGCGGCGGAGGTGAGCGAGAACGGCCGGGAGTCGTTGTCCACCAGCACCACCCCGCTGCGCTTGGGCCGCGTCAGCGTGCCGCCGCCGGGCTTGGGCCGGGTGTCGGTGCCGGCCTGGGTGCCGATGACGACGCGCGCCAGGAACACCCACGCCGGGTCGCGCACGTGGTGGTCCACCTCGTCGTTGTCGATCAGCAGCGAGGTGGGGATGAAGGTGCTGGCCCACAGCTGCGCCAGCTCCTCGGCGCGGCTGCCGCGCCAGGCGTCGAAGATCTTGGCCCGCAGCGCGGCGCGCCGGGTGCCGAGGTTGGGCTCGGAGGTGTCCGGGAAGGTGTCCGACGGCGGCACGGCCGGCGGCGCCGTCCCGGTGGGGCGCGGGACCAGCTTCAGCTCGTAGTCGTCGCGCAGCCGCGAGGGCACCACCGCGTCGGTGGCGTCGAACGGGCCCACCGCGAAGGCCGGCGTCTTGCCGCGCTGGCAGGGCCGGAAGCGCAGGAACAGGTCCGCCACCACGCCGGTGGCCGGCGCGCCCCCGGTGCCCGGGGTGAGGTGGAAGTCGGCGGCGTTGAAGACGCCGAAGTCGTCCAGCCCCAGCCCGTCCTGCCAGTACCAGCGGTCCAGCTTGAGGCAGGCGTCGTTGGGGATCTCCACCAGGCGGCCGAACTGGTCCACCGCCAGCCCGGCGTCCACGGTGATCTCCTCCGCCTCCGGGTTGGGCGTGGGCGGCTTGTAGCCGGCCTTCAGGCCCGCCGCGGTGCCGAACCCGTGCAGGTACGCCAGCGCGCGGGCGAGGCGGCCGCGGTGGTAGGCCTGCTCGGCGTCGAAGTCGGTCGCGTCGAGCAGCACCCCCATCGCGTAGTAGAGGCGGTCCCTCGTCTCGGCGTCGATCAGCGCGTCGTTGGCAGCCGTCACGTCATCCTCCTTCCAATCTCGGGTCCAGCGCCGCGGGGCGCTCGATGCGGTCCGAAAGCCCCAGCACGCTCGTGCCCAGCCGGACCGGTTGCGTCTCCGGCGGCGGGCCGATGAAGGTGTCCGCTCCCACCAGCGAGGCCAGCCCCACCAGAAGCGGCTTGGAGGCGGTCACCACGGAGACGGCGGCGTGCGCCGGCGCCTCCAGCTCCGCCACCCTGCGGAGCAAGCCCAGCAGCTGCGGGTCGGTCCCGTGGTGCACCAGCACCGTCACCCGGTGCGCCATCTTGGCCAGGAACGCGTCCACCGCGGCGGCGTCGGCGGCGGTCTTCTCCACGCCCTCGCCGAACAGCGCCAGCAGCTCCTTCTGGGAGGTGTCGCCCAGAAAGAGCGTGTCGCCCACGTACGAGTTGCCGCTCTGGGTGAGGCCGGGGAGCAGCGGGTCGTCCGCGTCGGAGAGGTCCGCGCCCAGGATGGTGGCGAAGGTGCGGCGCAGCCGGAAGTCCTCCACCACCACCACCTGGCCGCGGGCCACCATCCCGTCCGTCACCACGTCCAGCGCCAGCTGCAGCCCGCCCAGCGTCCCGCGGCGGCGCGAGAGCTTCGCCGCGGCGGCCAGCATCGCGCGGCGCCGGCCGGCCGGGATCTGCGGGTCGAAGGTGAGGCCCACCCAGCTGGCCAGCCACTCCAGCGAGTCGTCCGGCACGCAGCGCGCGTCGGTGAGCACGAACGCGTTCCCCACCCGGTCCTCGACGGGGGTGAGCACGCCCTCCACGATGCCCAGGAAGCGCTCCAGGAAGTCGGCGGGGGTGGCGGTCCCCGCCTCGTCCGCGTCGGCGCCGAAGAGCTGCTCGCGGTAGAGCGCGGGCAGGTAGTTCTCCGCGTAGGAGAAGCGCGAGGCGTAGGCGCGCAGCGCGGCGATCTCCGGCGTGCGCCGCCCGTCGCCGAACAGCTCCACCCGGATCCACAGGTAGCGGCCGATGAGCGAGCGCACCCGCCGGTTGGCGCGCTGGACGAGCACGGTGAACAGCCCGCTCTCGCCCGGAGACCGCGGCAGGGGCGACAGGCTCGGCTGGAACGGCACCTCGGAGTCGAACGGCACCCAGATGCCGCTGGGCACGCCGGGGGCGGGCGCGCCCGGCACCGCGCCGAAGCGGTGCTCCTGCCAGCCCGGGTCCTCGGCGGAGGGCGGGGCCGCGTCGTCGGTGGCGTTCAGCCAGACGATGACGCCGCAGCGGGACGGGAGCACGCCCTCCAGGTACAGCCGGTGCCAGGTGGCGCGCGGGCTCTTCGAGTCGAGCACCCGGTCGGACGCCGGCGTGGCCAGCCCGTGGCTCGCCAGCTGCGGCAACGAGAGCGCCTGCAGCGGGGTGGGCTGCTGGTCGGCCCCGGCGGTGGTGCCGTGGGCGGGCGGGAGGACGCCCGGCGCGGCGTTGAGGAACGGGCCGCCGTCGTGGTCCGGGAGGGGGAAGTAGTCGCCCCGCGGCACCGCGGTGAGCGCGCGCTCGTCCAGGTCGTAGGCGACGGCCTCGCACGGGGCGCCGGCGCCGGTGTGCAGGGACAGCGCCGCCAGCTGCGTCTCCGCGGTGAAGCGGATGGAGAACGGCCGCTTCAGGCCCTGGAGCGCGATGGGCCCGGAGAAATCGTCCGAGTACAGCCGCACCCGCGCCCACGCGGCGGCCGGGTCCACGCCCGCGGCGGCCGGGTCGAGGATCCAGCTCAGCACCGCCAGCACGCCCGACGGCGCGGTGGCCAGCCCCACCGCCACCTCGCCCGGCCAGCCCAGCGTGGCCAGCACCTGCGTGCGCGGCGGGTCCGGGTTCTCCTGCACGGGGCGGAAGAGGTCCGGCCCGCTGGGGATGGGGAGCACGGTGGGCAGCGGCGCCCCGTCCACGCGCCCCAGCATGGGCGGCGGATCTCCCAGCACCATCGACGGCGGCCCGCCCAGCACCCAGCAGCCGCCGCGCGGATCGGGCGCCAGCCGGTACGCGTCCAGCCCCTGCTTGGGGAACGCCACCGGCTCCCACCGCCGGCGCAGGTGCACCGCCGCCACCCGCAGCCCCACCGCGGCGTAGAGGACCGCGTTCGCGCCGGGCGCCAGGTCGGTGACGTCGCCCGCCAGCCCCGCCGAGACCGGGTCGAACAGCGTCGCGCTGCCGGCGCCCCCGCCCGCGGCGAGCACCTTCTTGCCGGCGCCGTCCCACCACGCCCAGGTGGCCAACGCGTCCATGGCGGCCGGCGTCCGCGCCAGCCGCGGCCCCACCGACAGCGCGTCCGTCGCCTCGTCCAGCGTCCGCGGGTCGGTGAGGCTGCCCAGGCGCAGCGTGCGGCGCGCGCCGTCGTACACCGCCACCCGCCCGTCCGGGACGGACACCTCCGGCGCCCAGTCGGCGGCGTCGGACAGCATGTGGAAGCGGAGGCGGTTGGCGTCCATCAGCAGACCTCGGGCACCACCGGGACGGCGACGCCCTGGTTCGGGTCGGTGGCGCCGCCCGGCGTCGCGCCGCCGTCCGGATCGGTGGGCACCTCGCCGTCCGTGCTCACCGCCACCGCGAGCAGCTCCGGCAGCTGCCAGCTCTCCAGCGCCAGCTCCACCGGCACGTTGGCGGAGCTCCCCTTGAGCGTGATCCACGGCGCGGGCGCGGGCGGCGCGGCGCCGGGGGCGGGCGGGGGCGGCGGCTTGGGCGGCGACACCGTGAAGCGGGCCAGGTCATGGCTGGTGCCGATCTTCTTGGAGCCGGCCAGCAGGCGGGTGGCGGCGCCCTTGGAGAACAGGCTGATGCCGGCCACCGTCTCGATGCCGTCCACCTGCGCCACCGCGACCAGAAGCTCGCGGTCCATCACGTCGCGCCCCAGCGGCCAGCCGCTGCCGGTGTGGCCGCCCGGCGGGGTGGGGAAGAGGAAGCGCTGCAGCGCCTGGCGGATGTTCTCCATCACCAGCTCGCGGTTGGCGCCCTCCTCCAGGGTGACGCCCACGCCCAGCCCGAGCGGGATGTACTCGCAGCCCATCACGTACAGCTCGGTGGTGAGCGGGCGGCGCGGCTCGAGGAAGCCGTACACCGCCTCCAGCAGCGGGCGGTCCGGGCGCGGGTAGGGGGCCGACGGCCGCACCGCCGCCGGCAGCACCATCACCGAGACCACGCCCGGCACGTCGTCGCGCCGCTGCTTGGGCTCGAAGCGCGGGAGCACCTCGACGCGCCCCAGCTGCACGCCGGGGGTGGAGAAGGCGAGCCGCCGGTAGTCCTCCTCGGTGACCGCGCGGTCGCCGTGGCGCATCAGCGCGGGGATGCGCTGCTCCGCCTCCGCCAGCGTCTCCGCGTCGTCGCCGCCCAGCGTGGGCTGCGCCTGCACCACCTTCAGCTTGGGCGGCGGCCCGCCGGCGGTGGTGACCGCGGAGATCTCCTTCAGCGTGAGCGGCGGCAGGTTGCCCTTGGTCCCGCCGCCGGAGCGCATGGTGGCCACCATCACCTGCGCGCCCGCCGAGGGGATGCGGCCGCGCACGCCGTCGCCGAAGCGGACGGTGCCCGCCTCCGGATCCAGCTGGAACACGGCGTCGTCGCGCCGCGCCAGCGCCAGGTCCTCGATCGCCGCCCACGGGCGGAAGCCGACCTCCGGCTCCTCCACCATGAGCTGGAAGGTGGCCGGCTCCACCTGGGTGGTGGGGAGCTTGAGCTCCTGGTCGGCGGTGCCGTCGCTCTGGCCCACGATGCGGCCGGAGACGGTCTCCCGCTGGTCGATCTCCACCGCGTTGACGTCCACCCAGGAGAGGGTGAAGCGCGCCGGCTTCCCGGCGGGGCGGACGCGGAGCCACGCCACCAGCCGGCCGGCGCGGTCCGGGTCGTCCAGCCGCGGCGGGCGTTCGCCCAGGCCGGCGTGCGGGTCGGCCTTCACGTCGTTGCTGGGCGCGCCGATGTCGGAGGGCAACAGCAGCCGCACCACGCCGCGGCGGGTGAGGCCGGAGGTGGAGTCGTAGACCACGTTGCAGCGGTGGTACGCGGGACCGGCCGGCAGCGGCGTGCCGGTGATGTCCCAGATCTGCGGGAGCTGGCCGGCGGCGCCCACGTCCTCGAACAGCCGGGGGATCTCCACCGCGGGGGCGATGCCCACCGCCAGCGTGCGCGGCCCGGCGCCGCCGCCCTTGGTGAGGTCGTCCCGCACCGCCGCCACGTCCGTCACCTTGGGCGCCAGCAGCGCGATCCACAGCGCGCCGTCCACCGTGTCCGCCACCAGGTCGATGCCGCGCGGGTCCGCCATCCCGCCGGGGAAGACGGGCGTCGTCTCGTAGAAGCCGTGGGTCAAGGCGGGCTTCAGCCCGTAGATCTGCGCCAGCCGCGGGAGCATGGCGGCGCGGGTCTTCTTCTCGTCGGCGGTGAGCGGCCGCTTCCGGTACGCCTCGGCGGTGACGTGCACCACGGTCAGCTCGGTGCGCGTCTCGAAGGGGGCCGGCTTGCGGATGGTCCCCAAGGGCCGCAGGGTGACCGTGTTCTGCAGCGTCTGGGAGTCGAACTGCACGCTCACCACGCCGCTGGCGGCGGTGGCGGGGCGCAGGCCGGTGCCCAGAAGGCGCAGGAACGCCAGGCGCTGCCGCTCCGGGATGAGGTTGGCCCGGTAGAGGATGGCGTCCCCCAGCCAGGCGAACAGCTCCAGCAAGGTGCGTCCGGGGTCGCCCACCCGCGCGTGCGTCCATTCGGGGGTGTGCGCCGGGATGCGCGCCAGGAGCTCCTCGACGAGGTCGGGGAAGCTCCGGTCATCCAGCCGCGGTGGAACGATCGGCATCTAGGCTCCCAGGTCGATGGCCAGGCCGAGCTGCTGCACGGCGCCCGTGCGCTTCAGTCGGTAGGTGAGCTGCACGCGGACCTGCGTCGGCCGGTCCGGAATCTCTTCCACGTCCACCCGCAAGGGCTCCAGCCTCGGCTCCCAGCGGGCGAGCGACGACCCCACCACCTCCTGGATCCGCCGGCGGGTGGTGGGCGAGTTGGGCTGTCCCACGAAGTCCTCCAGCCCGGCGCCGAACTCCGGGTGCTGCAGCAGCTCGCCGGGGCGGGTGCGGAGGATGATCTCGATGGACTGGCGGACGGACTGCTCCGTCGTGGGGAAGCCCAGCTGCCCCTGCTGATCGGGCGCGCCGAGCAGCGGGAACCCCACCCCGGGTCGGGACTGGCGCGGGTCGGTCATGGCGCGCTCACCCTCCGAACCTCGCCTTCAGGGAGGCGGGTATCGGGATGCAGATCTTCACCAGGAACATCCAGAAGAAGATGATGTTGAAGAGCGACAGGAAGATGTTGAAGACCAGGAACGCGACCAGCGTGATGATCGGGATGTTGAAGCTGCACAGCCACGCGATGCCGTCCGCGCCCGGGCCGCCCTCCCCCTTGAGCATCGACACCGGGTCCTGGTTCAGCATGTTGAACAGGTTGCCCGGCACCTTGAACGTCACGTTGGGGCTGAGGTTCTTCAGGTCGGAGAGCGACGGCAGGTCGATGTGCACCGGCGGCCGCTTCCCCTTCTCGTGCCAGGCGGCGATGGTGAAGGGCGCGCTCTCCGGGCTCCAGACGATCTCCGGCGGGCAGCCGTCGTCGCGCTTCACCCGGACGAAGGCGCGCGCCACGTAGACCGAGGTGCGGCGGTCGTAGCGGCGCTCGGCGGAGATCAGCTGCGACATCCGGGCGCCGGCCGCGGTGCGCGCCTGGGCCACGATCTCCGCCTGGTCCTTGGTGCCCACCTTGGGCCAGGACTTGGGCAGCTTCACCTTGCCGGACTGCCCCTGCACCAGCACGTCCGCCAGCTTCGCCAGGAAGTCCCCCGCGGGGTGCGCCTTGCCGTCCGCGAAGTCCAGCGACACCTTGTTCATCGCCGCCAGCAGCTTGGGCGTCTGGAAGGCGTCGAACACCGCCACCAGCCCGCGGAGGAAGTCCGCCAGCAGCGACAGCTTGTTGCGCGCGTCCGCGCTGACCTTGGGGTCCTTGAGGTCCGCGAAGGAGAAGGACTGCAGCGACAGGCCGTTCCAGTCGACGGTCTTGCCGGAGGCGAAGTAGGGGGAGATCAGCCCCTGCACCTCGGAGGCGTCGAAGCCGCCCAGCGCGGGCGCGAGCGAGGCGTCCGGCGACTCGGCGCTGGCGGTCATCACCACGCCGTACAGCAGCGTGCGGCCCAGCGCCTTGCAGTCGTTGGGCGGGGCGGCGAACAGCGGCTCCACCGTCTCCTCGTCGTTGGAGGTCGCGCCCATCCGCTTCAGCAGCGTGCGCCGCACCTCCGCGGGGCCGGGGCCGTCCGGGCCGTCCCGCCGCGCCGGGTCCGGGTCGCGGTCCAGGTCGGCGGCGGAGAGCGTCACCCAGCCGGCCACCTTGCCCGCGCGCTTCACCCACGCCTCGCGGCCGGCGCCGTTCACCCGCCGGATGACCATCCCCGAGCTGTCGATGTCGTTGGGGTCCAGCCGCGGGTCGCCGAACTGGTCGCAGTGCGCCTCCAGCAGCGCCAGGTTGTAGGCGCCGTGCACCGGCTGGAAGAGCTTGAGGCCCTTGGTGCCGGGCCCGGTGGAGACCACCGTCTTGGCCAGGAGCTGGCGTCCATCCGCCGAGGCCAGCTCGCCCAGCATCGCCTTGACGAAGTTGCCGTCCTCCGTCCGCTCGGCCAGCACCACCGCGCCACCCGGGGCGGGCGTGGGCGCGCCGCTCTTGGGGTCGAAGGTGAGGCCGCGGAGCAGGACCGGGTGGTCGCCTACCATACGTTCCCCGCCCCCGGCGTGTAGGTGGTGCCGATCACCGAGGTGGCCTGGTGCACCGCCGCCTTCACGATGGCCGAGAAGGAGGAGATGGCGGCGGTGACGTCGATGGTCCCGGCCTTCATCTCCATCTGGCCGGCCTGCATGGCGATCTTCTGCGTGCCCTGGATGCTGATGCCCTGGCTGTCGAGGACGATCTTGTTCCCCGCCGCCTCCAGGGTGAGCGAGCCGGAGGAGGACTGGTCCAGCTTCACGCTCACGTTGCCGGGGACGGAGACGGTGATCTTCGCGTTGCCCTCGCTCTCCTCGATGATCGCGATCTGGCTGCCCCGCCGCGCCTTCACCACGTAGCGGTCGATCCGGTCGCCGCCCGGCTGGTCCGGGGGCGCGTCCTTCCCGTTCCACAATCCGCCGATGACGATGGGCTGGGACGGATCTCCCTGGATGAACGTCACCGCCACCTCGTCGTCCACGTCCGGGAGGAAGAGCGCGCCGCGGTCGCCGCCGGCGAAGGGGACCGCCACCCAGGCCCACAGGCCCACGTCGGCGTCGGAGGCGTCCGGCGGCGCGTTGTAGAGCTTCACCTGGACGCGGCCCTGCTGCTTGGGGTCCTGCACCGAGGTGACGGTGGCGCGGAAGACCCCGTGCAGGTGGCCCAGCGAGGGCCGGTCCGGTGAGTTCAGCGAGTCGCTCATGGCTCTCCCAGGAAGCTGCACTCGGCCTGGAAGTCGGTCTCGTAACCGTTCACCAGGTCGTAGCGGTGGCAGGCGCGCACCACGTAGTAGGTGTTGTCGAAGCGCTTGCTCATGCCCTTGAGCTCCACCTGCGAGCCCACCCGCAGGGTCGGCGACCCGCGGGTGGTCCCGTCCACGCAGACGAAGCGGCGGGCGCGGGCGTCGAAGGCGGCGTTGGCCACCGCGGTCGCCTGGTCGTCGGAGGAGACCGGCACGCCGCCCAGGTGCTCCACGCGCTCGCCCAGCGCCTGCTGGAGGAGGTCGGACCCCTTGCGGCCCGAGCCCGGCCCGGCGTCGCTGCCCTGGCCGCGCCCGGAGACCGCGTGCCCGTTGAGCGCGTCCCAGCCGGCGGTGGTGACCGCCGTCACCTGGTGCGCCAGGTCCGCGGTGACGCGCACGCGGATCAGGTCGTTGTACAGCTCCAGGGTGAGCTTGCCGCGGTTGACGTCCTTGCGCGGGGAGACGTGCAGCTCCGTGCCGACCACCTGGACGTCGCCGTCGCGGGTGGCGAGGAGGCGGCGGAGGAAGGCGAGGTCGCTCTCGTTCCACTGCACCTGCAGGCCGATGTTCTCCGTGAAGCCGGTGACCTTCGGGGTGAGGCCGAGGTCGCTGGCGATGGAGGAGGCGAGGTCGGAGATGACGGCGTCCTCGTGCACCCGCGTCTTGCGCGCCATGCGCGCCTTCTGCAGAGAGTCCTCCGCGAGGACGACCAGCTCCGGCGACTCGTCGTGCGACCAGCGGCCCTCGACGGCGGTGACCACGCCGCGGAACACCTCGTTGGGGGTGAACTGCGGGCCGGTGTAGACGGCGATGTTGGTGCCGATCTTGATCAGCTGCTCGTCCTCGAAGACCTGGTCCACCGTGGCGTCGGTGAGCCGGCCCATGGCCTGGAAGGTCACCTCCAGCGACGACATCCCGCCCTCGTGCTCCTCCACCTGGAGCGAGTTGATCAGGTTCGACACGCGGTCGTCGGCCTGACCCTCCAGCCGGATGGTCGGCCGGACGGTCTCGGTGTCGTGGCTGGTGTCGACGGCGCCCATGGTCCTCTCAGGTCAGCACGCGTGCAGCCGCGCCTTGCGCTCCGCCATCAGGCGCAGCTCGCGCGCCAGCTCCTTGGGTTTCTGCGGCGGCGCGCCGGCCACGGCGCCCGCCTTCTGCATCTTCTCCTCTTGCTCGGTGGGGGCGGCCACGTTCCCCAGGACCTCGTCGAACACGATGCGCATGGGTGGGTCTCGTCAGTCCTCGAAGAAGCGGATGCGGGTGCGGGTGCTCAGGCTGGAGGGAGGGGGGATGTTGTCGCGGCGGATCTGCCCTCCCAGCTCGAAGGTGGCGGAGCCCCCGGCGACGTAGGTCTGGGAGCTGATCTGGCGGATGAAGGTGACCTCGGTGGTCGCGGAGCGCGGAGGCGCCGAGCGCAGGCCGAGGAACGCGCCCTGGAGCGCGGGCACCCCCGCCGACGCCTGCGCGCCGGACCAGACGTTGACGGAGAAGCCGGAGGCCGCCGCGCCCGAGGCGGCGGGGAAGGTGGCGCCCGCGGTGAAGCTGGCGCCCGCGCTGGAGTACGTGGTCCCGCCCGCGAAGCCGCCCGCGAAGCCGCCCGCCGACGCGCCGAAGGACGCGCCCGCGAAGGCTCCGGCGCTCGCGCCGGCGGAGAACCCCGCGCCGGCGAAGGCCCCGGCGCTCGCCCCGGCCGAGAACCCGGCCCCCGCGCCCGCGGAGGCGCTGAAGACGCCGCCCGCGCTGGAGGCGGAGGCGAACACGCCGCCCGCGCCGGCGGACGCGCCGAACGAAGCCCCGGCTCCGGCGGAGAAGCCGGCCGACGCGCCGAAGGAAGCGCCCGCGCCGGCGGAGGCGCCGAACGAGGCCCCCGCGCCGAACGAAGCGCCCGCGGAGGCGCTGAACCCGAAGCCGGCGGACGCGCCGAAGCCGATGCCGGCCGACGCGCCGAAGCCGATGCCCGCGGAGGCGCCGAAGCCGATGCCCGCGGAGGCGCCGAACCCGATCCCGGCGGACGCGCCGAACCCGATCCCCGCCCCGAGCCCGATCCCCGCGCCCCCGCTGGCGAACGCGGTGGGCGGCCCCAGCTTCACCGTCTTGGGCGGCGCCGGCGCGGGCGGGGCGCCGTCCGACGGCGGGAAGCGCGGGTTCTCGGCGCCGGCGGCGGTGTCATCGCCACCTCCCTCCTCGCCGCCCCCGGTGCCCCCGGTGTCTTCTTCCGGATCGTCGTCCTCACCGGTGGCGCCCTTGACCGGCTTGAACACCTTGTCCTGCGCGGTCATCCCCAGCGCCACGGTGGAGCGCAGCGGCGTCCCGTCCTCCGCGAAGAAGTCGATGGTCTCGCGGAAGGAGTCGATCATCCCCTCGAAGACGAACTTCCCCCACTCGAACGTCACCTGCGGCGGGATCTGCTTCTGCCGCCCCATCAGCCTCGCGAGCTGCCCGGTCTGGTTGCAGACGCTGACGAACTGGCCCGGCCCGGCCGGCGCGTCCGAGGTGTCGAACACCAGCTCCATGGTGAGCTTGGTGACGCTCTCGTCGACGGTCTGCGACTGCTTCCCGTTCTTGTCGTCCTTGAGCTTGTTGTTGACGGACTGCTGGAGCGAGTTGGGGTTGAAGTTGACCGGGATGGTCACCTTCTTCTTCTTCCACGGGTCGACGCCCGTGAAGGTGGCGGGTTCTCCCATGTCAGGTCTCCGTCTCCAGCGTCATCCCCTCGTGGACCAGGTGGAGCTCCTCGATGCCCACCTCGGTGCCGCGGGCGTTGAAGTCCGCCCCCTTGAACTTCACCGGCAAGGCGTTGATCAGCGTGTAGGTGAGCACCGTGCGCGGATCGTCCACGCCCTCCTCGGACGGCGGGCCGCGCAGGGTGATGTGGACGTCGGCGCGCTCGTCGTAGGCGCCGGTCGCCACCCGGTTGAACCAGTTGAACAGCTCCCCGTTCGCGCTGATGCCGCGCTTGAGGATGACGGTGGCGAAGGTCACCTGCCCGGCGCGCATGTACGCCCCGTAGTTGTGGCCGCCCTCCTTGATCACCTTCTGCTCCATGGTGCCTTCCAGGCCGGTGCACTCGGAGAAGGAGCCGGTGATGGAGTCGGGAGGCGAGCTGCCGCCCCCGAGCGACAGTGGCTCCACCTCCACGTCGAACCGGAAGGTGTGCAGCACGCCGAACCCTTCGTCGCTCATGCGCCGGTCCCCTGCGTCACCGCGACGCCGTCCTCGGCCACCGACAGCACCATCCGCAGCCGCTCCAGCGCCGCGGCCGGGTCCAGCTCGATGGTGGCGATCAGCCGCCCGTTGTCGAGGTCATCCTGGGTCATGGTGGTGCGGTCGCACCGCACCGTGAACGCCTCCCGCGGCGAGTCCCCGCGCAGCGCGCCCGCGTCGTAGAGCCGCTGCATCAGCCGCTCCATCCGCCGCGCGATCGCCTTCCACGTCTTCGGCCCGGACGGCGCGAAGGCGTGCTCGAACCCGGCGTGCCGCGCCGCGCGCAGCACCACCGCCATCAGCCGGCTGGAGGGCGCGACCCGGTGCGCCTCCGTCTTGCTGGAGGTGACGTCGGAGAGCACCCGCATCCCGCCGCCGGAGGCGGGGCCGATCAGCGAGACGCGCTCCGCCAGGGTGCGCATGGGCACGCCCGCGCCGGCGAGCGACAGGTCCAGCCGGGTGGGGATGGGCTTGACCTGCACCACCTCCGCCACCAGCTGGCCCACCGCGCTGCGGAAGGCGCCCCGCAGCAGCGCGTTGCGCGACAGCGTGCCCACCAGCACGCCGTCCATGGGCTCCAGCTCCTCCGGCAGGCCGTCCGAGCCGGAGGTCTGCGCCCACGGCCAGGCGAGCTGCGCGAAGGCGCTCTGGAAGCGGAGGAAGAGGTCGTTGTCGAAGAAGTAGCGGGCCAGGTCCTGCTCGGCGGCCACGCGCTTGCCGCCGGGCAACTCCACCGTCAGCTCCGCCGACGGGCGCGGCAGCGCGGCGACGAAGTGCGCCTCGCGCAGGTGGCCGCCGCCGCGGTGCCCGGGCCCGCCGCCCAGCAGGTCCGTCACCCGCTTCACGAAGTCGCCCCACAGCTGGTACCCCGCCAGGTCGCAGCGCGGCGCGGTGCGCTCCGGGGTGTGCCACACCGGCTCGTCCGGGTCCGCCTCGGTCGCGCACTCCACGAACTGCGGGTCCGAGGGCGGCGGCGGGTGCGGCATCGGCAGCGGCTCCGCGTCCACCCCCGTCAGCTCCGGCAGGTCCGGGAGCGCCAGGAACGACACGTCGTCCAGCCCGTAGAGGTGGGCCGCGCCCTTCCACGTCAGGCGATCCACGGCGGCCACCCCCACCGGCAACAGCGGCTCCAGCGCCGCCGCCCGCGCGCTCCGGGAGGCGTCCACCGGGAGCGGTTCGCCGACCACCACCACGTAGCACTTGCGCCCGCCCTGGGCGAAGAACGAGCGCACCGCCGCGCCCAGGTAGGTGGCGCCGTCCGCCGCCTCGTCCGAGCGGGCCTCCCAGGCGAAGTGGCGGGTGAACGCCTCGAACGACTCGAAGGGGAGGGGGACGTCCTGGAGCGGGTCCTCCGGGTCGAGCGGGTCCACCCGCCGGTGGGGCGGCTGGGTCCAGCCGGCGTCGTTGAGGAACCGGGACACCGCCGCCGACACCGGCGCGTCCGGGCGCCGCCGCGCGTAGCCCACGAAGCAGGCCACGTCGGCGCGCTCGGGCGCGCTGGGCGCGACCCGTTCCTCCACCTCGAACGTCAGACCCTGCATGGCTCCAAGGGCTTACGGGAAGCCCATGGTCACCTTTTCAGCGGAGAGGACGAGCTCCTCCATGGCCACGTCGCCGCCGCCCTTGGCGGCCAGCGTGGGGCCGGTGAACTTCATCGGCGTGACCTCGGAGAGGGTCCACGACTGGACGGCGGTGCGGGCCTCGTCCAGCAGCTTGATCACCACCGACTTCTTCTTCCCCAGCGGGCCGCGGCGGCGGACGTCCTCCACCCAGGCGTAGATGTCCGAGGACTTGATGATCCCCCGCTTCAAGGTCACGTCGCCGGCCTTGAAGATGCCGGGGATCTTCCGGGTGTGGTTCTCCACGTCCCGGCCCTCCCGGTACTCGGCCATGGTGAACTCGTTGGTGAGGCCGGACACGTCGGAGAAGCCCCCGAAGGGCGTCCCGTCGAAGCTGATCTCGAAGTTGAATGCGCCGTACGGATTCGTGCGCTCGTCTGCCATGGTTCAGGTCTCCTGAGAATTCGAAGGTTGGAAGGGTCGAACGTCGGTCAGTCGCGGGAGTCGGCGGTCTTCTGGCCGATGCGGAAGATGACGAACTCCGCCGGCTTCACCACCGCCACACCGATGAGGCAGACCAGCCGCCCGTTGTCGAGGTCGTTCTGGTCCATGGTGCTGCGGTCGCAGCGGACGAAGAACGCCTCCTTGGTGGAGGAGCCCAGCAGCGCGCCGGTCTTCCACTGGCTCTCCAGGAAGCTGGAGATGGTCTCGGTGATGTTGGCCCACAGCCGGATGCCGTTGGGCTCGAACACCGCCCACTGGGTGCCCACGTCGATGGAGCGCTCCAGGAAGTTGAAGTAGCGGCGGACGTTGACGTACTTCCACTCGGGGTCCGAGCTGAGCGTACGCGCGCCCCACACCCGGTTGCCGCGGTTGGGGAGGTAGCGCAGGCAGTTGACCGCGATGGGGTTGAGCGTCTCCTGCTGGGCGAAGTTGATGTCCGTCTCGAAGCGGAGCGCGGACTGGATGACCTCGTTGGCGGGCGCCTTGAAGACGCCGCGCTCGATGTCCGTGCGGGCGTAGATGCCGGTGACGAAGCCGGACGGCGGCAGCGAGATCTCCTTCGGCTGGTCCGCGCGGTCCGCGGAGGCCAGCGGGTTGGCCACCACCACCCACGGGTAGTAGAGCGCCGCGCGGGTGGAGTCCATCTGCGCGCGCACCAGCGACGCGTCCTGCGGCCCCAGGTCCGCCGGGGTGTCGACGACGGCGATCCGGTACGAGCGCCGCTTCTCCGCCGCGGAGATCAGCGCCTGGCGCACCGCCTGCGCGGAGCCGTACGCGGAGGAGCCGGGCGCGGCGATGATCGAGATGTCCTCCACGCCGCCCAGCCGCGCCAGGCCGTCCTCGTAGGCCGCCGAGTCCGGCTCGCCTCCGTCGTCGCCGCCGGTGAGGGTGAAGGTCTGGTCCGCCAGCGCGTCGTGCACCTGGAACGGGGTGAGCGTGGTGCCGATGGTGACGGAGAACAGGCGGGACGACTTCTCCGCCAGCGTCACCGGGTCCGGGTCCAGCACGTGGCCGATGTACTGCTTGTGCGCCGCCGCCACGCCCAGCCCCTCGTAGACGCGGCTCTCGCCCCCGCCGTCGGTGGTCTCCACCGTGAGGGTGACGAACGCGCTGCCGCGCAGGGGCTGCAGCTGCGAGGGCGCGTCGCCGGGCAGGGAGAGGGTGTTGCCCCCGTTCTTCCAGGCGCCGCCGTCGAGCACGAAGTAGTTGGTGCCCAGGCTCCCCACGCCCGCGGTGCCGGCGGTGGCGCCCGCGAAGCCCAGCAGGCCCGGCGAGCTGACCGCGCTGACGGAGATGGTCTTGTCCGCGCCGGAGTCCGGGGTCTTGAAGACCAGCTTGTTGCTCTCCACCACGGCCACGCCGTCCGTGTCGAGGATGGCCTGGATGTCGGCCAGGCTGACCTTGGCCAGGTCGCCCACGTTGTTGTTGGCGGAGTCCCCCGCGTTGTCCACCGCGACGGCGGTGACGTGGAGGGTGGGGTTGGCGGTGGTGACCTCGATCCGGGCGCTCTTGCCGCGGACGTCCGTCTCGAGGATCAGCTCGTTGGTGGTGGGCTTGAGCCGCGCGCGGCCGGCGCGGATCTGCGCGTTGATCTGGTCGACGATCTCCTGGCGCGTCCCGGAGGCGAGGGTGACGGTCTGGGCGTCGTCGCCCACCTTCACGTGCAGCGCGGCGTCGGGGCCGGAGACGGTGACGGTGGGGTCCAGGGCCGCGGTGCCGGTGATGGCGGCGGTCTTGCCCTTGAACGTGAGCGGGGTGGCGACGCTGTTGATGGTGAGGGTGAGGGTGGCGCCGTCGGCCACGTCGAAGGTGGGCGCGGCGGTGGAGGTCACCTTGGCGGGCTGCGGATCGCTGTCGGCGATCTTCACCATGGTGCCTTCCGGCGCGCGCTTCATGGCCGACACGGTGGCGGCGGTGAGCACCTCGCGCATGGCGACGGTGCCGTTGCCGCCGTCGCCGGGGAAGCGGGCGCCGACGGTGATCCGCTGGGCGGGGTTGGCGTTGGCCAAGGCCACCTTGGAGGCGGTGTGGTCGGCCGCGACGCCGCCGAACACGCGGGCCACGTAGAGGCGGGCGCCGCCCTCGTTGAAGTACGAGCGGACCGCGTGGGCCATGTAGTTCAGCCCGCCGAAGCCCATGTCGTCGAGCGAGCCGAAGATGCGGGTGAACTCGGAGAAGCTGGTGATGAGCACCGGGGTGCCGTCGACGGGGCCCTTGTGCGCTGGCCCGGCGAAGCCGGTGGTGCTGGTGCTGACGCCCTCGATGGACTTGGACCGGAAGCTCGTCTCTTCGACGTAGACTCCAGGCGCGAGATATTCAGGCACTGAGTACCCCTCCTCATTTGGGCCCGGTAGGGCCCTGCGTTCACGGCATCACGACGTAATCCACGTCAGCTTGATGGTCCTGGCGACCTCCGCCCCGGTGGTCACCTGGATGGAGACCCCGGCGACGGGAAGCAGGGACGCGGCGAGCGCGTCCGGGTTGGGCGGCTCCGTCCCGGCCGCCCAGGCGGCCTTCACGGAGAGGTCGAACTCGTTGGTCACGGCCGGGTCGGCCCAGTCGGCGATGGGGATGCCCGGGAGCTGGATCTGCGCCTCGCCGCGCTCGTCGGACAGGCCGCGGCGGACGATGGACGGCGTCTCCAGGGTGAGCTCCACCAGCGCGCCGGCGAGCGGCTTGTCCGCGTTGTCGGTGACGGTCAGCCGCACCACCGCGCTCCCGGCGGAGGCCCGCGCCACCGGCGACGGGTAGAGCAGCACCTCCACCGGCTTGAACACCGAGTCCGACGGCAGGTCCTCGTCCGCGCCCGGCGTGGGGTCGCGCGGCAGCTGCACGGTGAAGCGGCGGGCCAGGTAGGTGTGGGACGGGTCGGAGGCGGTGATGGTGAAGGTGGCCGTGGGCGGGGGCGTCTCCGGCAGGTCGTAGCTGTCCGCGTAGTCGGAGAACCCGGGCGCGTCGGTGAGGACGTGCAGGCCGCGGAGGTTGCGGACGAAGCGCATCCCGTCCCCGGAGAGCTTGAGCGGCGCGCGCACCGGCTGCCGCGTCTCCTCGTCGAGGAAGCGGATGGCGGCCAGCGCGCGGTGCTCGAGCGTCTCGGTCGTCATTCGGTGGGCACCTCGTCCGTGAAGCGGAGGCGGCGCGCCACCACGGGCTTGCCGGTGGGCGAGGCCCCGACGCCGATCTTCACCCCGCGGGCGATATACGTGAGGCTGGGGCGGAACGCGCGGTGGAGGCCGTTCCAGATGCGGGTGGTGTCCTCCAGCGAGATCTCCGCCGGGATGACCTGCACCACCTCGCCGCTGACCCAGCCACCGTCGGGGGTGAGGTCGGACGCGCTCAGCCCCTGGTGGGTGTAGAGGGTGCGCATCACCCAGGCGAGGATCTGGTGCTCGGCCTTGACCTCGGCGGCCCAGGCGGTGAGCAGGTAGTGGAGGTTCACCGTGAGCGGCGGCTTGCCGTAGTCGTCCCCCGCGTTGCGGAGGTGCTCGTTCACGGTGACGCGGTAGAGGTAGAGGGTGACGCCGGGCTTGGTGACCGGGTCGTCTCCGTTCTCGCCGGCGATCATCTTGTCCGCGGGGACCAACTCGAACGAGGCCGACGGCAACCCTTCCGCCTCGCGCGAGAGCTCGTACGCGTGACGGAGGTAGGCGGTGAGCGAGTCGCCTACCGAGTAGATGGCGGAGACGTTGGCCATACGGCGTATCGACGAACCGCGCCGGCCCCCCCGGGTCGCGGTTCAGGGAGGCGGGACGTTGCCGATCACTCGGGTGGAGATCAAGCGATCTTTGACGCCGCAACTGGTCACGAAGCGGGCAATCCGGGCGAAGTCAGATCCCGGACAGTCAATCGTCAGATCAGGAGCGAATTGACACCCCAGGTCCCGTTCGCTAGAAGCGCGCGCGCCTGATTTTGCGAGGAAGTACGGGAGCGTAGCTCAATTGGCAGAGCAATGGACTCTTAATCCATAGGTTGTGGGTTCGATTCCCTCCGCTCTCACTCGGACCGGGCGGCCAAGAAACGGCGCCCGGTCTTTTCTTTGCGGGGATCAAGGGCGAATGGCGGAACTGGTAGACGCGCCGGACTTAGGATCCGGTACCGTGAGGTGTGAGGGTTCGAGTCCCTCTTCGCCCAATGGCCATACCGACGAAGAAACCGGCGACCTACGAGGACCTTCGCGCGCTCCCTGATCATCTCATCGGGGAGCTCATCGCCGGCGAGCTCATCGCCTCCCCGAGGCCGTCCATTCCACACGCGCGCGCGGCTTCGGTTCTGGGCGAGGACCTTGGCGGCCCGTTCGACCGCGGGCGCGGTGGGCCAGGTGGTTGGTGGTTTCTCTTCGAGCCAGAGATTCACCTGGGCGCCGACGTGCTGGTTCCAGACATGGCTGCATGGCGCCGGGAGCGCCTTCCCAATCTCCCCGACGCTCCGTTCATGCCCATCGCGCCCGACTGGCTCTGCGAGGTGCTCTCGCCTGGGACCAGGGCCCTGGACCGCGTGAAGAAGCTCCACATCTATGCTCGCGAGCGCGTGGCCCACGTATGGCTCATCGACCCGGCCGAGCGGACCTTGGAGATCTTCCGTCTTCAGCAGACCCACTTCATCCTGAGCGACACCTTCGCAGGTGACGCCAGCGTGCGCGCGGAGCCTTTCGACCAGGTGCCACTGCAGCTCGGGGCGCTATGGGTGACGCCCACGTTCTCCTCCCCCTGAAGTGTTCTCCCAGACGTCATAGTGCTCGGTGGACGTGTGCGGCACGTAGCGCTCCCGGAACCAGGACTGCGTCGCCTCCGTGAGCTGCCAGTGCCCGCGCCAGCCGAGGACGGCGAAGCGGCAGCGCTCCAGCATCGCGCGCGCGGCCGCCTGCGAGGCGTCACTCCGGAAAGCGGCGGCCGCGTGGGGGTAGCGCACGCCTCCGGCCGTCGCGTCGCGGAGCATCGCGGCGTAGGGATCGACGATCACCGGCCCGCCGGGGATGCCGTGCGGCGGGAGGAAGCCGCCGGCCATGCCCCACGCGGGCTCGAAGGCAAAGAGGCACGCGTCGGGCGGGATGGTGCTGCGGAGGCGATCGCCCAGCTCGAGCAGCTCCGGCGCTCGGGCGCGGCTGTTGAGGATGGAGCGGCGGAGGGAGGGGAAGGCGGCGATGGCGATGGCCAGGATCGCGAGCCGCGTCCTTCCCGCGAGCGCGGGAAGGCGGGGGGCGACGAGGAAGCGGAAGAGCTCGCATCCGCCCCAGCCCGCCAGCACCGCCTCGCTCGGCGCGAGGTGCGCGTTGTACTGGTTCCAGTAGGCGGTCGGGAGCAGGAAGGCGGCCACCGTCAGCGCGTACGCCGCGCCGAAGAAGCGAAGCTCGCGGGAGGCGCGCAGCTCCCGCCGCATCAGCCCCAGCGCGATCCCGCCCAGCGCCAGCACCGAGCACACCCGGTGCACGTCCCACCAGATCGTCCAGAGGCGAGGGAGCCGCGCGACGTCGCCGTCCGGCGGGCGCCAGGCGTGGAAGACCAGCACGTCCTCCAGGAACGCGCGGGGCGCCGCGAGCGCCAGCGGCCCGACGAGCACCAGCCCAGCGACGATCGCCCCGGCGAGGAATGGGAGGAGCGCGCCGCGCCATCCGCGACGCATCGCCACCCCGGTGGAGAGGTCGCCGCGAACGGCAGCGGGCAGCGAGTCCAGCGCGGGCCCAGTGCGCTGGTCGCCGGAGGGCAGCGAGACCAGCGCGGCGATCAGCCAGAGGCCGCCCCACACCTTCACCGCGCACGCGGCGGCGAAGAGTGCGCCGGCGACGAAGATGCGCCTGGGTGACGGGGTCGAGGAGAGCCAGACCCAGGCGGCGCCCAGGCACGCCAGGTTGAGCACCGGCTCCAGGTACGGCCCGCGCTCCACCACCACGACCTCCGGATACGTCGCGTAGAGCGCCGCCGCGAGGAACCCCGCGAACGGCCCGCCCCACCGCTGCG
>Ga0134122_10000192_pt1 | contig 37490 bp, 52 predicted proteins | sample KB302_FD_96461 | JGI IMG/M metagenome (GOLD analysis project Ga0134122, IMG submission 96461) | Terrestrial soil microbial communities without Nitrogen fertilizer from Kellogg Biological Station, Michigan, USA - KB3-0-2 | ecosystem: Environmental > Terrestrial > Soil > Unclassified ... | reverse complement strand
CTACAACAACAAGAAGAACAAGCTCAAGCTGTACAGCAAGAACAAGTAGGAATTCAGCATGCATTTGAAGAGGCTAAACTAAAAGAATTAATGTCTAAAGCCACAGCTAATATTGCTATGGCTCGTGAAAGACATGGAAGAGCAGAAGCTGATATAGGATTATTCGAAGAACGCTTGAGTGAAATAACACAGAATCGCGCGATGGCAACCAAAGCTAAGATGGAATCCTTAGAAAAACTTGTAGATGTAATAGCTAAGTATGGGGAAATTGAAGCAGCTCTGAAATTATCTCAAATACAAAGCTTTGACTACGAACAAGAACATAAAGAGAATGCGGAGAAGTTAGATGCTAAATCGACGGCTCTTGCAAATCAATTTATGCAGAGTATAATGGGTTCTAATCAACAAGGGCAACAATTGCAACAACAACAGCCACAAATGGCGATGAGGTAAATATGGCAGATAGTCAAAAGATGGGTTCACGTGTTCAATCAGGCGGACAACGCATTGATGATCACTCTTTCTGGGCAGGAAAAAGAGGCAAAGACTCTGTATTTCCTGATGGACCGCATAAAACAAAAGATGAAAGCTCAGCAGAAGGAGCTGGGAGTGTCATGAGATATATTGACACGACCGAAGAAATTAGAAAAGCTCAAGTGATGGCTGAGAAAAAGGTAAAAGGCCATCAAGGGAAATTACCTGAGTTTAGAAATTAATTCTAGATATAGAACCGTTGGGGTAGGCATAAGAAAACTTGCCTTTTTGGGGTTCTATATCTTTTACTTATTAGGATTTTTAATGCCAAATTACAACATAAATAGAATGCTTAGACATTTAAAGCGTTTTCACAAAAAGATTAAGCCATGAAAAGCACAAAAACAGTTCAGGGTTACAAAAATACAGCAGCGCAAAAGAATAGATCTACTCTTGAAACAGAGAAATCTAACTTTGCTGATCCTATACGTATTAAAAATCAAAACCCTAAAGATAAACCCATCGACGGGATTAAATCTCCATGGGATTTCAGATGTCCTCAGTATGATGAAAGATCAAGCAACTTTGTAAATGCTGGCACTCACTATGGTGTTGGTCATAGACAGCCAATCGGTCATAAAGGCAATCCTAAGCGTGTTGTAGATGTATTACCTCAGACTAGACACAATACTTTACAAGATGATGATTTAGGATGAAAAAAGAACGTATAACTCCTGAATGGCATGCTCCAAGGTCTCCAAAGGGATCTGGTGATTTTTATGGCCAAGGGGTAAAGAATCCGATTGGTAAAGTCATTAGGAGCTATATACAAACCGAAATGACCGCTAAGAAATTAGGTAAACCTCCTAGATCTCTTGCTTGATTTTCTACTCATTTGTATGCAAATCGAGATATAAATTATCCATCAAGTTCTTATTGGAATTCTTGATTCTGACTTCCTGGAGTTTTTCATCTACAATCGATTTTAGAATCAATTTGGCTCGCTCTTCAGGCATATCATCTGGATGGGGTTTTTCTAGTTCTTTTCTGTTGTTTATGAACTGGTTAATCGACCACGACACTTCATTGCTCTCGGTAACATTTCCCTCTTTATATTGACCCCACATCTCTCTTGGAGGCAATAACCATATCACTTGAACAATATCGGAATTAGAGGTAGCTCGAAAAAGATAAGAGTTTGTCTGTGGTTTAGGGATAGATAATCTTGGATCCCAAATCATACGTTTTGTTACCCCATCATCGTCAGTTCTCGCATGCGCGAATATATACACATAAGGAGATTTTTCTTGAATTGCTAGAGATAGTGGATTTTTTTTAATACACTCTTCAGCACCTAAAAATATGTTTATTTCCTGATCTTTCTTGAAATGAAGAAGTCTATCATGGGCTTCAAAAATGTTTACTTTCATAATTCGAATGCCTTTTTGATGTTTTTGGACATTTTTTCTACCATTTCTTTCATTTTTTTAAATTCATCTCTCATTTTATAGACATCTTCATATATTGATTCCGATTTGACAAGATTTTTTTCTCTTTCAGCAAGCTCTTTCATCTTCTTATCAATCTCTTGTTCTTTCTTTTTGAAATTTCTTATTGTTTTGTTTAATTGATCATATTTTTTAATCAATTCAGATGATATATCTGGATAGTTTTGTTTCATGAATGAGTTTAAATCATCCTTGAACGATTCTATTTCTTTTTTCTTGGAATTTCTAGAATCCTTTTCATAGTCATTTATAACTAATTTAAATTCATTTTGTAACCGTGATATCTCAGATATCTTATCTAATAATTTTCTATCAAAATCAGGATATTTATTTGTGATCCAATTATCAATTCCTTGAACCATTTGATCAAAAAATAAAAATTTGGATTCTTCTTTTATAGGGTCAAAAGGATTTTTCATTCTTGTCCTTAATCAAAATATTTAGTTTAATGACTTCAAATCCAAACGCATGCCAGCGTCAAAGGCAAAGGATATATTACATGAGCGCACAAAATCAACCACAATCAAGTCAAGAACAAGTAAATGAAGCTCCAAAAGCTACTGATAAGGAACTGAATTTCAGAGCTCTGGAGGCTAAATACCAAAGAGAATTGCAAAAAGAGAGAGAGGAAAGAGAGCGTCTATCTAGGGAACTTGAGCAAAAATCTAAAAAGTTTCAAGCACCTGAAGATGACGAAGATGATGACGATGAAGTTTATGTGGACCGTAAAAAGTTAGACAAGAAATTTAATAAATTTGGTCAAAGCACTCAATCTGAAATCCAAAAAGCTATGGAAATGGCTAAACATGCTGCCAAGGAAGAGTTAAAACAAGAGTTATGGCTTGAGCAAAACCCAGATTTTTACGATACGTTGCAACATGCTGAAAAATTCGCGCAAAAAGCTCCAAAATTAGCAGAAGCTATACTGAAAATGCCAGAAGGTTTTGAAAGGCAAAAACTCGTATACCAAAACATTAAAGAGCTAGGGATTGATAAGCCTGCACAAAAGGAATCTTCAGTTCAACAAAAAATAGATGCCAATCGAAGAGGCCCCTATTATCAACCTAGTGGAGTTGGAACCGCTCCTTACTCTTCCCAAGGAGATTTCAGCCCACAGGGTCAAAAGCAAGCATATGAAAAGCTTCAACAGCTTAAACAAATGATGAGGCTCGGATAGTCTTAAAAGGATACGGGCCATACTGAATGGCCCGTGTTTTTATGGAAGAGTATTTCCTTCTGGTGCCGGAGAATTGCTTCTAGGAGAATCTGGTTCACCTTGAGGAACAGGAGTTAATGCCTGAATTTTTGGTTTCTTTCTAAATTCTTCGATTATAAAGCTAGCTTCATATCCGACAGCTGTTAGTCTCCAAAAGAAATCAAGCACAGCCGCACATATTCTAGTAATAATGTTTGTTTTTCGGTTGAAATTTGCATCATAAAGATCCATAATTATCTTTTTTACTTCAAAAATATGACCTTTTTCTATTAATCTCTCTGGATCCTCTGTGGCAGGATAATTATCTACCAAATGATTTAGTTTTTCATGAAGTTTATATATAGAAACCGTACCTTTATATCCATCGAATCTTGTATACCTGTGACCAAAAAAAGTTATATTTTGGCGCGCTTTTTTAGCTAATTGTTCTAAATCGGATAAACAATTTAAGTTTTTAATTTCAAGTCTTACATCTTTTTTCATTCTAACTGTCATAGATACTCTCCTTGTTAAGGTACATTTTTCATGTTGTATATCTGGAAGATTGTTATCAAGCATTTTGAGAAGTATTTACTAATCAAAGATTTAGCCTATGCCGACCAAAAATAATTAACTGGTGGGCATTGACAAATAAATAGTTTATATTGATATTGAAATTTCGCCAGTCCTGCGTTATGGACATTTCGCGTAAGTAGTTTCGCAACCTACGAATAAAGATATGGTCGAGAACGGACGTAAGTTAGGCTCGTCTACCGATCATCATATCAGATAAACATCAACTACAGGTTGATATGTCTATTACAACTACTGGCAATTTAGGTCCTATGATCTTGCAGTCGCTTGCGCCTGCGATGTTATATGTTCCTACGCCTACAATGAACTACATCACCATTTGTGATAAGGTTTCAATGCCTCCTAATGGTGGAACAACAATGAGGTTTATGCGTCCAAGAGCGCTTACTCCTCCTACTGTGCAACTTGGTAACTCAGGGATAGATCCCCCAGCTCAAGTTCCACAAAGAGATATTATTGATGCCCAAATGGCATTCTTCGGTACAGGATGTATCATCAACGAACAAGTTATTCTTCAAGACCAAGAAGGCGTTTTAGCCTGGGTTTCTGAAAGACTTGCAGTTGCTATGAGACAAGCAGAAGACTTGATCTTAAGAGACTACATTGTCTCAGCAGCTAGCCAAATTAACGCTGCAGGTGGCTCAAATGGTTTCAACCCAACTAACCTTGGGATGAGCGATTTTAGCCTAGTTGCAACTACTTTGGATACCAACAATGCCTACAAATTCATGTCAGGTATTGAAGGTATGGATCGATTCGGTAAAGTGTGTGCCGAATTAAAACTTTTGGTAATTGACTTGGAGTGCCTTGCTGCATGACACAGATTGTTCTTGAAAGAATTTGGAGATGCGAAACCTGCAAACACTTAAAAAAAGAAGAAGAAGTAAGTTGCATAACAGGCGATTGGACATGTGTAAAATGTCAGTCTAATGTTAAAGGTGTGCATCATGAATTTTTTGAAATATCTAATGCAGAAGGTTAACAAGGCGGAAGGCGTAAGCTACCGTGAGAGACTAAATCCAGAAGACGTTAGTGATAACGTATGCGATAGTCCGAACTCTACGAATAAATAAAGGTAGAGAGTCATCCAGAAATGAGATGGCCGCCAACTTTGTTGGTTAATAAGTAACAGAATGACAGGCCCTGTAAGATCAGCATATTTTATGCTATCTTCAACAGAGTTACAATCTGATTTCGATACACTCGTAGGTAGTGGATTCCTAAACCAATGGAATTATCCAACTAATGCTAGTGCTTTGCCATCTGAATATGGTTCTGCATTTAACATTAGAGTTCTGACTAGTTCAGAAGCTCCAGTCGCTAGAAACGCTGTAGCAAATAGCTCGGGTACATTAAATGATTTGTACTACAACACTGTTGTAGGCAAACAGGCAGTTACGCATATCAATCAGGACGGCTATAGCATGAACCTGATTTATCGTGACCCTTATTATTCTGGTATGCTTGCACAAAACGCTACTTTGGCAGTTAAATTTGCCCAAGCACAAGCTTTAACGCAAGACACAGCTATAAGAAATTTAATGTCAACACGCTTAAGCAATTTGGGGGTGTAATATGACTGAATATTCTAGAATGGCGAAAGGTAGTTATACTGTTTCTGGTGGTACTTTAGGGGTATCTGCTCCTAGCGTAAAGGTTATTAACCTTCCTTTTAAACCAGACTTTGTACAACTTATCAACTACACACAAGCGGCAACTCCAGCGCAACATGGTATTCCATTTGCTTTTTGGGATTCTAGTGTGACTCCACTTACATTTTCTAGTGTTAATTATGACACTGTAGTGCAAGTGTTTAATGCTACTCCTGTTTTAACCACAGACATGGTTAGAGTTGGTGGTGGTATTAGTGTATTTTCTGCTGGATTGTCACAACAATTCGGTGCAGCTCAACAAGTCGTTGCATCTACTAAAGGTACAACAACATCCTTCCAGGTAACTGGACATGGTTATTCTGTAGGGGATACTGTGATCTTTAGGGGTCTATTCCAGTCTTCAACTACTGGTATGCCTCAAATGAATGGAATTCCATTTACTATCACAACCATCACAGATGCTAATAACTTTGTAGTTAACTATAACTCTAACAATGCTGCTTATACTAACTTAAGCGCATCGCCAGCTTCTGCATTCGTACAGAAAGTGTTATATCCTTTCTTGTATGTTCCAGAAGACAATGTAGTTACTGCGATCACATTAGGAAATACAACAACTATCACAACTTCGATGTATCATAACTTTGAAGTTGGACAGCAAGTTGCATTTAGAATTCCTAATGCTTGGGGTACAACTCAGTTGAATTCCTTGCCAAACGTTCTAATTCCAGGACAGCCGATTTATGGATATGTTGTATCTATTACGGACAACTGGACATTTGTGGTTAATATCAACTCTTCAGCTTACACAGCATTTACGACAAATATTGCTGTATCCGCTGTTCCTGGGTTGACTTTCCCACAAGTGGTAGCTGTAGGTGATGTAAATACTGGTGGTAATCTTATTACTAGTACTTCAGCGTTATATCCACCTCCTTCATTCCCGACTTCATCTAATCGTGTTGCTACGATTAATGGTCCGGCAATTAGAGGTGCTTTTGTGAACAACACTAGCCAAGGCTTTATCATTGGTAATGCGGCAAGCAGAACCGATACATCTAGCTGGGTAGGGGGTTCCAATGGAGATATAATGGAATGGCGTGCTTATGCGCATGACATTTCAATACCTTGATTGTTATTGTAATTTTTACTTGATAGAGATATATCTAGGGAGGGGACATTTTGTCTCCTCCCTTATAGGTTAAGAATGACGTATTTCCCAATTATACCTGGACCAGTTCCTGCATATGCAAATGTTGCTATTCAGCCACAATTCTATGAACCGTCTAGATTCGTTATTTCTGCTATTTCTAAGGGATATACAACAACCGTAACAACCTCAGTCGACCACAATTACGTAATAAACCAACAAGTTAGACTTTTGATTCCACCATCTTTTGGAATTATTGAATTAAATGAAAAAACCGCATATGTGGTTTCTATTCCCGCGGCAAATCAAGTTGTGTTAGGAATAAGTTCAATTGGATTTAATTCCTATATAGCTTCTTCAGCATCAACCCCAGCTCAAATAATTGCTATTGGAGATATTAACCAAGGTGCTATAAACAATTTTGGAATAACAAATACAGGAACATTTATTCCTGGTAGTTTTATAAATATATCGCCCCAATGAGAGGTATGGCATGTCAGAGTTAAAATCTAAGCCCAAACTAGCTTCAGGATTAGGAAATCAAGAATTAGATAAGGCAGAGCAGCAATTTAAAGAATTTGATGAGAATATCAAATCAATGACGAAAGACAGACTTGATCAGGCTCCTCAAAAAGAAGTAGAACAACAAAATAAACTTTCACAGCACGAAATTTCTAATTCAAAAGATCTATATCTAAAACCTGCACGAGCTATAGCAGCCAGAGAAAAATTTAATGAAGATTATAGGAAAGATTATGAATTTTCTAAGGAATATGTACGATTTATACCTGAAAATAAAGAAATTATTGGAGAGACGATAGAGCTTTGGACAAAGCCTTTTGCGGGAATGCCATGTGAATTCTGGCAAGTGCCTACTGGGAAACCAGTTTGGGGCCCTAGATATTTAGCGGAAAGGATCGCTGGATGCAAATATCACAGATTCGTAATGCAGCAAAACTCTCAAATGGGTAGTGACGGAATGGGTCAATATTACGGTTCAATGGTTGCAGATACAACTATTCAAAGATTAGACGCTCTTCCTGTAAGCACTCGTAAATCCATATTTATGGGAGCTGGGGTTTAATGAATTTACTTAACGACATCATAACTTACGTAAGAAGGATTATAAAAACTCCTTCTAATGCAGCTATAACAGACAACCTAATCATTGATTACATCAATAGATTCTGGTTGATGGATGTCGATGCCCGCATGCAATTGTTCGATCTAAAGACAAAGTATCAATTCCAAACCGTTCCAGGAGTCGATAAATATAACATGCCTTTATACGACCCTCAGGTACAACCAGGAAATCAAACAATAGCAAGTTTTCCGGTGTACCAAGGGTTTTTAGGGCCTGCTTACATAAATGGGGTTCAAGTAGGTTTTGAAACACAGAAGCAATATTTCTTTAATAATTACCCAAACGTTACACAAAATTTGACTACAATCGGAATAGGAGATGGAACTTCTGGCCCTTACACATTTAATATTCCGATAATCTCTAATACTGCAGTTTCCCCATTGAATCCTCCATTGAATGGGCTCATAAGAGGACATGTTGATATCACTGGAATTATTGCAACAGGCAATAATGTGGATCCTCCAATAGGTACTACGCTGAATACAAGTATTCCAGTGACAAGTGTCGATTCTGCAGTATTCTTTACCTCAATAGATGCTGAAGGAAATAGTGTTGTTATTCAAGATAGCGGTCAATTCTTATCGAATAACGTTAATTATGGCCTTCTCATGAAACCTGGAAAAGCTCCTTATGGAAATACTGCTTTGCCCAATGGATATGTTTCTTCATTCTCCATAACTAACGTGACCCAAGCATCTCAAGCTGTGATTACAGCGAACAATACATTGGTGGCTGGTCAAACAGTTATTATTAATAACGTAACCGGTATGGTCGAATTAAATGGAAACACATATACCGTAGTCTCTGCAAATGCAACGACAGTGACAATCAATGTGAATTCAACAGGGTTTACTCCTTATATTTCAGGCGGAACAATAGATAGCATCCAGAACGTTATAAATTACATAACCGGTGTTGTAACGAATGTATTCTTCCCAGCCGCAATACCTCAAGGAGCAAATATTAATTTCCAAGGGCTGTACTTCCAATCTGGCCTCCCAAGATCTATCTTATTTTACAATAATACTTTGACTTTACGGGCACCTCCCGATAGACAATATCTTGTTGAGCTAGATGCTTATTTAACTCCTGCAGCATTTTTAAATACTGGGTCAGCTATTCCTTTTGGATATATGGCTGAATATGTAGCGAGAGGAGCAGCTAGAAAGATTCTTTCGGATACAGGCGATGTAGAGCAGTTTTTGTTTTACGAGCCTTTATTTAAAGAACAAGAAAACCTTGTTCGTATACGAAGTCAAAGACAATGGACAGCAACTAGAACTCAAACGATTTATTCTACGGGCCCATGGCAAGGTATGACAAGTAATTATGGCGGTCAAGTTCAATAATAGGAGATGTAAATATGCCTTTTTTCGATTATTTCGATAATATTCCTTTCAGAACTCATAATCCTTCTGTTGACCAGCCAAATATGCAGACGAATACAAATTCAATCGATAGCATTATTGCTGTTGATCATTACAGTTTTGAAACAAATAGTGATGGTTGGCACAAACAAAGCACTTATCCTGTTCAAACAGCTCCCACTACAGTTGCTGGTCAAGTAGCTATTTATTCAAAAACAGGCGCTGTTTCTAGCGAATTATTTATGATCCGTGACGGAAATGCAGGAACTGAAGTTGCGTTGACCACATCAAAAATTGGAAATGCATCAGCTGCTACTAATGGTGCGAGCTGGCTTCCAGGGGGTATATTGATTCAATGGGGCAGAGCTACGAAATCAACTAATGGTGCTGTTACGTTTTTAAATGCTTTTCCAAATGCCGTATTTTCAGTAACCGTTTCCATTTTGGAAAATAATGACAACAGACACTTTATACAAGTTAAAACTATAGCACTAAACCAATTCACGGTAGCTTCTAGAGATGCAGGTGGAAATGATGAATCGAATACATTTTCATGGATGGCAATAGGCAACTAAATGGGAGAAAAACTTGTCGTAGGACCGATTGGAAAGGGTCTTAAAACTAACGTTCTACCTTTTAACATAGATAATGATTCTTTCCCTTTTTTGGTAAATGCTTACCAATGGAGAGCAAGGGTAAAGAGAAAAAGGGGAACCTCTCTTCTCAATAGACTAACAAGATTTTTCAATTCTTTAATTTCTTCCTATAATCCAGGTTCTACAACAATTGTGCTTAATGGTTCTGGAGCCGGAAATTTGCTTACTGGATTTACAGCTCTAGAAACAAATGCTTCTTTAGTCATGGGAAGTATAATCATAAATGATGTTACTAATGGATCTGTATATACTGACCCGGATAAAAACGGAACTCTAAGAAAAGATGGTTTAGTAGATCTTGGAAGTACCATAAACTATATAACAGGTGCATTTGTAATAGCTGGCGGAGCAGGAAACACAGTAAACGCCAATTTTTTGTATTACCCATCATTTCCTGTAATGGGTCTAGAAGATCTTATTTTAGACTCCACTCTATTTCCAGGTACAATCGCATTTGATACGAAATATGCTTACAATATTTTAACGACGGCTACTTATCCATCATATAGTGTAAGTTTTTATAAAAATCCTGTTGCTGATCCGGTAAATTTACCCGGGTATGTTCCAAAAGCAACTCCAACTCCTGTTACCTGGAATGGTCAGGATTACCAACAATTTTGGACTGTAAATTATCAAGGAGCCTTTTGGGCTACAAATGGCATAAATATTCCTTTCACAACAGCAAATATCGGCATGCAATTTACCACTGTAACGGGCGCCGCAATTGGAGCTGGTGGCCCACCTGCCATCGTTACTTTAAATACTGCGGGAAGTCCTGCTGTGATAGGAGATTTTGTTTTTATCAATGAAATCGTCGGAATGACAGGTATAAATTTTCAGACGGGTTATGTGACTGCTGTTAATCCTGGAGTTAGTATTACTGTAGAATTTCCAAATGCAACAATTGGAGGCGCTTGGGCTAGTGGTGGAATCATCCAGTATCTAACAACTCGTGTGGACACCACAAAAGACTGTATCAGATGGTATGATGGAGATCCTACAAATGGAAGTGCTACAAGTCCTGTGTTAAATGGGCATTTTGGATGGGTAAATTTCATGCCCCCTATATCGCAAAGTGCGTTTTCAATAGCAGATCTCCCTGCAAAAATTTATTACTTAGTAGGAGCTCGACTAATAGTTCCTTTCAAAGATAGATTGTTGTTCATGGGAGTTGTGGTGCAAGCTTCGTCAGGCAATCCAATTTACCTGCAAGATACAATTGTTTATAGCCAAAACGGAACTCCGTACTATACGACATCCTTCACAGATCCAAGCACTAATTATCCTTTATCTCCAACAACACCTCCTGGATATGCTTCTATTTTGTTGCCAGTAAATCAAACAGCTACTCCTTCTGCTTATTTTTCAGATATAACTGGTTTTGGAGGGTTTTTAACCGCAGGAACACAACAACCGATCATAACCTCTCAATTTAATGAGGATGTTCTAATCACAGGTTTCGGGAATAATCTTCAAGCTCGATTAGTATATAGTGGAAATGACATCGTTCCATTTAACTTTTTCGCAATAAATTCTGAATATGGCACTTCAAGTACATTTTCTTCAGTAAATACTGATCAAGGCGTGTTAACAAAGGGAAATAGAGGTTATTTGATTACGGGTCAAACAGCTTGTCAAAGAATCGACTTGGAAATTCCTGATCAAATTTTTGAGGTTAAATTAACCGATAATGGGAACGAAAGATTCACTTCGCAAAGGGATTTCATCAACGAATGGATCTATTTTACTTATCCCAGCAATGAACAACCATGGGTATTTCCTAATCAAACTTTACAATATAATTTTAGAGATAATTCTTGGGGAATTTTCAATGAGTCTTATACTACTTATGGCCAATTTAAGAAGGTAACAGGCGATACTTGGGCTACCATAGGAGATAAATATTCAACTTGGGAAGATTGGAATGATCCATGGGATGCTGGAGAATCCACACTCCTACAGCCAGAGGTAATAGCAGGAAATCAGCAAGGTTTCGTAATGCTTAGAGAAACAGGAACATCAGAAGGCACTTCTTTATATATTCAAAGCTTTTCAGGAAATACGATTACTTCTCCTAATCATAATTTAAATGAAGGGGATTACATTATCATAAGCGGATGTTTGGGAACCATAGCGCCATTTGTAAATAATCAAATATTTTCTGTGGCCAATCCAGATGCAAATACATTCAGATTGAATCCATTAATAGGTTCAGGAACATATCTTGGAGGTGGAGTAATCACTAGAATGTATGTTCCATATATTCAGACAAAACAATTCCCTTTGAATTGGTCTACAGGAAGAAAAACTAGAATTGGGGTTCAACAGTATCTCTTAAGCACAACTTCTTTAGGGCAAATACAACTTTTAATTTTCTTAAGTCAAAATGACGCTGCTGCTTATAATGAAGGTCCTATTTTACCTGATCCTAGTTCGGTCAATGATTCACTGATCTACAGCACTACTCTTTATACTTGTCCAGAAAGCACCAATTTGGGTTTAACTCCAGCAAATATCAATCTAAATACACCAACGGCTTCTGCACAGAATCAAATTTGGCATAGAATAAACACGTCCTTGTTAGGCGATACAGTGCAATTAGGATTCACCATCTCCAACGATCAAATGAGAACTTTATCGCCTACAGCTACCATTTTCCCAATTACGGGCGCCACAAAGGCAAATCCTTGTGTTCTAACATGTGCGGGTCAATTTTCAGTAGGGACTTTGATTTTGATTCAAAATGTCGTTGGAATGGTGCAATTGAACAATCATATTTATTATGTAACCGCTTCGGATGCAACGACAGTGACAATCAATGTGAATTCTACTTCTTTTGATACATACGTTTCAGGAGGAACTGCAACGGAAGTAGCTCCATTGATCCAATTTGCAGAAGTGGAATTGCATGGATTTATTTTAGATGTTTCACCATCACAATTACTAGTATGAGTAGCAATAATCTTACACAAGTTTCATATCTAAGAAGTTCTAGGGAATTTCCTGAAGATATACATCTTTTGTCGGTTCAAATCTCAAAATCCTATATTGATATAGCAAATGCTGTAAATTTAAGAACAATTGGGGTTTTCCCTAAAAATACCTTTGTTTTGACCGGGGAATCCTGGTTTTTAACATCTTCGAGGCAACAAAGTCTCAGGCAGATTTACACATTTAGCACTATAAACCCTGGAGTGCCAATTAGCATTCCTTACAGAACGGATGGGTTAACGCAATTTAGTAGAATTTACGGAACATGTATAACAGCCGTACCAGATTACAGGCCAATTCCTTTTGCCTCTGTAACTGCTAATGCCAATATAGAAATCAAAGTGGTTCCAACAAGTAACACTACAGGTAACATAGTTATCACGTCTGGAGCTGCTTCTCCTGTCATAAACTCAGGTTTGGCAATAATTGAATGGTTGTCTAATGTTTAGTAAAATAATTATCGAATTGATATTGTGAAAAAGTGAGGTTTTTATGACATCGATGCAAGGAAATATGGGAATGACGAAAATGAAAGCCCCTTCGGGATATAAAGCATTTCAACAATTTAGTCCTGAACAAATGCAATTGTTTCAGCAAATGTTTTCTCGTGTTGCCCCTGATAGTTATTTGTCTAGATTAGCTGGTGGAGATGAAGAAATATTCAATCAAGTGGAAGCTCCAGCAATGAAGCAATTTAATGCTTTACAGGGGAACTTAGCTTCCAGGTTTAGTGGAATGGGAATGGGATCTAGAAGAAGTAGTGGATTTCAAAATACTACGAATCAAGCCTCTCAAGATTTTGCGCAGCAACTACAATCACAAAGACAGCAACTACAAAGACAAGCACTAATGGATTTAATGGGGATTAGCGATAGTTTACTCGGTCAAGAACCTTATGGTTTTGTCAAAAAACAACAAAAACAAGGTAGTGGATGGGGAGGACTTGCTGGGGGTGCTTTAGGAGGCATAGGTGGATTTTTAGCCGGAGGTCCTGCTGGCGCTCTTACGGGAGCTTCTTTGGGTTATAATGTTGGCTCATCATTTTAAGTAGGTAATTATGATTCAAGTTCTAGAAGGTCGTGAAAGAAAGCCTAGTTTAGGTCAAAGACTGAGCCAAGGCGTTGGCAGAGGCCTTGAAATGGGTTCTCAATTAATGCAACAAAATGCTCAAAAACAAGCAATTTCAAATGTTTTGGGGCCTGAATTTTCTGATTTGCCTGAAGATTTCCAAAAAATTGCTCTACAACAAGGATTAAGACAAAAGAATGAATCTGAAAAATTGCAAGGGGATCTGGAGTTAGAAAAAGAGCAGTATAAAACAATATCAGATGCCTTTGGTAAAAAATTTGCTGATGTATGGAAAGCTTCTCCTGTTGGTGGAAAAACAGAATTATTGTCTAAAGCCTTAGAAGCTTCTTCACGAGGACATAATGTTAATGAACTTTTAAGCAACTTTTCAGACTCAGATGAATTCGCCGAAAAAAACGTAGAAATTCCTCAAGTTAAGATGAAAGATGGAAGCATTCCTAAAACATTCAAATGGCCGGATTTTTCAAAAAGGCCAAAAGGTTATTCTCCTAAGGAATGGAATGACGAAAGAAAGCAATGGAGAAAGGAAAATGCTCCAATTTTTGACAAGAATAGGACTCAAGTTAAGTCAATAAAAAGAGATGAATTAGGAATAAGCAAACTTTCAAAGTTAAACAATTCTAAAAAATTACCAGAAGGTTTTGAAAGATATCTAATAAATCCTGAGACAGGGGATTTTTATGGTTTAGCTCAAATTTCCGAAATGGTATCTCCAGAAGCACAAGAATGGGCAAAAGAGATTGCTAGATTCCAAAATAGAGCGAAAGATGCTTTTGGATCTAGGGTTACAAATTTTGACTTGCAATCTTATATGAAGCAATTTCCTGGGCTAATGAATACAAAAGAAGGCAGAAAAAGAATTCTGAAGATGATGACCATCAATAATAAATTGGATGGTTTATATGAAAATACACTCCAAAAAGTATATCAAAAGTATGGTTTAGCTGGAATTCCTCAAGAAAAAGCGGATGAAATTGCAAGAGGTTTAATTGGTAAGGAAACAGAAAAATTAGAAAACGATTTTACAAAATTAGATGAAGAAAACATAGAATCTGAGCCTGAACATCTTTCAGGAAGAATTGTAGATGTAGTTGGTCCAGATGGTCAAATTTATGAAGTAGATGAAAGTGAAATTCAACAACTTCCTGAAGGGTATAGAATTATATGACTCTTCCATCTAGCTTGAGATTAAAGCCTGCTCAAAGCATTAATTCAGAACTACCAAAAAGTTTGAAATTAAAATCTCAACCTAATCGTTCTGAAGAAAAAGAATTTTCTAGTCTTGAGGAAGATGAAAGAGAAATCGAAAGAGCTCAAGCGCAGATTACTTCTAGAATGTTAGAAGCTGTTGCAGGCGCTCCAGGCGATATTGCTTCAGTAGTCAGTGGATTATTTGGAAAAGAACAAAACGTTTTACCCACATCACAAAAATTAAGAAATCTTAGTGAAAAGGCATCCTTAGGATACACAAAACCTAAAACAGAATTTGAAGAATCTATAGGAGAAATAGCTTCTGATGTAGCTTCAATGGCAATTCCAGGATCAGGGCATTATAGTTTTGCAAGAAATATTGGAATTCCAGTTGTAGGAAGTTTGATAAAAGAAGGAATAAAGTATAAAAATGGTTCTGAAAAGTCTCAAGCATACGGGAAAATAGGGTCTATGATTGCTTTAGACTTGATTTCTAGAAGATCAGGTGGTTCGAAAAAATTTGTGGAGTCTTTATTTAAGAAAGCCGATGAATCTTTGCCTAAAGGAGTTTCTGTACCTGCATCTAGTTTGGAAGCCGCCTTAAACAATTTAGAACACAACTTATCTGCAGGTGGCGCTAGATCTACTACAAAAAAATCTTTGGAAAAGATAAGTGAAATACGAAATGAGATTAAAAATGGAAAAGTAGACGTTAAGCGTTTAGCAGCTTATAGGCCATCTATAAACGAAGCAATTGAAGAGTTAGGTGGGTTCCAATTGGAAGTTCCAAAAAAATTGAAACCTCAGGCTATTAGGAACCTAAATCAAGTTAAATCGGAAGTAATTAAGACATTAGACCAATATGGAGAAAAATTTAATCCAGAGTTTCTAAAATTTAATAGGTCCGCAAATGAAGCTTACGCAGCTATGCAAAAAAGCAATTTGATTGCCAATTTTGTTAAGGATAAAATTCCGTATAGCCCTCAAAGCAAAGCAGTACAGGCGCTTTTTTCTTATGCTCCTATGGTAGCTGTGGGATCTTTAGGGTCTTTAAGTCCACTATCTGCCGCTGCTGCCACAGGAGGAATTGGAATTTATCAAGGGATAAAAATATTAAATAGGGTTATGAATAGCCCTACACTTAGGAAGTATTATTTAAATGTTCTTAAAGACGCATCTGCAGGAAATGTTTCTTCTACGACTAAGAATTTAAAAGCCTTAGATAAGGCTATCCTGCCCAAGGATGATCTTCTTGAATAGGAAACAAAATAACTGAAACGAAAAATATAATGGCTGAAACAATTAAAAACTGAAGCATTTTCTAGTCAGTTATTAATTTTACCACTATTGCAAAAAATAAACCTATAAATATTTTCTCTATCATTTGTCCCTCCTAACAATCATTCGTCAATAAAAAATAACAATCCAATGCTTCCAAAAAACCCTATAAAAAATCCTGATATCATTACTTTCTTCCTTCTTTCAATAAATCGATAAACATTTCATATAATTTATCAGTCCTAGAGCTTTGCACTTTCATGTCATTTGAGAGGTCTCTATGAATATAGTAAGCAGAAGCCAATACTGTTACTATGATTGAAATTGTTTGTATCCATGTTTCATTCATTTTTTCACTCCTATAATCATTCATCTATAACAAGCATCATTAAAATAGCAGCTAATATGCCTGAGAAAATTCCTGAAATCATTGTTTTTTATTTCTTTCTTCTATAGCACACAATCTTCCATGAAAATCTTTCATCTCATTGTGAATAGCAATGATTTGATTTTGAATTCCTTTCAAAATATCATTAGTTTCTTTTCTATATTCATCCAACTTCTTATCTGTATGTATGTATAGAGCGATTACTGTTCCCAAATTTGTAGCTATAACTGCAAAAACAGTTAATATCTGTTCCCATCCCATCATTTCTCCTTTCTTTCGTAATCTTTCTGAAGCTCAAAACAAATAAGTCTCTCTATTTCAGATTCTTTTATCCTGTATGGGCTTCTAGATCCATCTGATAGTCTAAACGCTAGTATTTTACCTTCTTTTATCAATCTAATCACGGTTTTTCGCGTGGAATTTATGCGTAGAGCAAATTGATCAACGGTCAAAATCTCATCTTTCATGATCATAGAATACCACAGAAACTTAGAAAAGTTCAACATTTATCACGCTTATAAAATTTCCTTTGTGAAATTTAAAATTTTAATTTAATGTGAAATTTAATTTTAACAGGAGTTCATATGCCTCTAGCTTACGGAATAGGCGGATTAGTTTCAGTACCACAAGCAGCAGTCTCTGGAAATGGTCCCCCACCAGCATCTTTTATAGGACAATTGGGACAACAATATTTCGATACCTCGACTTCACCTCCTAATGGATATGTTTATAATGGATCGAGTTGGGCAGTAGCTGGAGCAGATCCCGCAACTACTACAACTTATGGAACTGTAATTTTAACGGATAACAACCAGCCAGTTGCCACAAAATTCTATGCTGACAATTTAGCTATTGCAGGCGCTCCTGATGCTACGACAGTAGTAAAAGGTATTGGGTTCTTAGCAACGAATGCTCAGGCAATTGCAGGACTTGTAAGCACAAACACATTCATAATTCCTTCGAACTTACCAGCTGTGTTTTCTTCTCCTCCGTCAATTGGTAATACAGTTGCTGGTTCTGGTGCCTTTACAACACTTTCTTCAAGTGGATTGTATACTGGAAGTGCTAGTGCGACAATTAACACAGCAGGAACTGCTCTTAATTTAGGAACTGATAACTCACCAGATGCCGTTAGCCTCGCTACCGGAACTTCTGCTAGAACAGTTCATATTGCTGATTCTGCAGCGGGACATCTTGTGAATATTGGATCTACAACTGGTGCTGCAGCAATGACTTTAAAGGTAGGAACCGGAAACTTTAGCTTAGATGGTGCGACAGCATCTACTTATGCAGTTGGTGCTTCTACCACAACAGGAACTATTACAATTGGTGGTACAGCTCAAACTGGAACAATCACTTTAGGAAGTTCTTCTGGAACGAACATTGTTGCAATTGGTGCTGGAGCAGGAACCACGACTGTTAACGTTGCTAACGGAACAGCTGGCGGAAATACAGTATCGATAAATAACGGTGCTAATGCTGCTGCCAACGTAACTAACATCAATGCCGGAGCTTCTGGAGCAAATTCCACAGTTAATATCCTTTCTGGAAATGGTACTGCAGGAACACAAACATTAAACGTATTGACTGGTACTAGAGCAGGGGCATTAAATTTAGCAACTGGTGCTGCAGCTCATGTAACAACAATTGGTTCTGTAACTGGTGCAGCTTCCATATCTATGCTTGTAGGTACTGGTAACTTCAGTTTGGATGGTGCGGCTACTTCTGCATATACATTCGCTCCTTCAACTACTTCCGGAACTATCAATTTCGGTGGTACGGGTGCTAATACAGGATTAATGACAATTGCAGGAGGAACTGGCGCTCAAACTATCAACGTAGCTAATTCTACAGGTGGCAAGACCGTAAATATCGCTACAGGTGCTGGAGCTAACATACTAACAATAGGTTCTACCAACACAACATCTGCAACTACAATTCAATCTGGTTCTGGTGGTTTAACATTTACTGCAACGAATGCTGCATTCACTTTGAATTCCGGAACAGGAACTATCGGAATTTCTACAGATGCAGCTGCGACTACAGTTAACTTAGCAACAGGTGCCGGAGCAAAAACAGCGACATTTGGATCAACTAACACAACATCTGCTACAACTGTTCAGTCTGGTAGCGGAGCATTAAACATAACTTCTACCAACGGTGCTTTGACTATCAATTCAGGAACCGGAACTGTAGGGGTTTCAACTGATGCAACAAATAACACAGTGAACTTAGGTACTGGTGCTGGAGTTAAAGTAGTAACTTTAGGATCTACTAACACAACTTCATCCACAACCGTGCAAAGCGGATCTGGAACTTTAGCAATTACAGCTACTAACGGTGCAATTACTGCAAATTCTGGAACAGGAACTGTTTCTGTAAGTAGTGATGCAACGAACAATACTGTAAATCTAGGTACTGGTGCTGGTGTGAAGGCCGTAACACTTGGATCGACCAATACTACCTCTGCTACTACTGTTCAATCCGGTTCGGGAGCATTGAATGTAACCGCCACAAACGGTGCATTAACAATCAACTCTGGAACAGGCGCCTTGGGTATCTCAACAGATGCTTCTGCTACAACTATTAGCATTGGTACTGGAGCAGCAGTTGTTAAAACAATTTCTATCGGTGGTACTGGCGCTAACGTAATCGCAATTGGTAATACACAAACTGCTGGTAGTGTGACTATCGGTGACGCAATGACAACTGGAACAATCACTATTGGTGGTTCTGGCTTACAAACTGGAACAATCACTATTGGTGGTGGTACGGGTGCTCAAACCGTTAACTTAGCAACTGGTGGAACTGGAGTTAAAACAGTTCACATTGCTGATGGAGCTGTTGCAAACGTAGTCACTCTTGGTTCTACAACAGGAGCTGCAAGTTTAACTCTACAAGCAGGGACAGGTGCTACAGGTCTTAAATTAAATGCTGCTGGTAACGTTCAAATGGTGCCAGCTACAAGCTCAACTGCTAGCCCAACTGCTTCAGTAACCATGAATAATCGTGCAGGGGTTGCAACCTTTACTGGATTTACAACTGCTGCTGCAGGAACACAAGCCTTCACTGTTACCAATAGTACAGTGTTGACAACTTCAGGAATTATTTGTACTGTATCAAACTTGAATGCATCTACAAATAATGCTCAGATGTCATTAGTAGGAGTAACACAAGCAGCAGGTTCGTTCATCGTTAATACTAAGAACAATGGATCTGGAGCTTTAGGTGCTGGTGATAACGTATTAATTACATTCTGGGTGATAAGTTAAAGGAATTATTAATATGATAAAAAACATCTCCAGAATGGAGTGTGTAATAGGAGAAAGAACATATCACTTTTTATGTGACTGTGATTCTCCTATCACTGAAGCAAAAGATTGCTTGAACGTGTTTATAAAACATCTAGAACAGGTTGAAGAAGCAGTTTTAAAGGCAGCTGAACTAAAAGCTTCTGAAGAAAAAAATTGTTCTGAAGTGGTAGAGGAAAATAAACCCGAATAAGGAGCTATATGGGTTATACGCAAAGAATAGCCTGGGAAACTCTCAGAAGCATAGATTCTGCTACTTTCACTGGAAGTTATCAGAATTTAGGGACTCCTTTAGCTCATGCTGGCTATATTGTTAAACTTGTTAATAATTCAACAGTTTTAGTGACCATCTCCACAGATGGTATAAACGACATGGATGTAGCACCAGCGGGTTCATTCTGGCTTTATGATGAAGGTAAAGTAGGACAAGTTAGCGCGATGCCGGCATTGCCACAAGGAACTCAAATACAAGTAAAAGGTAGCGCAGGAACTGGTAGTGTGTATTTAGTTGTTCAATATCTGGTGGTAAGTTAATGAGCCAAGCAGGAATAGTTTCTTCAACTTCGGGTCCAGTTCCACCAACAGTTCCTACATCATTTGTTACAGACTCTGGAACAGCGGTTCCAGCAGCCAATGTTTTAAATGTTGTAACCCCAGGTGGTGGTACACAGGGTATAATGACATCCGGCGCTGGTAGCACAATTACAATTACGGTAAATCCCAAAGAAGTAAGCGGTGCGGTAACAACTACAGGAGCAGTAAATGCCACTTTGATTTCTTTTCCTTTAGGCGCAACTCCAGGCGTATATACTTTTGATGTCACCGTTGCAGGTTTTGCTAAAACAGGTATTGGATCACCATTAGGTTGTGGTTTTACGATTGTAGGTTCAGTTAGAACAGATGGAGCTACTGCTACTTTAATACCCAATCAACAAATTGACCATTTCGAAGAAGCAGGATTGGATACAGTGCCCACTGTAGATGCTGCAATAATAGTTAGTGCAAATAATGCTATAGTACAAGTTACTGGTAAATCGGATGGAGCAGCCGGTTTTGTTATAGATTGGACAGGATTTTTAGTTTATACATTCGCATCATAGGTAAATTATGCCAGGTTTTGATAGTGATCCTCCATCGCAAGGTGGATCAGGAGGAGGTACACTTTATGCAACAAATGTGGATTTCACTGGGAGTTCTTTAGTTTCTGGTACTCCACAAATGGTTTCTAATGGTCAGTTGCTAATTGGTTCTGCCTCAACTCCAAGAATTCGCGTTGGTACATTAACCTCTCCGTTAGGAACAATTTCCATTGGATATTCTGCTCCAAATATAACCCTAGATCTTGCTGGTGGTTCAGTAGCTGTTGAGCAAGTAACATTAGATGGAGCACAAACTATTGTTCCTTCTGGCTCTCCTGAAAATATCACCGCTACCGGAAATACTGTTGCTAATGCCACACACTCCAAATCTGTATTCACAAATAAAAATGGCGCAAGTAGCTTTTCAATTGATGTTCAAGTAGCTTCAGCTCTTGCAGCAACAGATATCACAAAGACTGGACTAGCAAATTTCAATTCAACGCAGTTTACGGTCGATGCAAACGGTTTTGTATCTACTAGCGGTACAGGGATAGGCAACACAATAACTGGTGACTCCGGAGGCGCTTTAAGCCCTACAGCTGGGAATTGGAATATTTTAGGAAGATCTGGAAGCAAAACTTCTGGATCTGGATCAACTCTTACTGTTAAAAGTCCTCCATTTTCACAAGTTGGAGCGAGTGCAACTAGCGTTTTAAATAGTGGTGAATTTGTAACGGCTGCAGTAACCAGGACTTTACCGGCTACAGGTGGCGTAACAGATGGAGATCTTGTAATATACTATTGTACCACCGCCGGAGCTCTTGTAGTTACTGGAAATACAGGGCAAACAATACGTATAGGATCTGCCGTAAGTTCATCCGCTGGAACAGCGACTAGTACCGCTATTGGAGATTCTTTGACTCTTAGATTCGATGCTACAGCAGTATCTTGGAGAGCCGTGTCTGTTGTGGGAAACTGGACTCTTGCGTAAAAATTAGGAGAATAAAAAATGCCAGCAGGAAATGCAGTCAATGCTACATCAACAGGCATACAAACGTTCACGGGTACTGCTTTTACTGGATCTACTGTTACCCAACATGGGGTATTAGTTGGAGGGGCTGCCAATGCAGTTGCTTCGACATCTGTAGGATCCACAGGACAAGTTTTACAAGCAAATACTGGAGCAGACCCTACTTATTCAACATCTACTTTTCCGTCCACTGCTACAAGCACTGGAACTCTTTTGAGAGCAGACGGAACAAACTGGGTTGCTACTACTTCTACTTATCCCAACACTAATGCTGTAAGTACTCTTCTTTATGCTTCTTCTGCTAACGTGATGGCTGCCCTAGCTACAGCCAATAGCGGTGTTCTAACAACAAGTTCTTCTGGTGTGCCATCAATTGATACTACTAATTTTAGTGTGTTGACTACTGGCGTTCAGATGAAAGGGAACAATACCAATACAGCACCTCCAGCTGGATTCATTGGTCAAACAATATCATCTGCTGCTACAAGTGTCGCAACTACTTCTGGAGCTGCAAAAACAATAGCTAGTATTACGTTAACCGCAGGAATTTGGGATGTAACAGCTATAGCGACCTCATTGCCAGCGGGCGGAACAGTAGTAATGCAACAACAGGTAGTGAGTATTTCTACTACAGACAATACAGTTGAAGGAAATTTTGGAGATCAAAAAACTATAATTAATCAACTTACGTTAGGCGCTGCATCTGGATGTGTTCCAGCATTTAGAGTTACTTTATCTGGCAGCACAACTTATTATTGTGTAGTGAATAATACTTATTCATCTACAACTTGTCCAACAAACGCAAGAATATCAGGAACAAGGGTAGGATAATGGCATTAAATAATGCAGTAAATGCTCAAACGCAAGGTTTTCAATCTTTAAATACCTCAACAGGTGTTTGGAACGGAAGAACTTTAACTCCAGGCACAGGAATAAGTATTACCAATCAAGATGGAACTGGTGGGAATCCAACCATATCAGCTACAAGTTCTCCTCCCGATACAGCTTTTGGCACCTATACCTTAGTTGAAGATTTTGGCTGCTTAGATTCAACACAAATGGGAGACACTAACTGGTTAATTAATAATACAGATATTTTTATAAGTGGAGAAGCTAACCATCCAGGAATTATTAGATTATCAAATTCTACTGGAGGAAATACAGTAACAAAAAATGGGGCTTCTACGTCTATTCTGCTTCTGGGATCCGGACAAGTGACGGTAGAAATGATAGTTAGAGTTTCTACTTTAGGAACCGGAAATATATGGATTGGATTAGCAGATAATGCAGTTAGTTCTGTTGCTGAACCTGTTAATGGAGTGTATTTCAATTATGCTAGCGGAACGAATTCTGGGAAATGGGTTGGTAAAACATCTTCCGCATCTTCTAGAAGTTCTGCTAATTCAAATAACACTGTGGTGTTGAATCAATGGGATAGACTAAAAATAGTCGTAAATTCAGCAGGAACAAGCGTTAGTTTTTTTGTAAATGGGACCGAAATAACCAATAGCCCTCTATCTACCAATATACCTTCTGCTGCTATTGGTCTTACCTTTGTAACACAGAACTTGAACACAAAAGTTGATGTAGATATAGTTACTCTGAAATATGTTTTAGCAGTTTCCAGATAGTTGTTAACCACCTATCCCACATTTCTTATCGCAAATCAATTTATACTGAACAAATAACAGTCCATCTATATATCCCTGCCAATAATATTTTTCTTCTTCTTTTGCGGTTCTCAAGAAGAATTCGGAATGTAATTTTTCACCCTGAATGAAATCATAGAGAGGCAATCCAAATAGGGGTTCATACTTTATATAGAAGTCAGCAATATCATTGCAGAAAATGTGTAGATGGATACATAATAGTATCGTAAAAAGGATTTTCATAGGGTTATAAATCGAGTCTCAAGGAACCAATTAAAGGAGTATTGACCTTTTTTAAACATTCAAAAATTCCTTAAGACTCGAAAAGTTATTTCTTTTTTTTCTTCACAATTTTAAGCTTTTCAAGTTTTTTGTCATGCTTTTTATCCATTTTAAGAAGCTCTTTGGTTTCCTTAACCGCAGCTTTCTCTTTGGAAATTACTTTTTTTATTTTCTTGTCCATTTCTGGCTCCTGTGTGGGTTCAATTGTTTCTTTTTCTGCTTGATTGACATAAAAAGTCATCACAACGAAAAATATAATTAGCAATATGGGCAATGTTACGTAGAGTATCTCTTTCATTTTTTCTTCTTAGGTACCTTTGCGCCTGCTTTTCTAGCTTCGGATAAAGCAATTGCTATGCCTTGTTTAGGATTGGTAACCACAGGTCCTTTTTTTGACCCGCTATGCAGCTTGTGTTCTTTGAACTCATGCATTACTTTTTTTATTTTCTTTTTAGCTTTAGGTGATTCTTTCATACATATTCCTTTAGTTTTGTTAATGGGATAGTTATGTCAGGAGAAACATTTGGAGAAGCATCCTGATTTTCGTCGACAACATCTTCAGCCTTTCCATTCGTGGAAATGTTCTGAAAAGAAATTGTACAACTCAAGAAAATAGTAGAAAAAATAGCTATCAATAAAGCGGAAATGAGAGCAGAAACAATAATATATTTTTGAATTTTTTCCTCCTCATCCATCGATGAGTTCCTCATATTCTTTTTTATGCTTCCTATAATTTTGAACTCTCAGCCAAAAATCAGGAAATTGATTTATGATTTTGTTCAAGCTAGGAGAATGCTTTTCAGCAAATAGGCTCAAAATAAAAGCTGTTTCCAATTTTATTTCGTTGAATACTTCGTCAGGCAAACCCTTTTCCGAAGATTCAATCCACTCTGCAACTAGAAAAAGATCACTAGATATGTCTAAGATCTCTTTCACATTTACAGCATCTAATATTTTCATTGCTTCTTTTTGCAAATTTTCTATTTCTGACATATAAATATTTTTTTACTTTGTTTGTATATATTTTGTCGACTAGAACCTTTTTCCCATCCTGGAATAAGTCCAGAAAGCTGCTTGTTATTGCGTGAAAACCACTTTTTATCTATTACAATTAATTTTTCATCAGGGAAATATTTAGCAAATCTTTTGTGTTTTGTTATACTTTTTGCATCGTAATATCCTTTTACCTCATGCCAAACCCAAGTCCCATCTAGATCAAATACTTGAAAATCCGGCTTGTAGCTTACGCATCCGCGTTTTATTCCATCGAACCAGAATGTTTTCGGTTCGTGTTCCCAGTCTAAGATCTTTTTGTGTTGTTTTAGAAATTCAAGATATCGCGCATAATTGGCCTCCCAACAGCTTCGAAAGAAGCATTTCTTTCCGCCTATTTCACGCCAGTCTTGAGAAGTCATTTCTTCCTCAACTTCTCTAATTGACGTTCTTTGTATTCAGCTACTTTGTCGGGATTTCTTTTCTGCCATCTCTTTACGATTAGTATATGGCATTCTTTACAGGGGGAAGATTTTCCCTTGTAGAAGTATTTTATATGCCTTTCTCTTTTACATTGGCAGCAAAAATTGTGGTCGTGTTGTATGTTTTCTTGCATCCATGTGAGTTTAAGGAAAAGTAAAAAAAGGTCAATATTTACTTTTTTTCTTGATCTTTTGATTTCTCAATGGAACATCGTATCTCACTCAACTCCCATAGTATTGAAATAAGAAGATATATTATGAAAAATGTACATAACAAGTAAAGTAATTGCATTACTGGTCTTTAGCCAGTTCTGAAGGTAATATTTTCTTCATTAAGAGTACTGTTTTGATTATGGCCATATCTTTTTCCATATTTGCAAATCGAATTTCCATTTCCTTATCAACAATTGCAAATTTTGCGTCAATGTCATTAAATTTTCCATTCATCCATATCAAAGATCCACAAACCGTAGATAAAATGGTGCATATGATTGCTATTGTTTGTCCGTATTTTCCAAGGTAATTCGTTTCGTTTTCTTGTTTCATAACTCTCCTATTAAGACCATTTTGGCGATATCACCAAAATGGTCTGTAATGTATTTATATATTATTTTTCTATGCAGAAGGACAATATCTCTGCCTTCCTATTTAATTGACTTTTCAATTGCTCAAGCTCGGCTCTAAAAATCAATAGCTCCGTGTCTACTTTTGATTTTAATTCGGATTGCATTGCAAATAGCTTTTTCCTTGTTTTATGCACAGTTTCCCTATCTTCTAAAACCATTTTTCTTAAAAAATTGTATTCATCCAAATTTTCAAAAAAATCTAGCTGAGTTGCTATTGACATATGTTATCCTCATTTATGACATATTATTTAAGCATTTATAGATAACCTCCAGCTTTCAATAGGAGGTCCTCTATGCGCTTCCAAATCTAATTTTTTCACTTCTGGGATCTTGGAATAGGGAATATTTCCTTTTCTATATACTTTAGTTAAAGTACACCCATTCCCTTTCGCATTTTTATCTCCCGCAATGGCAATGAGTTGTTTCCTAACAATCTCCTTTCTTTCTTCCAGATCGCTAAGCCTCTTCCATTCTTCAGTCAATTCCTTCCACTCATTTGATTCACAATAAACATAGTCTTTATCTGTGAGTGGGGGAGCTTCTTCTTTGGTAACGTACTCCCAAAAAATCCTCTCTTTCTCAATCAAATTCCTGATGTAGTTTTCGTCTCTTTTAACTTCTACAACGGCGCTTGACGTAGCAGTATAACTAAAAAAGTAAATACCATCAAGACCTAAAACAGAAATTTGATGCTGTAATTGAGGCATATGATGATCAGGGACTTTTCCATCCAGAGCCATTTGATGATAGGTCATATCTGAAGGGCACTTTATCTCCACAGCTATCTTTTCATCCATATCTAAACCATCTAGACTAGACATCATAAAGTCAACTGTCCGGGATTTCCGGACAACTGGAAAGACAGAGATTCCCATGAGATTCTCAAATGCTCGTCTAGCAGGCTCTTCGTTATCGATACCATTCTGCATAGCAGAAGTTATCCTCCTAGGTGAAGATAGCCCCAATTTCTCTAGATAAAGTTGATAGGGAGTGGCATATCTATAATCACCCATACAGGTGATAGCATCGCTACCACCTATATGTTTTTGTCTAAACTCGTGCCACTCAGGACTTCTTTGTCTTAAGTTAGGCTGTTGCATGTTGTAACTCCTGAACTGGGGAAGACTTTTGGTTTTCCTCAGATTTAGTTTTCAAGATTCTCTCAACCCTTTCGTAGTCTTTAGAATTCAATAAAGCTACTGAGGTTATATTTAGAGTCTTCAACATCCATTCGTTGAACTTCTCCTGGTTTTCAGAGCTACAACCATCAAAATAATCACGAAGCGTCAAATACTGTTCTTCTGATATCTTTGCATCAACTTCTTCAAATTGGGCATATTCCATAGATTCAGGCTTAACAACTTCTTGTTTTAAGGGAATTTGCTTGCTTTCAGAGATCTCTTTGAGCTCGTCCATGGTATAACCAGCTCCTTTGATGACGTCTGGAAACAATTGACGGGCTAAAATTGACATAGCCCTATTGTACAACATGATCGAAGGATACTTTTCATAAGACGGATTCTTCAAAAGACCTGCTCGTCTAGCATCTTCTATCCCGAATGAAACCCTCCATGTATCACCATTGTCGGCTCTTTTTCCTTTGAGGATGCAAACTTTATCATTCGATCGTTCATCCTGCACAACGCTATGGCCTTTCATTCTAATTAAAGCAGCCATACTCTCCGCAGACATTCCAACTTTGCCGCTTACGATATATAAGCCGCCATTTAAAGCTTCTAATGGGTGCATTCCTATAGATTTTGCTTTCTGAATAACTGCAAAAACTCCTTCTTCACCCATTCTTTGATAGTGTTTTGTTTTCATCAGTGTAGAACACATCTTTTGCATGGTCTCTACATCCTGCAAAATCAGATCGAAATTTTGTTCTTCTCTTAATACTACTGTCATAAACTTATCCTTTTCTTGTTATAGTAATTTTTTTAGATTCTATAGGGTATCCATAAAACATGTACTCTAAATTTTTTATGGCCATATTCACTGAGTACTCATTTACCTTCTCTGACCCGTAAAGAGCTTCTTTTATAGTGATCAAATGTCTTTCTACAGAATCTCTAACCTCTTTTTTTGACCGCTCCATCATTTGATATGCATTATTCAATGTTTCTGTTTTTACTACGGTAACGCCAGTTTTTGGACAGTTACCCTTAATAGGAGATCCTACGTAATCTGATAAACATCTTATGGACTCCCATAGCTTTCCCTCGTCGATATAACCGCCTTCTTCGAATAGAACATTCTTTAAATTTTTAACGGCAATCTCAGGATCTTTCACTTCTTCATCAAGAGATTCTGAGTAATTGTTATCGAAGTCTGATGGGTCTAAGTTATCCCATTGAGATTGAAAGTGTTGTAATGAAGCCATATATTTCCTTTTTTGTGTGTGTAAACAATTGTCTTTACGTTACCGTTTAACTTTCGTTATGTCTTTAACATAACAGAACTGCATATTTAAATACAATCGTTTTTTTTCCTTTTTTCAAAATTGCCACTTCATGCATAATATCGCAACGTAGGTATAACGATGCAAATTACAAAAAAGATAACAACCCTTAAAGACTATTTATACTTTAACCAAATTACATATCAAGCATTTGCTCAGAAATGTGGAATGAATGCTTCCATGATTGGAAATTTCTGCAATGGAAAAACTATTCCAAAACACAAGACTGCAGAAATTCTTGAAGAAGCTACAAATGGAGTAATTTCAGCAGAATCCTTAGTAAGGTTTAGCTTTGAAAAAAAAATGTCTATTTGGTTAGAAAAAAGAAAAAAGAAATCGAGTAGTTAAAAAAAGTGCCCTCCTTTCAGAGGGCACCCATATTGAATCCACACAAAAGGACAATATTGCTTATGACGACAGAGAGCATAGCATTGAAGTCCAGAAAGTTGGAAGGAAAATTTGAATTTCGTTGAAAATAATGACTTATATGTTTACTTTAGACTGAAACTTTGAAAAAGTAAGGGCCCGGTTAAGAAACCGAGCCCTCTGATAGAAAACCAACTTGCGAAAAAAGTTGTGGTAACCATAAATGAAAGCTTGACCTCAAAACAATCTTTCATTTTTATGCCAAAGTTTTGTTATCTTCATAACATAACAAAATTGTGACCATAATATAAATCCCTTGTTGATTTTCTTGCAACAGAAAAAATAAAAAGGGAGAAAAATTATGGATCAATCTTCATCTTTAGAAACCCTCGTCGTAAATTTCTCTCTAGCTGTGAAGTATGGATTGGATGAATCAATTATTATCCAATTTCTATTGAACATGATTTCACAACACAAGCGAATGAATAGAAATTGCTATCAAGACCGTACATGGAATTACTGCAGTCGAAGAGAGCTTGCCATGCAATTTGCATTTTGGAGTGAAAAAGAAGTCCGAACTAGGCTAGATAATCTAGTAAAAAAAGGAATATTAATAAAAAGGACAGAAGGGGCTCATTCATGGAACAAGAAGAATTTTTATGCTTTCGCAAATGAAGAAGAATTTGGGTTTTCAAAAAATTCTTACGTCGGACCAAACGGGCCAATCGAGCGGCCCAAACGGGCCAATCTTACATTATCTAACACATTATCTTACTCAGATATTGATAAGGACAATATACGACCATTGAAAAAGATATTGCCCTTATCGACAGAGGGTAAGCAAAAAGATAATGTTTCTCCGGCTAAGCGTTGGAGGTTGACTCCAGATCAGGAAATAATCTACGAATGGCTCAAGGATCAAAATATAAACAGTGAGGATAGAATCCTATGTTTGTGGTCAAAAACCTACAGCGTAGATCGTTTGTTTGAGGTAATCGAATATGCTAAGAAAAAGTGCAAAACGAATTTGGGTGGTTATATCAACAGAATGTTGTACAAAGGCGTAGTTGTTCCCAATGAAAAGTCTGAGGCAAACAAAGAATTCCTTGAAAAATTTCTTGAAACCAATTCTTGGTCAGGAATTGTGATTTTAGAAAGATACGCCAAAATTACTATGCATAATGGGTATGAGGAAGAATTGCCTTATAATTTAAATCCAGAAGAGTTTCAAAGAAAAGTTATTTCTCTTCACGAAAGAGAGGGAGGATAAAGAAAAAGCACGAACGCTACCCTGTGTAGCGCCGCGCCCTCTTTAAATGGTGTTTTCTGAGTACAAGAAATACCATAAACAGAAAATTTAACATAGAGATATTTTTATGGCTTGGATAAAAGTAAATTTCGTATAGACTAGGTGTGAAAGAAGTAGGCGCTATGAACAGTAGCGCCCACTATGGGAAAACGATGACTAATTCAATCTACCAGATTCTAAAAAAATTTAGCCAGAAGATTATTCATCGTTATGATCCATTATTTTAGTGAATGTGTGATCGTAAAAAATAGTGACGGATATTTTACGCATAAAATACGTCTAAAAGACGAAGGATGTATGGAAAAAGAACACGAAGAATGCTTTTTCAGACGAGGGCGGTACATAATTGATGGAAAAAATGTGACAAATTCTAACATGATGGATAGAAGAGTGCTATTAGATATCTCGAATAGGATATTGGATGTGGCGGAAGAATACGACAATCCCGTTTGCTTTCATATGGCTTTAGTCAACATCTTAACCTTCGATATATACGAAAACCTTCCCATTAGCAAAAGAAAGGCCTTCCTTGACGATTTTTTTAAGGCCATGGAAAGTTCTTTATGCAAATTAGATGAAGATTTTGAGAATTCATTGAAAAATGAGTGAAATTTGATGTTCATAGATTTTGTAAAATGCGTACGGATTTTCCACAATAGTTCACACATAAGTGTACGATAGTTTCGTACGGTTGAAAAGGAACAGAACATATATTATCAGACCTAAAATTTATTGCTACTAGAATGAATTTAAAATCAAGGTGAATAATGGCAAAAAAAAGTAAGAGAAAGGAATTTTTTGAGAATATATTGATGAATCCTAAAATTTAAAGGAATAAATATGGAAAATTTGACGTGTGATGAATCTATAAACATAGAACGGAATGCACCAAGCGAAATAGTTTTCTCGGCAGAGCCAGGGAAATGGGTTATGAAAATTGTCAAAGGAAAAGGTATCCTATTTAACGTAGAACAATATCCCGACGCTAAACCCAATGACTTCGCACAAGCAGTCATTGAAATACTTGAGAAACATTTCACAGTTAAGTTTGAAAGAAAAGAACCACCATATGACAGAGAAAATAAATAGTAATTTATCAAAAAATTATGAAGCAACCTAAGTACACCATTCTTGAGTGGATCAAACTCAAGCTATTTTCTATGCTGATGAAAGTAGATCCCCCGAATGTCACCATAAAGAGAGAGTACTTTTATGGAAGAAATTCACTAGTAACATATGTTGTTTGCGACGATTGCCTTAGGAAATGCGAAGAGTGCAACTATGACTTTTCAGAAAGGAAATGGAAATGCCATCTTTGCTTCAAATAGACTTGATTTGAATGTCACATTGACCTATACTATACGCACATAATTCGCCAAATTGGCGTAATTTTAACACAGTGTATGCATAAAAAAAGCATAGGTATGACACATGATTATAGTATTTGGGGGAATTAAAGGCGGAAGCGGGAAAACAACGTTAGCCACAAATTTAACCGTAATGAGATCTTCAGCTGGTAAGAAAGTCTTACTAGTTGATGCAGACGAGCAGAAGTCTTCTTGTGATTGGGCACAACAAAGAGAAGATTCCGAAACTCAGACAAAATTCACAACCATTGAACTTTCTGGGAAAGCAGTAAATAATCAGATTCAGAAAATGGTGAAAGATTATGACGATATTATAATAGATGTTGGTGGAAGGGATACTACTAGCCAACGATCAGCTCTCACGATAGCCGATATATTCGTAATTCCATTCAAGCCTAGATCTCTTGATATTTGGACTGTTGGACCTCTCAGAAATATGATAGCCGAAATAAAGAGTGTAAATTCTGATCTGAGATGCATAGCTGTAATAAACCAAGCAGATTCCAGAGGAGAAGATAATCAGTCAACAATGGAAGTGCTAAAAGAATTTGAAGACTTAGAGTGCGTTCCTTGTACGATAGGATATAGAAAAGCATTCGGCAACGCAGCTTCTGAGGGTCTTGGAGTTTCAGAATTAAAAACGAAAGATATGAAATCCATTACTGAAATGACATGTCTATATGACTACATTTATACACCTAAAGTATGTAGTTTATTATCATAAAAGACGAGAAGGAGACGCATAAATGACGATAAAACAACTTAAACCAAGAGAAATTGATCGAATTATTGAAAAAGGGGGAAATGTTAAATCTGATGTGGAATCTAATGAAGAATTCGTCAGATTTACTTTGCGCCTGCCCAAAAAGATGTCGAGGGAAATTGATGAATTTATGGAAAATACTGTCGGAATTTCAAAGACAGGTTGGATTTTGCAGACGATACAACAAAAATTAAAAGGAGAATAAACATGGAATGGACACAATTTGCAATATTTTTTATTGGAGTTTTTGGACTGTTCATATGGAATAGAACAGAATCAAGAGCTGATATAAGGCATATGGATAACAAATTAGAGTCTACAAGAGAACTTGTAAGGGCGATTCACGATGAAATGAAAGATTTTCATAATAGATTATGCAAAATAGAAGAGAATCGGAAATGATGATAATTGATTAAATATTTCACTATACAAATGAGGTTATTATATATTGGAAAAATGTAGTATAGGGATTTTATGAGTAGAGGACAATTTCTCTTTGGTGTTTTCCTGAACATTTTGATTTGGATTTGGATTTGGATATATTATGAATTTGTTGAAGATATGGGATAAATATGGATTGGATTGATGTTAGAAATGAAAGACCTTGTGTAGGTGAAAAATATAAATATATGTTCTTAGACGAAGAAGAGAACATTTTTCTTGGGTATGTGAAAAGAATAAACATGAGAAATAGGGTTTTGTGTATGGACACTGAAAAAAAAACCAATAAAGTCGCTAAAAAATGGATTTTAGTAGAAGAAGCACGAGAAGAAGAAAAAGTTTAAAAAGAAGTTTTTACTCTTAATAGGATTAAAATGTGTTCGGAATGTGAAGTGAAAAAAGAAGTTTGGCCACCTAAGATTATATAGAAAGAAAAAGTCGTAACAAATTCATGTCATGTAAATTTTGACTTATATTTGTGTCAAAAAAAGTCTATGTGTATATTGTCAATCATGGAAGAAAATACAACCACAGAAGAAACTGTAGATCTAGGTGGAAGACCTAAAGCAAATATAGATTGGAAAAAAATCGAGGAACTTTTAATAGCAGGTTGTTCCGCTCCTGAAATAGCTGGTTATTTTGGATGTAGTGATAGAACATTATATGCTAGATGCGAAACTGATCTTGGAATAAAGTATTCTGAGTTTTCTCAAGAAAAAAGATCAAAAGGTGAGGCTTTAATACGAGCACACCAATATGCTAAAGCACTTGGTTTAACTGATAAAGGAGATAATACTCTTTTAATTTGGCTTGGGAAAAATAGATTAAAACAGTCCGAATCACCAGTCGATACTGCTATAGCTGAAAAAACGCTCGAAAATTATGAAGCTGTAATGAATCAGTTATCCTCTTTGAGAGAGCCTTTGAGTATAGATGAAAGCAATAACAAAGCAGACAAAAAGTCGTAGTGTGTTATTGGGTTTATCATAGCTTGAGGAGGTAGTCCTTCATAGGAAGTTATCATTTCATCAAGCATTTTCAATAAATCATGTTTGGTTGGTTTTGAGCTGATATTTTTCTCAACTTTTATGGCGATTTCATTTCCCTTTTCATCGACTCTTAGAAAATTATCCCAGTCCGTCGCCCCACATCTGAAAGCATTGCCCCCATCTACGTAGATCTCCCCACAAGAGCATCTAACATAATCTGTATCGTGGAAGCTTTCGATAATACTTTTGCATAATTTACATTTAGCTCTGTTTTTCATATTCCTCGACTATTTTTCTAAGTTCTTGTTTTTTCATTTCTTTGTATTCTTCAATGATCTGTCTATTGGTTTTTTTACTGACTTTCAAGCCTTCATTTTTTAGGAATCGGAATATAGTTGCAGGATTGACACCGAAATATTCCGCTATTTCTAGAGCAGCCATTCCATTTTCAACTAGTTTTAAAATAAATATTCTTTCTTTAAATGTAAGATTTCTACGCATTTTCTCTCTTTTTTTGCTTCGAATATAATAAATTTATTGTATATATTGCAAGATATGCAGAAACCATTATCAAATAAGCAAATAGAATTTATTGTTCATTCAACAAGACACTGGAATTTAGCCCATGGGAGCGTTAGAAGCGGGAAAACAGTTGGAACGCTCTTTCGATTTATGGAAGCCGTAAATTCTTGTCCTGATAGCCAAATATTCATGGTCGGCCATAGCTCAGACACCATATACCAAAACGCAGTTAGACTACTACTTGAGAGCGAACAACTGGCCATATTCAGGCCGTTTTGTTCATGGTTTTCTGGAAAGAGGCAACTCAAATTCCGAGATAAAACTATACAGACATTAGGAGCAAAGGACGAGGGGGCCATTGGTCAGTTTCAAGGAAAAACTATGTCCTTAGTCTATTGCGATGAAATGACTTTGTATCCAGAATCAATAATAGATATGATAGACACTCGTTTAAGCAATCCTCACTCTATGGGATTTGCTTCTATGAACCCTAGTCATCCTGGACATAAAATAAAAAAATGGATAGATAAAGCTGAAGAAGGAGATAAAAATTATTATGCGCTTCATTTTTCTTTGGACGACAATCCTTACGTTGATAATAGCTACAAGCAACGTATTAGAGACAGTTTATCAGGACTGTTCTACAAAAGGAATTATTTGGGCTTATGGTGCCTCGCTGAGGGAGCCATATTTGATTTTTTTGATAGAAAAATTTATGTAGTGAAAAGGCCTCCCCGTGCTGCTGAGTACTGGGTAGCTGGCATCGATTACGGCACATCCAATAACTTTGCGTGTGTTCTAATGGGAGTGAATACAGGGATAACAACGCAAACAGGTGTATGTAGATGGTTTGAAAAAGAATATGTTTGGAATTCAAAGGAGAAAGGCAGGCAAAAAACCAATAGCGAATATGCTGATGACGTACAGGAGTTCTTAGAGCCTTATGGTTTAAAGGGAGTTTATGTCGATCCTAGTGCTGCATCCTTCAAAGTTGAGCTACAAAGACGTGGAATACACGTCATTGATGCGGATAATGATGTACTTAGTGGCATAACCTTTTTTACATCTGAGATGCGAAAAGGCAATATCTTCATATGCGAAGACTGTCCCACTATGATTAAAGAATTAGAATCTTATTCCTGGGATCCAAAAGCGAGCGAAAAAGGAGAGGATAGGCCATTAAAGAGGGACGATCACTGCATAGATGCAGCAAGATATTGTGTTTATACCCATAAAATTGCTAAATATGATCCTTATAAGCAGCAGCAAATGTCACAGGATTTTCAGCGGAATAGGTTCGAACCCACAAGGAGATTTTAGGGTATTGCAATAATAAAATATTTAATGCTAAGGTATCAATTATTAAATCAGAGGTTTTTACGTCTTTCTATTCACCCCCATTTAACAATAATTTAGAGCCATCAGAAATGAACATCCGTTCATGGATGGATAATCTCTATTCTAGGTTCCAACCCATTGAACAAGCAAGGTGGAATCAAGCGAATATCGATACGCTTTTCTATGCCGGTTCACAAAGCTTTGTTAATAGATACTTCAACTTCTCTCCTGGAATGAATTACCAACAGTACTATTTCAATCTAGTCCAGCAGCCAGTGAATATGGTGACTGGATACCAAAGACAGCACAGAAAATCGATAATTTACCAAGACATAGACGGAGCAGATCCCCATACGATCGACCAGTACACGAAGCTCATAATGAATGTATGCCAAAAAGAGGGGATTCACGAGCAGTTTTCAAAGAGTTGCGAGCTAGCTAGCGTTGCAGGAATGAATTTAATGCAGCCATATCTAGACTTCACAGGAGATGATCCTGCTCAAGGCCAGCTTAAATTGAAGGTTTGGGAATACAATAGCTTTCTAGTAGACCCATTCTTCAGACAGCCTGATATGTCAGATGCACAATTTGTTTGGTGTCAGGAATATATCAGCAAACAAGAGGCTGAAACACGTTTCCCAGATAAGATACAAAATGTTCGTCCGATGTCTGGAACTCCTCAACGATATGGTAATTTCTATTTCCTTCCTGAAAACTATAATATGTCTAGAAATGACCTAATGGTTCTTTCTTACATATGGTACAAATGGAAAAAGAAGAAAAAGCGCCTTTATTCTCGTAAGAGAAACCAATTCTTCGATTATGCGGGTGGCGATGACCAATTAGAGAAAATTCTTTATAGCATAGATGACATGGAAGAAGTGACTGTAGATGCTCCATGTTGGAAAGTTGCAGTAGTTCTTAATGATCAACTGATGTTTCAAGGCGATAATCCTCTTTGGGATGGTCCTGAATGTCCATTTATTCCTTCCTTTTGGAATTATGATCCTCATATAAATCAATACGAGCTGCGTTCCAGAAGCCTAATTTATACGATGAGATCACCTCAGTTCTTATTCAACTACAAAGTGATCCAAAACAATGATATCGCCGCTGCGACGATCAATGCTGGATGGAAGAGAAAGATTGGAGCCGTTGCTAATGAAGATAATCTCAAAAAAGCAGGCCAAGGCTGGGATGTGATTATCAATGAAGGGTATGAGCTAGGAGATGTCGAAAAGATCATTCCTAGTGCTGTTCCGGAATCTGATTTAGCTTTAGCACAACAAATGGCTGATCTTATCTTTAAAACATCCGGGATTGATATTGAAAACTGGTCTGGACAGCAAGACAAGCAAATTTCTTCTTTAACATTAATGATGAAGCAAGCTGCCAATCTTCTCCCATTCCAAAAGTATTTTGATCAATGGGATACATCTTTGAAATTACTTGGGGAAAGGCTTTTGCAAATCGCTATCAATAACTGGAATGCTGAAAAAGTTTCCTTATTAATTGGAGAAGATCCTAGTCCCCATTTTTACTCTAAAATATTTGCTAAGTATAAAACTGTAGTTGAGGAAGGGGAATTGACGCCTACTCAGCAAAATTTACAAGCTCAAAATATGCTGGATATCAACGCAGCCTTTGGAAGAGAAGTATTTCCTCCTTCTATGATCATTCCAAAGCTAAATATCACCGGAAAAGGCCAAATCGTTCCATTCCTACAACAACAAGAAGAACAAGCTCAAGCTGTACAGCAAGAACAAGTAGGAATTCAGCATGCATTTGAAGAGGCTAAACTAAAAGAATTAATGTCTAAAGCCACAGCTAATATTGCTATGGCT
>Ga0134122_10000189_pt1 | contig 37687 bp, 34 predicted proteins | sample KB302_FD_96461 | JGI IMG/M metagenome (GOLD analysis project Ga0134122, IMG submission 96461) | Terrestrial soil microbial communities without Nitrogen fertilizer from Kellogg Biological Station, Michigan, USA - KB3-0-2 | ecosystem: Environmental > Terrestrial > Soil > Unclassified ... | reverse complement strand
GGGTGAATGCAATCGACCGGGCAAGCGTCCACACATGCGGTGTCTTTAGTGCCTACGCACGGCTCGCAGATGATGTATGCCATAGAAGCTCCTTTAACGTTGTAGTGCCGAATTCAAAATGAGACATGGATTATACATTCCAGCCAAATGAAATCAAGCGGGGGAATTTTCACCCCGTCGGCAGCATGCGCTTCAGCACCTTCCCCGTTGGCGTGCGCGGAAGGTCTGCGAGAATCTCAAAATGCTTCGGCACTTTGTATCCTGCCAGCTTGTTGCGGCAAAACGCCCGAAGCTCCTTGTCTTCCACGGCAACACCGTCGTGAAGCAGTAGAAATGCTTTCGGCACCTCTCCGCGGACTTCATCCTTTACTCCTATGACGGCAACTTCCTTCACTTTTGGATGCAGCGCGAGCACTTCCTCGATTTCGCGCGGGTAAATATTCTCTCCAGCGGAAATAATCAGATCTTTCTTCCGGCCGGTGATCGTCAGAAAACCTTCTGCGTCGAGTTTCCCGAGATCACCGGTATGCAGCCATTCATTCGTGATGGCCTTCGCGGTTTCTTCCGGAAGGCGGTAATAGCCCTCCATCACGTTGGCGCCGCGCACCATGATTTCGCCGATTTCCTCCAGTGGAAGAGGATTCTTCGACTCGTCCCAAATGGCAACCTCGATGCCGGGGATCGCCACGCCCACGGTTCCCGCCTTCCTTTTGCCGGGAAGGTTTAACGTCACAACGGGCGCGGCTTCGGTCTGGCCGTAGCCTTCGCAGATATGAACGCCAAATCGTTTTTGAAAGGCGTCGGCCACCGCAGCCGGCAGGGGCTCGCCGCCGGAAATCGGAAACCGGATGGAGCTGACTTCGAATGCGCCTTCGGCCATCGCAAGAACCCGGTACATGGATGGGATCGCAAGAAACACACTGATGCGGTGTTCTTCAATCAACTTCAAAACCTTGTGAGGATGGAATCGATCCACCAGCACCATCGCGCACCCGTTCAGCAACGGCAGCAGTATCGTGCCCGTAATCGCATACGTGTGGAAAAATGGCAACAGACACAGGAACGTGTCGCGCGAGTCGAACTCTCCGGCCTGGGCGCACGCATCCACGTTGTGAAGCAGATTTCGGTGCGTGAGCACAACGCCCTTCGGGCGGCCCGTGGTGCCCGACGTATACAGGTAGAGGGCGGGATTGCGAAAGTCTTGCGGCAATGATGCCGGCGTTGCCGGCGTCGCAAAATCCGGCGCGTCGGCCATGAGGATCACTCCATTGACTCCAAACAGAGGCTTAACTGCCGCGATCGCCTGTCCAAAAAACTGCGACGACACCAGTGCGGACATCCCCGAATCCCGGATGATAAATGCCAGTTCCTGAGGAGGCAGCAGGTAGTTCAGCGGCACCGCAGTTTTGCCTGCCTTCCAAACAGCGAGCAATGTCGCGACGTATCGTTCGGAATTCAGCAGCAGGATGCCGACGGTGTCACCGGAAACTTTCTCGCGCAACACTTGCGCGATACGGTCCACATCCGTAGCCAGTTCGCCAAAAGTCCACTTCTTGTCTTCTTCGACCAGCGCAATGCTCCCGCGGTTTGCTTCCACCGCGGCGTCAAACGCGTCTGGTATCCAGGCCAGTCTCACAATTTACCCCCAGTCTCCGATCCGAGTTGTAGGCGCGGTCTATGACCGCGCACAATCCATCAATCGCATTTGTTACAGACGAAAGAGCGTGCGCGGTCATAGACCGCGCCTACATCAATTCTTATCAAGAACAATATTATTCTTTTGAAGCGTCACCCCGATAGCGTGATTGTAATCCACAAGTGCCTTCGCGTAATTCACCAGCGCGGCGATTTCGTCGGTTTGAGCCTGTGTCACGTTCCGCTGCTCTTCGATCACAAACCGGATCGTAGAGGCGCCAAGGTCGAATTTTCTTTGCTCGTAGTCCAGCTTACGTTCGGCAAATTCGCGGACTTTCTGAGCGGTATCGATGCGGGCGCTGCTCTTCTCCACCTGATTAATGGCGTCCCGCACCTGCAGCGCGATGGCCGCAGCCGTGGCGGCTTTTCGATTCTCGTCCGTTCTTTTGACCGTCAGGGCACGGGCATAATCGGCCTGAGGCGCGCGGTTGCTGAGTGGAATCGTCAGAGTGGCTTGAACGCTATAACCTCTATAAGTATTTCGAACGATTTGGCCAAGAGCGTCGGTAATCCCGCCCGGGAACGTGGCAATGATCGGCGCACCCGCCCCAAATCCATTGCGCAGGGTTTCGAACCCACCCAGGCCGCTTTGCGTATATGCGGCAGTGACATCGAGTGAGGGCAGAAGCTGATTTTTCGTGTACTTAATATCGATGTCGCTGTTCTTCATTTGAAGATCGATGGCGCGCATCTCCACGCGGTTCTCGAGCGCAACCTTGACCGCATCTTCTTTCGAAAGCACGTCCCCGGGCCTGGGACGCGAAACGGCTTGCGTCGGTGTGATCTTCGCCATGACGATGCCAGGATCCGGGCCGTTCGTCACCAGTTTCTTGATCTGGTCGGAGACCTGAACCTGAGTGTAATTGGAATCAATCAACTGCTCCTGCCGGCTGGCCACTTCCGATTCCGACTGCACCAGATCGGCCGAAGCGAGCGCTCCGGCATCCACCTGAATGCGGTTGTCCGACAGGGTTTTCTGGGCCAGATCCATGGATCGCTGTTTCACTTTTAGATCTTCAAAAGTAAACACCAGGTCCCAATACGATTTTTCCGCCTGGGTCACCAGATCGATGACCTGACCTTCGAACTGAACTTCGGAAATCTCCAGATTGTTCTTCGCCACCGTGAATTGACGCGCGTTGATGGAACGCCCGTAGTCTCGAAGAAAATGCTGGGTCGCCGAGTACCTCACAGTGCCGGACCACGCCGGATTGAATGTGCTGAATGCGCTGTTGGACGACGATCGATTGAGCGAGAAATCGATGCCCACGGCCGTTCCGGTTTGCAGGTTCTGGCTGTATCCGAAGTCATAAATCTGGTTCAGCTGGCTCACCGACGGTGCGCCGGACAATTGCGATGCGCTGGCCGCGGTGCTCTTATTCAGGCTTGAAGCAATGTGGAGCGTCGGGTCGAACGGCCGATAGAATGATTCGATGGCAATCCGAGTGGACAACGGCGTCATGCGGTCCAGCCCGATATCCAGATTGTTCTTCAGTGTGAGAACCACCACGTCGTTGACCGACATCGGAATCTCTCCGTTCCGGATCAGTGACGTCAGCACGTCCGGAGGCAGCTCCGAGGGTGTGGGTTTCTGATCGTAAGCTAACGGCTTATAACGCTTCATAAACTGGTCGACAAAATTCGGGCCGGCAAGCGCGGGAGCGGACAACGCTGCCAGCAGACATAATATGACAACAATATTTTTCTTCATGAACAGACTCCTCATTCGTAACGCAGTGCCTCAATCGGATCCAGCGCGGCTGCCTTATGCGCCGGGTAATATCCAAAGAAAACTCCAATCGCAGTCGAGAAACAGAACGCAATCGTTACTGCAAGTCCGGACACCAGCGACGGCCAGCTCAAGTACCAGGCGATTATCGCAGCCGCGATTCCGCCGCCCACCATTCCCAATGCGCCGCCGGCGAGGCTGAGCACCACCGACTCGGTCAGGAATTGCAGGCGGATGTAACTGGGACGCGCGCCCACGGCCATGCGTATTCCGATTTCGCGGGTTCTTTCGGTAACCGAAACAAGCATGATGTTCATGATCCCGATGCCGCCGACGATCAGCGAAATGCCGGCAATACTTCCGAGCAACAGTGTCATGATGGTCGTCAACTGAACACCGGCGGCAGCGACGTCGGCCAGGTTCCGCACAGTGAAATCATCGGGTTCACCTTCCGCAATCCGATGACGCTGGCGCAGCAATTCTCCAACCTGTTGTTGCACGAGACCAGTCGCTTCCGGGCTGACGGCGGAAATCATCGCCTGGCCAATCGACGTGCCGCCGCGGGCCTGCAGTTTTTTCTGGACGGTGGTATACGGAATCACCGCCGTGTCGTCCTGATCCTGGCCAAGCGTCGATCCCTTTGCTTCCAGAACGCCGATGACGCGGAATGGAAGGTTGCGCACACGGATCGTCTCGCCGACCGGATCGGCAGAAGATCCAAACAGTTTGTCTGCCACGGTCCGGCCCAGCACAATAACCCGCGCTGCCGAGCGAACGTCGGCATCCGTGAAGAACGAGCCGTTGACAGTTTGCCAGTTCCGAATCTTCGGAAACTTTTCGTTGGTCCCTTGAATCTGGACGGACCAGTTTTGATTGCCAAAAACAAGCTGAGCGGATGCGCGCATGGATGGTGATGCCGCCAAAACCGTGGGCACCTCCCGTTCCATGGCAAGGACGTCCTCCTCTGTCAATGTGGAAGCCGCCCCAAGACCCTGACTGACGCCGTTGTTCCGCACGTTTCCGGGTTGCACAAACAGCATATTGCTGCCCATGCTGCTGATCTGCGTCTGAATCATCGACTGTGCACCCTGTCCAATCGAAACCATGGCAATCACGGCGCCGACTCCAATAATGATGCCGAGCATGGTGAGCGCGGAACGCATCTTATTGCGCGTGAGCGCCCGAATCGCGATTTTCAGAATTGCCCAGAGGTTCATAGTTGCTCCCGTCTGTTTTGTGTTGTTCTGTAGGCGCGATCTATGACCGCGCACAATCCTGAATTAGAAAATGCGCGCGGTCATAGACCGCGCCTACAGAACAACACAAAAGCGACCGACCCTCCCACCTTAGCGGGGAATTTTCATTCCTTCGAAATACTTCTACCTTCCAACTCCTCAAGATCTTCACTCTCGGCCGGTATTTCCGGCATGTTCCGCAACACTTCGGCGGCGTTCCAGCGGTTTCCCACCGGCGCGTCCGAAGCGATACGTCCGTCGCGCACCAGGATGACCCGCTCGGCGTAAAGAGAAATGTCGGCTTCATGAGTCACGATAATCACGGTGAGTTTGCGCTCGCGGTTGAGCCTCTGAAAAATCTCCATCACTTCCACGGACGTTCGCGTATCCAGCGCACCGGTCGGTTCGTCGGCCAGAACGATCGATGGATTGTTGACCAGCGCGCGGGCGAGCGCCACGCGCTGCTGCTGTCCTCCGGAAAGCTGGTTCGGCATGTTGCGCTCGCGGTCGGAAAGCCCGACGATGGCCAGCGCCTCCTTCGCACGTCGCTTGCGTTCAGAGCCGGAAACACCGGCATAAAGCAGTGGAAGCTCGACATTTTCGAGGGCCGAAGTTCGCGACACCAGGTTGAAACTCTGAAATACAAATCCAACGCGCTTGTTTCGCACATCCGCGAGTTCAGACTTTCCCATCGTTGAAACGTCGACGCCCTCGAGAAAATATTTCCCTTTGGTCGGGCGATCGAGACAACCGATCACATTCATCAGCGTGGATTTTCCCGAGCCGGACGGTCCCATGATCGCCACGAACTCCCCTCGACGGATCGTCAACGTCAGGCCTCGTAACGCATGAACCAGGATGTCGCCGGTTTGATAGATCTTGCTGACACGGTCGATGCGAATGACGTCGTCGGAACTACCTTCCACGATTTCCACCAAACAGGCTGAATCCCTGGGGCGCCGCTGCATTCGCTTGCGTGCTGTCGCTGACAATGACAGGGTCGGCATCCTTCAAATCGCCGGAAACAATTTCGGTCGACGAGCCATCCGTGATGCCAAGCGACACGTCGCGGCTTTGCGGTTTCTTGTCCGCGCCGAGCACCCACACGATGGCCGGACGCGGAGCGCCGTGCGCTGGAGCTTTGAAGTGGATCTTGTCGTTTGGATCCCACTTCTGGCCCGGCGCCAGAGGTAAGGAAACGGAGTCCTTGTCACGCACCGTCGCCGATGTTGCCTTTGCACCGGATGGAGATGGTGGCGCCGGCTCCGCTGCGGGAGGAGCCGTTGTGTTCGGCGGGGTGTATCGAAGCGCGGCGTTGGGCACTTTCAGGACGTTGTCTCGCTTGTCCACAACCACGCTGATGTTGGCTGTCATCCCCGGTTTCAACTTCAAATCGCGATTCTCGATACTGAGAATCACACTGTAGGTGACGACATTCTGCACGGTCTGCGGGCTTAGCCGGATCTCGGCGATTCTTCCGGTAAACGTGTCATTGGGGTAGGCATCCACGGTAAAGGACACCACGGCATTGTCGGAGATGCTGCCGATATCGGCTTCATCTACACTGGCATTGACCTGCATCTGGCCCAGGTCCGTGGCGATGGTAAATAGCGTCGGTGTCTGCATGCTGGCGGCGACGGTTTGACCCACATCCACCGTCCTCGAAATGACAACGCCATCGACCGGGGAAAAAATATTCGCGTACTCGAGGTTGATCTGCGCGCGGTCCAGCTCCGTCCCCGCCTGTTGCAGACCCGCATTGGCCTGCTCGAGTTGAGCCTGCGTCGACACAGTCTGCGCCTGGACCTGTTCAACAGCTGCGGCGGCCTGGTTGTATCTGGCAACGGCGGAATCCCAGTTTGCCTTGGCTGTATCGAAGTCGTTCTTCGAAACGATGCCACGCTGACTCATCTCGGTCGCCCTTTGAAGCTGCACCTGCGTATTGTCGCGCGTCACGCGCGCCGCCTCGAGACTGGCGCGCGCGCTGGTGAGATTCGCGGCCTGATTGGTGATTTCAGCCTGCGCACTTCGCACGCGCGCCTGCGCGGCAGCCACACTGGCCCGTGAGTTGGCCACCTGGGTTTCCAGGTTTCGCGGATCCAGTTTTGCAAGAAGCTGCCCGCGTTTCACCACGGAATTGAAATCGGCGTACAACTCCTGAACCTGTCCGGAAACCTGACTGCCCACGGGAACGGTCAGAACGGTTTGAACAACGCCCGTCGCATTAACGATTTTTTTCAAAGGACCGCGGGTGGCTGCAGCCGTGTAGTAGTTGGTCTCTGCATTGGCGCGCCGCCGGTGGATGACGCCATATGCGCCCGCGGCCACCGTTAGAAAAATAATCGGGAGTCCAATCTTGATAAATTTATGTTTCATGACGTTCAGTCCTAAAGCGAGCGACAAGGTCGTCGAATAGCGAATAGGCGACAGGCGTAAACAAGAGTGTCAGCAGCAAACACAGCAACTGTCCGCCCATCACCACAATACCAATCGGGGCACGGGATCCGGAACCCGGACCGCGGCTCAGTACGATGGGTATCATTCCGGCAACGATTGCAAACGTCGTCATCAGAATGGGGCGAAGCCTGGCGTGATTCGCCTGAATCATTGCCTTGTGCCGCTCGATGCCGCGCGCCCGCAACGTGTTCGTGTAATCGATCTGGAGAATCGAATTCTTTTTGACGATTCCGAACAACAGCAGAATTCCCAGACCGCTGAACAGATCCAGGCGTGTATGGGTAATCCACAAGGAGAACAGGGCAAACGGGACGCACAGCGGCAGCGACAACATGATCGTAATGGGATGCAGCAGGTTTTCAAACTGCGCCGCCAGCACCATATACATGAAGATCGCGGAAAACAGAAACGCCGTGATGAAACTCCGCTGAAGTTCGGCCAGGGTTTTTGCTCGGCCCGTCCATTCCGTTCGATAACCAGGCTTCATCTCCAGTGTGGCCAGTTGCTTGTCCAGCGCCGATACCGCGTCACCCATTCCGACACCGTTCTCCAGATTGGCGACCAGAGTGACCTGGCGTTCGCGGCCCATACGTTCGATTTGCGCGGGACCGAGATTGTGCTGAAACTTCGCGAAACTCGAGAGTTGGACCTGACCGAGCCGGCTGGAAGGAACCCATAGCGCTTCAATCTTGTCGGGACGATCGCGGTCCTCCGGTGCCAGCCGCAATTGCACCGAATACTGATCTTCGCCGTCCTTGAATTTCGAAACCTCTTCGCCGGCCACGAGCGTCCGCAACGTGCTTGCAACGTCATCCGCGCGCACTCCCAGATCCGCCGCTTTCGCGCGATCGAGGGCGACATGGATTTCCGGGTTCCCGATATTCAAAGTGGTGTCCTGGTCGACCATGCCGGGAACCGTGTGCATCATCTTCAATATGTCGCCGGAGTATGTGGCAAGCTCATTGAGCCCCGGCCCGCGAACGTTCAACACCAACGTTTGCGTTCTGAAGTTTCCGCCACTGACGTTTTGCGACGGCTGGACGGCGACGCGCAGACCCGGAAATTTTTCATTCACCATTTTTCGTGCATCGTCCATCACGTCAAACTGGGAATACGCGCGCTTCGTGATATCGATGAGACTCAGGTAAACATTTCCGTCTGTGACGCCGGAGCTTCCGCCGCCATTGATGGTGGTCAGGACGTGCCGGACGCCGCGCAGCTTCCAGGCTTCCCTTTCGATGTTTTGAAGAACCAGATCGGTTCCTGCCAGAGAGGTTCCGTCCGGGGTTTGAACCACGATTTCAAATTCGCTCTGGTCGTCCTGCGCAAAGAAATCCGTTCCGACGAGCTTGAACATGGGAATAATCGAAATGACGACCGCCAGGAAAACGGCCACCATGATCCAGCGATGCCGAAGCGCCCAGTTCAACATGACGCCATAGGCGCGATCGATCAGACGATAAAAGCCGGAGTCTTTCGAACGGTGGCCGCTCTTGCTTTTTTTCAACCACCGGGAACTGAGCATCGGGGTCAGCGTAAAGCTGACGAGCATCGAGACGAGGATCGATACCGCCATGGTGAGACCGAAACTCTTGAGGAACCGTCCGGGAATTCCCCCAAGGAATGCCACTGGTACGAAGATGACGACGAGCGACAACGTGGTCGCCATCACGGCCAGACCGATCTCCTGCGTGGCCACTACGGCGGCGCGCATCGGCTCGTATCCTTCTTCCTCGATATAGCGGTAGATATTTTCGAGCACGACGATGGCGTCGTCAATCACGATACCCACGGCCAGCGTCAGCCCCAGGAGAGTGAGATTGTTCAGCGTCATGTCCAGGCCGCGCATTGCCGTAAATGTCGCGATGATAGAAATAGGAACGGCGAGAGCAGCGATCAGCGTGCTGCGCAAGTTGCGCATGAACAGCAACACGACAATGGCGGCAAAAATACTTCCGAGGATCAGATGCTCGTTGATGGCGTGAACGGAGGCTTCGATGAATCGCGCCTGATCGCGGATGACGTCCGCATGGATGTCCGCGGGCAGCTGCTTGCGCAGGTCGTCGAGCTGGGATTTGATCGTATTGGCGACGGCGACGGTGTTGGTGCCCGACTGTTTGCGGACCAGCAGCGAAACGGCGGCCTTGCCGTCCTGGCGAGCGAGACTCCGCTGTTCCTCCGTGCCGTCTTCGACGCGCGCCACATCGCGGAGATAGATCGGCGCGCCGGCAACCGTCGCAACGACCATGGCGTTAAAGTCGCGAACCTGACCGATGCGTCCGAGGGTCCGCAACACCAGTTCATTGGGCCCCTGATCGATCCGGCCACCTGGCGTTTCCGTATTCTGCGTTCGAATCGCGTTTCGGATCTGATCGATGCTGAGATGGTAGGCCTGGAGTTTCTCCGCATCGAGCCAGATCTCGATTTCGCGCTTGCTGCCCCCGACAATCTGAATCGACCCGATGTCCTTCACCGATTCCAGCCGCTGCTTGATCTGCTTGTCGGCAATTTCCGTGATTTCGCGAAGCGGCCGTTCGCCGTAAACCGAAATGGAAAGAACCGGTGCGGCGTCGAAGTCCAGGCGTTCGATGATGGGCGGATCGGTGTCGCGCGGCAGCTGGCCAATGACGGTAGCGACCTTGTCGCGTACTTCCTGCGCGGCAACGTTGGCGTCCTTGTCGAGTGTGAACTGGACGACGACGACGGAAGTGCCCTCCAGCGTGGTCGAGCGCAATTCGTCGATTCCGCTGATGGTGTTGAGGACTTCTTCGACGGGCTTTGTGATTTGCGACTCGATCTCTTCCGGACTCGCTCCGGGGAGCCGGGTGGATACAGTGACGGTCGGCAGATCGACTTTGGGAAACAAGTCGATGCCAAGCTGGGTGTAGGAAAACACCCCCAGCACAACGAACGTCAGCACGAGCATCGTCGCGAAAACCGGACGCTTGACACAGACTTCGGCAAGCTTCATCGAGTCGTGACCTCGCGTCCCTGTTGCAGGTTGCCCAGATTGGACGTTGCAACCAGATCGCCTTCGGCCACGCCCTCGACAATTTCAACGAATGTGTCGGTCTGGGTGCCCGATCGCACGATACGCTCGGCAACCTTGCCGTTTTCGATGACGAATACTTTTTCCAGTCCGGCGAACTGGAACACGGCCGAGGACGGGACGATCAGTGCCTTGTCGCGGTGGTCGGTGAGAATCATGACACGGGCAAAGAGTCCGGGCTTGAGAACGCCGTCGGCGTTATTCACCAGCGCTTCGACTTTCATGGTGCGCGACTGACGGTCCACGGATGGCGCGATACGAGAAATCCTGCCATTGAATTTTCGATTGGGGAATGAGTCCACCTGGAATTGAACCGCTCCGTTGACTCGAACCGAGTCGAGCGCATTTTCCGGAACGTCGAAGCGGAGTTTTAGAGGGCTGTTCTGGACCAGCGTCACGACGGGGCTGTTCAACTTGAGGTAGAGACCTTCGGATATCAGGCGCTCCTTGATGAAGCCGTCCATGGGAGCGGTGATCCTGGCGTCCGCGAGCTTCTTCTGAGCGAGAGCAAGCGACACGCGGCGCGAGGAGATCGTCGCGCGGATGTTGCGGACGTTTTCGCGCGCGGATTTCAGGTTTGCCTCGGCGACGTCGTATCGAGCCTGTTGTTCGTCAACCTGCTGTTTTGGAATCAGGCCTTGCCCGGCAAGATTCTTCGTGCGGTCCAGCTGGATTTTGGCTTCATTGTAGGTCGCGTCCGCCTGCCGCACCTGACTGGTGGTGGCATCGTCGACGTCGCTGCCGGTTTCGGTGAGACCCAGGCGTGCAAGCTCCTGCTGGAGCGCCGCCGTCTGCTGGCGGACGGCAAGGTCGAGTTCGTGGGTATCCAGCTGCGCAATGACCTGGCCCGCTTTTACCGCATCGCCGAGATCGACATACACCTTGGATACCGGGCCTTCGACCTGGTTGGAAACGGTGATTTCTTCGTTGGGATCCAGAGAGCCTACGGCATCGACAGTCCGTTGGAGCTCCCGCACTTCAACTTTGGCACTCTGAACCGCAACTGCCGGAGTTGCCGGCGGAGCATTAGAGGGAGCAGTCTGAGAATTGGAAGATGAACAACCGGGCACTAACGCCAACAGCAACAACAGGACTAACACAATCATGATTTCATTCCCGCTAAAAATATGGATACGAATGTCTGGACGACTTCGTTCCGATCGAACGTTTTGATTTTCTTCTGACCGAAGATTTCCTGCATCTGGACAAACGCCACGAACATTCCGAGAAATGCGCGCGCCGCAAGATGGGGATCCATGGGGCGAAAGGCGCCGTCGTCCATTCGGCGCTGGATGTATGAAGCCAGCGGATCGCGGCCTGCCAGCGATGCGAGGAACATCTCGGATAGTTCGTGACCTTCGAGAGCACTGAACATGAGGAGGCGCATGAACGTGCTGTCCTCTTCGTGACGTTCCAGGAATTGCCGGCCAAACGTTTCGAAGAACTTCTGATCGTCGCCAGACTCGCCGAGTTGCCTGGCCTCTTCACACCTCGCAACATGGCCCTGGCTGACTTTTTCCTCCAGAATGGCGCGATAAAGCTCCTGCTTGGTGTTGAAGTGCCGGAAGATGATCGCTTCGTTGACCTCGGCGTGAGCCGCCAGATCGCGAGTGGTGGTGCCGCGAAATCCGTTCTTCGCAAACACCTCGATCGCCGCTTTAAGAATGTCGTGCCTCTTGCCGCCTTTTTCCATAAGTAAGTACTTACTTACACGGCAAACCCCGGACTTGGCAAGGGGAATGTTGAGGGCTCGGCCGGCCAGTTACCTGCACGCCCCGCGTTTCCGGAGGCAAATTGACAGACTGGCACTGACAATCCGCGGCCTGTCGGCTCGACGGTAATCGCGTTCAAATGTTCGGCGCGCTTTGGCCTCTATGCTCGCGAAAAGCGGGGAGTAGTTGTGACCCGAAAGATGCGATTCGTCCCTAAGACTGCAGCAGGAGATTGGGTATAAGTATTGCGATTGGAACAAGCTTGAAAGAGACAGCCATGGATTCGTTTTCGCCCGCGAGTGGTAGCGGGTTAATACATGTTCGGCTAGCTTTCTCTACGGTCACCCGCCTAAGGTCGTATGGATTCGCCGGGGCAATTGTTCCACGGCAACAATCGAAGCAACGCTTCGCGAACATCAAAACGACCTTGTTGAGTTTGCGCAGAATGAACAGAGTTCCTTCCTTGCGTTGCTGTGATCGGCTGCCGAACAAGCGGCCGGAGCGGGGCGCTAAAAAGCATGGCCGCTCAGCCGCAAGCCGTCGGGCCGATTAAAAAAATGCACCTAACTGCAGGCTTTGGTTCAGAACTTATCGGAGATCTTTGCTATCCGCCACTTCAGGTGGGACAGATGGTCAACCTTTCATTTCAGGTTGAGATTTCCAGTCGTATTGACCGGACGGCTGAACCACTCGACTTTCAGGTTGCTCCAGATGCCGAATGTGTATTTATTGCTGACGTTCTCCCACTGACGATTACAGTCTGTCCGAAATCGGGGGGTGGTACAGCAGTTGAATCAGTACACCATCGGGATCGTGGAAGTAAAACGAGCGGGCGCCATCGCGATGGGTTTTCGGCGGTTCGGCAAAGGGAATGTTGAGGTTCCGGACTCGAGCGGCCCACTCGTTGACGTCTTCAATGTGTCGGACAACGAAACCAATGTGGTGCACGCTTTGAACGGCGCCGGGCAATTCCCCCTGGGGAAGCTTATGAATGGCGAGGTTGTCGGTTCCGGAAGTGAGATACACGTTGTCCTCGTCAGGCTTCCATTCCACGCTCATTCCAAGAACCGAACAGTAGAAATCCACGGATCTCCCAACATCGCGGACATTCAGCGCAATATGTCTTAGCCCTAGCGGCTCCATTGACTTCACTCCACTACAGAATCTACAATTGGTATCTCGTGTCCGCTGCCATTTTAGCATAGGGGAAAGGACCGGCTTTTTTTGAGACTCGGGAGACCGGCTGATTCTCGAACACGCATGATTTTCAGGTATGACCCACCCAAAAACTAAGAAACCCGTTTCGATTCAACGACTGAACTCGTGGCGCATGCACCGGCAGTCCCTGGACAAACCCGTCGGTTCGAAGAACATCCTGGAATTGATCAAGTCCACCGGATGGATCTATTCGCCGGGCTGTTCCACGCCGTACCTCTCTCTATGGGCGCGTATGGGTTCGTTCAAAACCGATGACTTGAACCGTCTGGTCTTCGACGAGCGCAAACTCGTTCAGCTGGAAACCCTTCGTGGTTGCACCATGCTCGTTCCACGCGAACAGGCCGCCGTGGCCCTTCGCATTCGAACACGAACGTTTACTGAACTTGCCAAGCAGGCACGTCAACAGTTAACGGTCTCGGATAGCGATATGGAGAAGCTGAAAGCAACCATCCTGAAATCGCTGGAAGGCGGAACGCGATCGATGGAGCAGCTTCTTAAATCCGTACCGAAGCCGCTGGTACGCGAGTTTGAACCGGACCTCAAACGCATCGGTTTCACCAACAGTTTGTCGCTGGCAGTGAATCTTCTTAAAGAAGAAGGCCGAATCGTCAAGATTCAGTCCCATTCCCGCCTGGACGATACGGAGTATTCCTACATTCTGCTTTCGAACCTGCTGCCCGAAGTCGATCCCTTCGCCATGCGAAATGAAGAAGCCTGCGCAAAGCTCGCGAAAATCTACTTTCGAGCCGAAGGCCCGGCGCGCGTTCGCGACTTCGCCTGGTGGGCGGGTATCAATGTAACGGATGCCATGAAAGGTGTTGAAGAGGTCAAACCCAAACTCGTTCCCGTCGCAGTCGAAGGAACCAAGGACGAGTACTTCATCAGCGAATCCGATACCGAGGAATTCCACTCCTTCACACCGGACGAATCTGCGATCAATTTCATTCCATACCGCGACACGTTTCTGAAGGGCCAGCGCGAAATCGTCGATCGCTTCCTTGGCTCCGAACACGGCGACAAGCCGTTCTCCCGCTGGAAGGGAAAACTGATCAACGATCCGCTGGCCACGATCATCCACAATGGCCGTGTCGTTGGCGTTTGGGAATGGAATGATTCCAGGAAGGACGTCGACGTTATCCTGTTCGACGCCTCGGCAAAACTCACCGAGAAAGCCATCCGCAAGCGCGCAATGGAGCTCGCCGGTTTCATTCGCGGAAACCTCGGCGAGATCCGCCTCCAGGGCCTGGACTATGGGCCCCACCAGATGACGTGCATTCACGACCTGAAGGCATTCTGGGGTCGGGGAGCGCAGGTCGATGTCCGCGCCTAGCGTCCCGAAGCGCACTCCTTTCGTCATCGCGGTTGCGATCGCCGCACTTTATGCACTGTACGGTTCGGTCTACTCGGAAACTCTCAGCCCGGGCTGGACCAGTGGCCTGTCCGCCCAACGATACTTCAAGCACGTCAGCTTTCTGGCCTCCGACGATCTGAAAGGACGTGGCAACGGCACTCCGGAATTGCAGCGCGCCTCCGAATACATTGCGGATCAATTCCGAATCCTCGGACTGAAGCCTGCCGGCGACAACGGCACATACTTCCAAAACTTTCAGATCACGATCGGCACCACATATGGACGGCGCAATGCACTGACTATCGATAACAGGAAACTTGCGATCGACAAGGACTTTGAGCCTCTCAGCATTTCGCTGCCATCTCAAATTGACGGGCCGCTTGTGTTTGCCGGATACGGCATCACTGCACCCGACCTTCAATGGGACGACTATCTGGGGTTGGATGTGAAAGGGAAAATCGTCCTCGTCCTGCGTCACGAGCCCCAGGAACTGGATACCAATAGCCGCTTCGACGGCAAGAACATGACCTCGCACTCCACGTACATGAACAAGTCCATCAATGCTCGTCAGCACGGAGCAAAAGCGGTTCTCTTCATGACGGATCCCAACAATCATCCCGACGACAAGGACACCATGTCGCCCGCGATACGCGACATCGGCGCGGAGGATTCCGGAATTATCGCCATACGTATCACCCGAGAGGCGGTTGCTCCACTCTTTGAGAGTGCCGGCAAGAGCATTTCCGGCATCCAGGCGAATATGGACTCCACCTTGAAACCGCAGTCTTTCGACCTTCACACCAGAGTGCATCTTGTGGCGGATGTTTCGCGGGTCCGCAAGTCTGTTCACAACGTCATGGCAGCTCTTCCCGGCACGGATAACCAGCTCAGGAAGGAATGGGTGGTCGTCGGCGCACACTACGATCACCTGGGACTCGGTGATGAACACTCACTCGCACCGTCGCAGATCGGACAGATTCACCACGGCGCAGACGACAACGCCTCCGGGACTGCCGGTGTTTTGGAATTTGCGAGCCTGGCATCCATGCATAAACAGGCTTTCAAGCGCTCCATACTCTTCATGACATACGCCGGCGAGGAGCTTGGCCTGCTCGGATCCAACTACTTCGTGAATCACCCCACCGTCCCTCTGAATTCAATCGCAGGCATGATCAACATGGACATGATTGGAAGAGTGAATAACAACCACCTCAACGTGCTCGGCGTAGGGACTTCGCCCGAATTCAAGTCGTGGATTGAAGATTTCAACAAAACCGTCGGAATGCAGCTTAGTTTTTCCTCATCGGGCCATGATGGAAGCGATCACATTTCCTTCGATGGGAAACACATACCGATACTCTTTTTCTTTTCGGGTCTTCATGCGGACTACCACCGGCCGTCGGACACAGCGGACAAGATCAATAGCGACGGCGCCATTTCAGTGCTTGCATTGGTGGCAATGGCCGCCGAACATCTGGCAAATGTCTCAACCAGACCGCAGTACACCGAAGTTCGTGAAGAAAGACCCGCAAATGCGGGAGTCGCCTCCGCAAACGGATATGGACCGTACTTTGGATCCGTCCCTGATTTCCGCGACGACATCAAGGGTGTTCTGTTCGCCGATGTCCGGGCCGACAGTCCCGCGGGCAAAGCAGGACTGAAGGCCGGCGATACTCTGGTGGAGTTTGGCGGACAGACAATACTGAATCTCTACGACTTCACTTACGCTCTCGGAAACAAAAAGGCGGGCGATGTGGTGACCGTTGTTGTCCAGCGAAACGGCCAAGCCATCAAGGTCAATGTCACACTCGAAGAGAGAAAATAGCCAATGCGAAAATCGGCGTTGAACATTACAGCCCGAACGGTAGTTGTCATCCTTCTCGCTGCCGCATCCATTGCCTCATCCACGGTCTTCTTTGTCGGAAGCGCGCAAACGCTGAAAGCCCATCCCAAAGAGTCCCACCTCCGCAACATCCGTCAACTGACACGCGGTGGAACTAATGCGGAGGCGTACTTTTCGGCCGATGGGAAAAAACTGATCTTTCAATCCACGCGCGATCCCTACAAGTGCGATCAGATTTTTTCGATGAACTCGGATGGATCCAACCTGCGCCTGGTCAGCACGGGAAAAGGACGGACGACGTGCAGCTATTTCACGCCCGACGGAAAGCGCATCATCTACGCCTCGACGCACCTGGGCTCGCCCGATTGTCCTCCTGCCGCCGACCGCTCCGCGGGCTACGCCTGGGGCCTGTACAAGGACTTCGATATATTCTCGGCAAAACCCGACGGCACGGACATGAAGCGTCTCACCAACACCGTGGGGTATGACGCCGAAGGAACCATCTCTCCGGACGGAAAGAAGATTGTCTTCACGTCCACCCGCGACGGAGATATTGAACTCTACGAAATGAATATGGATGGGTCCAGCCAGCGGCGGCTCACGAGCGAGCTCGGCTATGATGGCGGCGCGTTTTATTCCCAGGACAACCAGTGGATCGTCTGGCGGGCAAACCGGCCGAAAACAGCTGAAGAAGTGAAGAGCTACAAGGACCTGCTGGCAAGAGATCTGGTCATGCCCGCGAAAATGGAAATCATGATCATGAAAGCCGACGGCACTCAAAAGAAGCAACTCACATTCAATGGCGCCGCCAATTTCGCGCCCTACTTTCTTCCAAACGGCAAACAAATCATCTTTGCATCCGATGTGAATAACAAGGCCCAGGGCATACCGAACTTCGATCTGTACGTAATGAGCCGCGACGGATCCGGTCTGCAGCAGATCACATTCGACGAAGGGTTCGACGCATTTCCCATGTTCAACAACGATGGAAAGAAACTGGTCTGGGCATCCAGCCGAAACGGCGCCAAAGAGGGCGACATCAACATCTTCATCGCGGACTGGGCGGACTGACTGAATGAATGACGATTTGTATCAGGCTCTCAAAAAGCGAGTCTCCGGTGAAGTTCGCTTCGACGATACCTCACGCCTGCTCTACAGCACCGATGCGAGCATTTATGAAATCGAGCCCATCGGTGTCGTGATTCCACGCACCCATGAAGACGTATTCGCCACCATGGAAGTTGCCAGTGATTTCAAAGTGCCCGTCCTTCCGCGAGGCGCAGGCACCAGCCTGGCGGGTCAAACGGTTTGCGATGCGGTCGTCATCGACATGTCGAAATATCTGAATCGCGTGCTGGAAGTGAACCGCGAAGAACACTGGGCCATCATCGAACCCGGTCTCGTCCAGGAAAACTTCAATCGCCATCTTCGTCCCATGGGCTTTCTCTTTGGACCCGATACCGCCACCGCAAATCGCGCCACGCTCGGCGGCATGATGGGCAATAACTCCGCCGGATCCCACTCCATCCTGTATGGAAAGACCATCGATCACATTCTCTCCACGGATGTGGTTTTGTCCTCCGGAGAAGGCCGTACGCTCGGTCCAATCACATTCGACGAGGCGCACCGCCGCGGCGGTCTCGAAGGCCGGATCGCGGAAATTGTCAGCGCCCACCGTGATGAAATCGACCAACGCTTTCCGAAGATCATGCGGCGGGTGAGCGGATACAACCTCGACGAGTTCATCCGCAACGGCAAGTTCAACCTCTCGAAATTGATTGTCGGTTCCGAGGGAACACTCGCCGCGGTGCACCAGGCAAAAGTGAACATCGAACCTCGGCCGCCGGCGACGGCGCTTTGCGTGGTTCACTTCAAAGACATCGTGGAGTCGATTCGCGCCAGCGACGTCATTCTGCCGTTCGAACCCTCGGCGATCGAACTCGTCGATGACCTCATCATCGGTCTGGCACGAAGTTCGCTGGAGATGTCGCGGCAAATCGGATTTATTGAGGGTCATCCTGCAGCAATTCTTCTCGTGGAATTTTATGGAGAGAGCGAAGCCGCGGTGAAATCCAAGGTCGAAGCAATGGAAGCCGCGCTGAGAAGGGAAAAATTCGGATATGCCTACGTGCGGGCATTCGACCCTGCAGAGCAGTTCAATATCTGGAAAGTGCGCAAGGCTGGCCTTGGATTGCTCCTGGGAATGAAAAGTGCTCGAAAGCCGATTGCATTCATTGAAGACTGCGCGGTGGAGCCATCCAAACTTCCGGAGTTTTTCATCCGGTTCCGCGACGTCATTCACAAGTACGGCACGTCTGCCGGATACTACGGACATGCGAGTGTCGGCTGCCTGCACATCCGGCCGCTGATCAACACCAAGGATCCGGTTGATATTCAGATCATGCAGGATATGACCGATGAGATCGCCGACCTTGTGATCGAATTCGGCGGCAGCATGAGCGGCGAGCATGGAGACGGACTGGCACGGAGCTATTTGAACGAGAAACTGTTCGGGTCGACTATTTACCGGGCATTTCTGGACGTAAAGCATGCCTTCGATCCCGAAGGCCGGATGAATCCGGGCAAAATTGTCAACGCACCGCCGATGACGCAAAACCTGCGCTATGGCGGCGAATACCGAAGCACCCATATCGCCACACATTACGATTTCACGCGAGAAGGCGGTTTTGCCAACGCCATCGAAATGTGCAATGGCGCAGGCGTCTGCCGGAAGCAGAACGAGGGAACGATGTGCCCGTCGTACATGGTCACGATGGAAGACGTTCACTCAACTCGAGGACGTGGAAACCTTCTGCGCGAAATCATTTCCGGAAAACTTCCAGCCCACGAATTCACGGGCAAAGCACTGCACGACGCGCTCGATCTCTGCCTGGAGTGTAAAGGGTGCAAGGCCGAATGCCCTTCCAATGTGGATATGGCGAAGCTCAAGTATGAGTTTCTGGCGCACTACAACGATGCGAACGGAACGCCGTTCCGGTCGAACATCTTCGCGCACATCCATGCGCTCAGCCGGGTGGCGTCGTTTATGCCGTCTCTGTCGAATTCCATGATGAGCCGTCCCTTGGTTCGCAAGGCATTGGACCGCTACGTGGGAATCGATGCGCGTCGAAAACTGCCGCCCATTGCGAAACAGACCTTCGAAGCATGGTTTCGACGGCGCAACCGATCCGCGCGCAGAGCGGAAAAACGCAATGTCGTTCTCTTTCACGATACGTTCATCAATTTCAACTATCCCGAAGTCGGCAAGGCCGCGACGCTGCTGCTCGAGGCCGCGGATTATCACGTGGAGATTGTCGAACGGCAATGTTGCGGACGGCCGATGATCTCAAAAGGCCTTCCCGAAGAAGCGCGCGAAAATGCACGGTTCAATGTCGGGAAGCTCCAGCCTTTTGTCGAAGCCGGGTTTTCCGTCGTGGGCTGCGAGCCCAGTTGCATCCTCACGTTTCGCGATGAGTATCCGGATCTGCTGACCGGCCATGCGGTGGACGAAGTGGCGAAGTCCACATTTCTGCTGGAGGAATTCATTGTGAAGGAAAAACAGGCGGGCCGGTGGACGCTGGAATTTCCAAAACAGCCCGGCAAGGCGCTGATTCACGGCCATTGCCATGAAAAAGCGCTGATCGGATCGCGCTACTTGAAGGAAGCCATGGCACTGGCATACACGGTGGAAGAGGTGGACTCGGGTTGCTGCGGAATGGCCGGGTCGTTCGGATTTGAGAAAGAACACTACGATGTTTCCATGGCGATCGGAAAGCGGCGGCTTTTCCCCGCTGTCGAGAACAATCCGGATGCGATCGTCGTGGCCCCTGGAGTTTCGTGCCGGCAGCAGGTGGAGCATGCAACGGGACGACGCGTTCTGCATCCGGCAGAAGCACTCATGCTCGCGTTGTAAAACTGTAGGCGCGGGCGATGAGCGGAGCGAATGCAAGCCCGATAGGGCGCAGCCAGGAATTAATGACCGCGCACGATCCATAAACTAAGGCTTCTGCAGAATCCGGATATTGCGCGGTCATAGACCGCGCCTACAAGGCACACAAAAAAAGATGTCAGCCACACCTGAAGGAACTCGTCGATTCGCCAAAAAGCTTGCTGGCCGCGTCGCTGCCCGGCACTTCGGCGAAGTGCAAGGACTCACGATGTCCTCCATCGGGATCGGTACGTACCTGGGCGAAGCAGACGACGCGACCGACGAGGCCTATCGAGCCGCCATTGTGCGTTCCGTCGAACTCGGCGTGAACGCAATCGATTCGGCAATCAACTATCGATTTCAGCGAAGCGAGCGATCTGTCGGTCAGGCCCTGCGCGACCTCGAATCGTCCGGAAAAGCCCAGCGCGACGAACTGGTCATCGCCACGAAGGCGGGCTTTCTGACGTTTGACGGCGACGTGCCGCTCGATCCGCTGCACTACGTACAGGACACTCTGATTTGTTCCGGCGTCATTGACGCCTGCGACATCATGGCAGGGAGTCACTGCATGACGCCGCGATACCTGGAGCACCAGCTGGATCAGAGCCTGCGGAATCTCGGAATCGACACCATCGATATCTTTTATATCCACAATCCCGAAACCCAACTCTCGGAAATCGATCGCGACGAATTCATCCGGCGGCTGCGGAAGGCCTTCGAATTTCTGGAAGGAGCGGTTCAGGACGGCAAAATCCGGCGGTATGGTTTGGCAACGTGGAACGCCTTCAGAGTGCCCCAATCGGCCCGCGATTCCATCTCCATCGAAGCCGCCGTGTTATGCGCCCATTCCATCGCGGCAGACAGCCACAACTTCAGATACGTGCAGCTTCCTTATAATCTTGGAATGCCTGAAGCATTTACACGATCCAACCAGCTCGTTGATGGACAATCGATGACGATTCTGGAAGCGTGCCGGCAGCTCGGCCTTTCGGTGGTGGCCAGCGCAACCATGCTTCAAAGCAAACTCAGCCATGGCCTGCCCGCAATCGTTTCCGAAAACCTTGGATTCCGGACCGATCCCCAGCGTGCCATCCAATTCGTCCGATCCACACCGGGAATCGCCGTGGGCCTGGTCGGCATGAGTCAGATCGCGCATGTCGAGGAAAACCTGGAAGTAGCATTGCTCCCTCCGGACCCCGGCGCGGTTGCAATGCTGTTCGAGGACACCTGAATTCGGCTAATATAGCGGATGGGCCTGGTGCCTGTCCTTACCGATGTATTACACCTTATAAAACTGGAGAATATAATGCGAAAACTTTCGCTGCTGGTCTGCTCACTCATGCTTCTCTTGCTTGCCGCGTGCGGCGGCAACTCAAATAACGAAATTCCACCACTGCCGGCTGGCGGAGGCGCCACTGCTGGTGGAGAAGCCCCTCCCGCGGCAACGGCTTCCATTATGGGAAAGATCTCCTTCGAAGGCGCCGTCCCGAAGCCAGCCAAGCTCCAGACGGGCGCCGACTCCAACTGCAAGAAGGAACTGTTCAGCGAAGACACCAAGGTCAAGGATGGTGGATTGGCAAATGTCATTATCTATGTCAGCGGTGGCGACCTGGCGGGCAAGACCTACGCACCGCCGTCAACATCGGTGGAAATTGAACAGATTGACTGTCACTACATTCCTCACGCTTTTGTCATTCAGGTTGGTCAGGAACTGAGTGTCAAGAACGGCGACCCGACATTGCACAACATTCACACGGTGGGCGACGTGAACCCGCAGTGGAACGTTGGCCAGCCGGTCAAGGATATGGTCAACAAGCACACGTTCGACAAGGAAGAGGTTTTGCTGCCGGTAAAATGCGACGTTCACGGGTGGATGAAAGCGTTTATCGCAGTCGTCAGCAATCCATTTGCAACCGTGTCCGCCGAAGGCGGCGCCTATGAACTGAAGCTTCCTGCCGGAAAATTTGAGATCACCGCCATTCACGAAAAGTACGGCAAGCAGACGGTGATGGTCGAAGTGAAGGACGGCGACAAGACGATGAAGAATTTCTCGTTCAAGGCCAGCGACGCAAAGTCCGGCAATTAACAATGTCACGCAGCGTTCGCGTTGCGGTTGCGCTTCATGAAGAGGGCGCCAATATCGGGTTACACCGGTTCGCCCTCTTCACGGCGTGCTGCACCGCTTTTTTGATTTTTGTCGGCGGCCTCGTCACCAGTACTCAATCCGGATTGTCGGTGCCCGACTGGCCCACCACCTACGGTTCGAACATGTTTACGTTCCCGTTCTCCAAGTGGGTAGGCGGGATTTTCTACGAGCACAGCCATCGTCTTGTTGCTTCGTTTGTCGGATCTCTGACCGTCATCCTCGCCTTCTGGACCTGGGTTGCGGAAAAACGGCAGGGGGTGCGATGGCTGGCGGTCGCGGCATTGGGCGCGGTCGTGGCGCAGGGAGTTCTGGGCGGCCTCACGGTGATGCTTCTGCTGCCCACTTCGATATCCATGGCTCACGCCTGTCTGGCGCAAACATTCTTCTGCCTTGTGATTGCGATGGCTCTGTTGACATCGCCGCGGTGGAAACAGGGCTTGCCGATTGCCTTCAGTACCAAAACCTCCCGCAGTTCGATCACGCTACCATTGCTGACCGCCGTGACAACTGGCGCAATCTACATCCAGCTGCTGCTGGGCGCTCTGATGCGGCATACCGACTCCGGCCTGGCGATCCGGGATTTCCCCTTGTCGTTTGGAAGAATCATTCCGCACTTTACAACGAGCCACATTGCGATCCATTTTTCTCATCGCGTGGGGGCGCTGCTGGTGAGCGTCATGATCGTCTGGACGTTCCTGACAGTAAGAAACGAGTACCGCAAGAACACGCTTCTGCGACGACCTGCAACAGTGCTGTTTTCCCTGTTGTGGCTTCAGCTGATGCTTGGCGCATGGACGGTTTGGAGTGAGAAGGCCGTTCTCATCACGACGGCGCACGTGGCAACCGGCGCGCTCGTACTCGGAACTTCGGTTCTGCTGATGCTGCGAGCCTGGGTCATGGTTCCGGTTCCTTTGCGTGAGGCAGCATGGCGGTAACGGAACTGGGAATCGCAAACCGCCGGGTTCGCGCTGCCGATTTCGTGGAGCTCACCAAGCCAAGAATCACACTGATGGTGCTGGTCACCACTCTGGTGGGTTTTTATATGGGCTCGGAGGGCCGCATTTCATTGCTGGTATTGCTCAATACCATCATCGGAACGGGTCTTGTCGCCGCCGGCGCAAGTTCTCTGAATCAATATCTGGAACGTGATCTGGATGCCCGCATGTTGAGGACACGGACCCGGCCGCTGCCCGAAGGCCGTGTGCTACCCAACGAGGCCTTGCTGTTTTCTGTCGCGCTGGCCGTCACTGGAGTGACGTACCTCACTATTTTCGTAAATGGAATTACAGGTGCGCTGGGAGCGCTGACGCTCGCTGCTTACATCTTTGTATACACACCGCTGAAAACCCGAACGGCATTCTGCACGTTGATCGGCGCACTGCCCGGCGCGGTGCCCCCGCTGATGGGATGGACCGCGGCGCGCGGCAATATGGACGAGGTGGCGCTTTCAATTTTCGCCATACTTTTTCTCTGGCAGATGCCGCATTTCTTTGCGATCGCATGGATTTTCACCGAAGACTATGCGCGCGGAGGTTTCGTGATGCACTCCAGCGGCGTCGCTACAGGACGCCAGATCATTCTCTACTGCTGCGTCCTGATACCTGTCAGCCTGCTGCCAACGCTGTTTGGAGCCACCGGCACGATTTATTTTTACGGCGCCCTGCTGCTGGGCTTTATCTATCTGGGTTACGGAACTGCAGTCGCGCTGTTTCGTTCCAATACGCACGCACATCGGCTGCTGAGGATTTCAATCCTGTACTTGCCTGCGCTGCTCGTGCTTATGATGTTCGACAAGGTGTAATCGATTTGAGCAACGAAGCAGCCGTCCAGGTCCTCAACATCACTCACAACTATGGGGAGCGCAAAGCCCTTGCCGGGGTGAGCTTCGATGTGCGCCGCGGTGAAATTTTCGCGTTGCTCGGCCCGAATGGCGGCGGCAAGACGACTCTCTTTAAGATTCTCTCGACCGCTCTGTCGCCCTCCGATGGAACCGCGAAAATCATGGGCTTCGATATTCGCGCGCAAGCCAACGATGTTCGGCGAAGAATTGGAATCGTATTCCAGAATCCAAGCCTGGATAAGAAACTAACGGTTCTGGAAAACCTGCGATACCACGGACAACTCTATGGGCTGCGCGGCAAGGAACTCACCGATCGCGTCAACGAAATGATGGACCGGCTGATGGTTGCCGACCGCGCGGGCGATCTTGTCGAAAAATTGTCCGGCGGACTGGCGCGGCGAGTGGAGCTTGCAAAGGGATTGCTGCATCGTCCGGAGGTGCTGATCCTGGACGAACCGTCGGTAGGACTGGATCCTGGAGCGCGGCGCGACCTGTGGATGTACCTGATGAAGCTGCGAGAGAAGGAAGGCGTGACGATTCTGGTGACGACCCATCTGGTCGATGAGGGCGATCGAAGCGATCGCGTTCTGGTCCTGAACCTCGGGCAGGTCGTCGCATTTGGAACCCCCGAATCCTTGAAGAAGGAGATCGGCGGAGACGTCATCGCCATTGCGAGCAAGGATCTTGAGAAGTTGAGCTCGGCGATCCGCGATAAATTCTCCATTACGCCGACCATGCTGAATGGCACATTGCGCGTGGAAAAGCAGCAGGGTCACACGTTCATCGGGCACGTCGTCGACGCATTTCCGGACCTGATCGACTCGGTGAGCCTGTCGAAGCCCACTCTGGAGGATGTGTTTATCGCCAGAACCGGACATCGCTTCTGGGAGGAACAATGACGGAAATGCGCAGTTCGTTCCTTCTGAGCGCGTCGGTGTTGTGCCGGCGGGAAGTCGTGCGGTTCCTCCGGCAGCGCAGCCGGATCATCGGAGCGCTGGGCTCGCCGCTGATTTTCTGGCTGTTGCTGGGTTCCGGAGTAGGAACATCGTTCGCGGGTGGACCGGGCGGAAGCAACTATCTGGAATACTACTTCCCGGGAACGGTGGTGTTGATTCTTCTTTTTACGGCAATCTTCGCAACCATCTCGATCATTGAAGACCGTAAGGAAGGCTTTCTGCAAGCCGTCCTGGTGGCGCCAATTCCCCGCTCTTCTTTTGTGTTTGGAAAGATGGCCGGCGCGACGGCGCTTGCTGTCATTCAAGGCGTACTGTTCATGTTGCTTGCTCCGCTGGTTGGTTTCTCCTGGTTGATGCTTCCTCTGACTCTTGTGATGTTGACCCTGGTGGCATTCAGCCTGACCGGACTGGGCTACGTCATCGCCTGGAGGATGGATTCGACTCAGGGCTTCCACGCGATCATGAATGTGTTGCTGATCCCCATGTGGCTGCTGTCGGGTGCGGTATTTCCGGCGAAGAACGCTTCATTCTGGCTGAAGGCTGTGATCATGATAAATCCCCTAACATATGGCCTGGCAGCAGTGCGATGGTGCATGTACGGAACGACGCTCGGCTCGACCATGGATCTGCCTCCGTTTGGGTTGTCGCTTATCATTACCATCGCATTTGGATTGACGATGTTTATGGCCTCACTTGTCATGACGCGGAGGCCGGCATGAAATTTGCAATCGTTGCCATGGTGTTGATCGCGGCCTGTTCCAAAAAGGCGGACCTTCCCGTCATGAATACCGTTCCGGAATTCACCTTCATCGAGCGCAGTTCGCGCGAGGTGAAAAACCAGGAACTGGCGGGCCAAATCTGGGTCGCGGATTTCGTCTACACCAGTTGCGGTGGATTCTGCCCCCGAATGACCGAAAAGATGCGGAAGCTTCAAGATCTGCTTCCCAAAGATATCCGGCTGGTGTCGTTCTCGGTCGATCCCGACACCGACACGCCGGCGGTTCTCTCTGAGTATGCGAAGCGCTACGGCGCGGACCCGGATCGATGGTTGTTCCTCACAGGCAATAAGGATTCGCTCTTCAAGCTTTCAAAGGACGGATTCAAGCTTGCCGTAGATGACACCGGCGGTACGCTCATTGAACCGATCACGCACAGTTCGCGGTTTGCACTTGTCGATGGCCGGGGACGTATCCGCGGATATTATTCCATGGATGAGGAATCCGAACTCGCCCATCTCGTCAGCGACGCAAAGTCGCTTCTGTAAGAATTGAATGCTGGCCATCTCCGACCTTCCCGCTCTCAATGCCACTCTGAACCTGACATCGGCGGTGCTTCTCGGCACCGGTTACTACTTCATCCGGAAGCGCAATATTCGCGCGCACAAGATGTGTATGGTGACCGCGCTGATCACCAGCACCGCTTTCCTGACGTCGTATCTGATCTATCACTATTCGGTCTTGCACGTGCCGTTCACAAAGCAGGGATGGATTCGGCCGGTGTATTACTTCATTCTGGCCACTCATGTCTCTCTGGCAATCGTCATCTTGCCTCTCGTCCTCCGCACCGCCTACTTCGCCTTCCGTTCCCGTTTCGACAAACACGTCCGCATCGCCCGCTGGACATTCCCGCTCTGGATGTATGTTTCCGTCACCGGCGTCATCGTCTACCTGATGCTCTACCAGTTGTAAGCGCGGTCCGACAGTGCCAAGGATTCCATTCCCTTGCCTCGGCGAACCGCTACAGCGTAGGCTGTCGCCATGAAAAATCACGATATCCCCGACTTCAGGCGCCGCCTGATGTGGCACGGCATTTTCCTTTTTCTTCTCGCCCTGCTCACAGGCTTCCTGATTCCTGCGCTGGCAAATCCGCGTATGGGAGTTTCCGCACATCTCAACGGGGCGATGGCTGGAACCTTTCTGGTAATCCTCGGCCTGGTTTGGCGGGAACTCCGATGGACGCCGAAAATCGCGGCCGTCACATTCTGGATTGCGCTCTTCGGAACCTACATGAACTGGGCGTTCACGCTTCTTGGCGGAATCCTTGGCACCAGCCGGCTGACGCCTCTTGCCGGAGCTGGATTCTCCGCGCCGGCCTGGCAGGAGACCTTTGTGGCCGCCGGCTTGGTGCCCATGACAATTTCAATGGTGATCTGCGGTGCGCTGGTGCTGTTCGGCTTGAGAGGGGATTCACCCCTGGAGAAGCGATGAAAGGACGAAGGCGGGGTGATGATGCCTCAATCAGAAAGGACTTCGCATGGACCGACTCGGCGTTCCGGAACTCTTGATCATCCTTTTAATTCTTCCCTTCTTTGCGGCTATTACAATCATTCCCTTATGGCAGATCTGCAAGAAGGCGGGCTTCTCCCCCGCTCTTGGACTCTTGGGGATCATTCCAGTGGTGCATATTGGCCTGCTGTTCTTTCTCGCCTTCGCGGAATGGCCCGCCATGAAGGAACTTCTGGAAAGCCGGAGAAAGAGTTAGTGGATGAAATGCGAGAGGATTTTTATTCTGCTCGAGCATGAATCCCTCACCCGCCGCGCCAGCCCGCTGGCTGTCGCCGCACCCTCTCCCTTCGGGAGAGGGATGCGGCCCTGGTAGTATCCACAGCGGGAATCTGAGAGAATCGACAACGAGGTAATCGAGATGGCCGATTCTGCACTTGTTGTCATTCGAACGTTCATCAACGACTTTGATGCGGGAATTGCCCGGACTGCTCTTGAGGCCGCAGGCATCGAGTCGATGATCCAAAGCGATGATTGCGGAGGCATGCGCCCTCACCTCTGGATGGGTGGAATTGATCTTCTTGTCCGCTCCGAAGACGCTCCATTTGCCGAGGAAGTCCTTTCCGGTGCGAAAACCAATGGATAATTGCCTCTTCTGTAAGATTCTCGCGAATCAGGTTCCGTCCAGTACTGTGTACAAAGACGACCTGTGCACGGCCTTTCTCGATATCCGCCCGATCAATACCGGACACGTGCTGGTGATCCCCAACGAACACGCCAGTTTTCTTTCCGGACTCCCGCCCGATACGGGCGCCCAGATGTTCCGCGTCGCGCTACGCCTGGGGCAGGCATTGCGCAGCGGCGTGGTCCCGTGCGATGGCGTGAACTTGTTTCTCGCCGACGGAGAGGCCGCGGGCCAGGAAGTGTTCCATGTTCACCTGCACGTGTTTCCTCGTTTTGCGGGAGACAGTTTCCGGATTAGTTTCGGTGCATCCCGCCTTACGCTGACTAAAGAGGATCTCGATGCGACGGCCGACCGTCTTCGTGCGGCGCTCTAAGTATAGGCGCGGCCTGTGATCACGCTGACGGGGGTGTCGAAGGTCTTCGAAGGCAAGCGGAAGGCGAAGGCGCTGGATGGGGTAAATCTGCATGTGGATCACGGGGACCTGGTCGCGATCGTCGGCCCGTCCGGCTCCGGAAAGTCCACGCTTCTGAATCTTATCGGAGGGCTCGATCGTCCCAGCAGCGGGTCCATTGCCATCGATGGTCAGGATCTGGCAACGCTTTCCGACGATGATCTCACGCGCGTGCGCCGCGACAAGATCGGATTCATCTTCCAGTTCTTCAATCTGCTGCCAACTCTGAACTGTCTCGAAAATGTCGCGCTTCCCCTGCACCTGCGCAACTGGCCGAGGAAGAAAACCGAAGAACGAGCGGCGGAACTTCTAACAATGGTAGGCCTTGGCCATCGCGTCGACCATCTCCCCGATGAACTCTCCGGCGGCGAACGCCAGCGTGTCGCCATCGCGCGGGCCCTTTCCGTCTATCCTCCGATACTTCTTGCCGATGAACCGACCGGAAACCTCGACACCAATACCGGCGTGGACATTCTGAAACTCATCCACGAACTACATCGGCAACTGCATTCCACTGTATTGATTGTCACGCACGATGCCGGCGTCGCCGAACAATGCCTGAGAACCGTGAAGCTGCGCGATGGAAGAGTCGTCGAGGATCACCGCAAATGATGCTATTCCGCCTGCTGAGCTGGCCGTATCTCCGGCGTCATTCGTTTCGATGGGCGTTGACCGTTGCAGGCATTGTGCTGGGCGTCGCGGTGTTCGTGGCCATGCATATCGCCAATCGATCCGTCCACGCGGCATTCGCCGACACCGTCGACCGCATCGCCGGATCGACGCAGTTGCAGGTGACTGCCGGAGAGTTCGGATTTGACGAAGCGGTGCTGGAAAAAGTCCAGAACGTTCCGGAAGTCGGCATTGCGGTGCCGGTGATTGAAGCCACCGTGGAAACGGGACTGAAAGACCAGGGCAGCCTCCTGATTCTTGGCGTCGACCTGGTGGGAGACCGCAGTCTGCGCCAGTATGAAATGGACAGCGCCGAGGATGCCATTATCGACGACCCGCTCGTCTTTCTCGCGCAGCCCGATTCGCTGATGGTCACAAAAGACTTTGCCGACCGTAATGGATTCCACGTCGGCAACCGCATTCCGCTCTATACCATTGACGGCGAAAAGCAATTCACAATCCGGGGAATCATGAAGTCGGCCGGTCTGACTCAGGCCTTCGGCGGAAACCTTGCGATCATGGATATCTATGCGGCCCAGGCCGTATTCGGGCGTGGCCGGCGATTCGATCGCATCGACCTGCGGGTGAAGGAGGGCGTCACCATTGAAGATTGCCGGCGTGCGCTGCAATCGAGACTGGGTCCCGGATTTGAAGTCGAACCGCCGTCGTCGCGAAGTCAGCATTTCGAGGCCCTGATGAAAAGCTATTCGATGGCTACAACGATTTCGAGCCTGTTCGCGCTGGTGGTCGGCATGTTCATCATTTACAACTCGTTCGAAATTGCTGTCACACAACGCCGCTCCGAGATTGGAATTCTCCGCGCCCTCGGCGCCACGCAATCGCAGGTCCGGCGCGTGTTTCTGCTCGAAAGCACGGTTGCAGGACTGATCGGTTCGCTCCTCGGAGCTGCGCTGGGTGTGCTGCTGGCTTTTGCCGTATCCGGTTATATGGGACAGTTGACCGAACAGACCGCGGGCGTTGCCCAGCGCGTGGACCGGCTTGAGGTGGATCCTGCGCTGCTGCTGTTTGCGATTCTCGCCGGACTTGCCACCAGCGTACTGGCCGCATGGCTGCCAGCTCGGAATGCCGCTGCAGTCGATCCGGTGAAGGCGCTTCAAAAGGGCAAGTATCAGGTCATCTCGGCGGGTGAAAACCGCAGGAGGCGCATTCTCGCCGCGGTTTTCTTAACGGTATCTCTGGGCACCTTGCTTTTCGCTTCATGGAAGCCCGCGTTTTATCTCGGGTACATTCTCATGATTGCGGCCGCACTGCTGTTTGCGCCGACCTTGACTTCGCTTCTTTCGCTGGCCATCCGCCCGGTTCTACGCTGGCTTCTCCCCGCGGAAGGTACGCTCGCGGCAGACAGCCTGATTCAAACTCCGCGCCGCACGTCGGCCACCGTGGCCGCACTGATGCTTTCCCTGGCCATGGTGATGGGGTTCGGTGGCATCACCGATTCGATTCACGAGTCTCTCAACGAATGGATGAACACGGCGCTCAATCCGGATTTTTTTGTCTCTCCATCGGCCAATCTCACCGCGCGCTCATCCACATTTCCTGCGGAAATTGGACAGGTCATTGAGTCCGTGCCCGGAGTCGGGATGGTGCAACTGGTGCGCAGTGCCCGCATTCCGATCCATGGCACTCCGGTGATGGTGATCGCAATTGAAACGGAAAAACTCGCACATACCGTGCATCGCGTCCCAATTGCCGGCAATGTGGATGACATGAATCGGCTGGCCGCGGAAGGCAGAGGATTGATTGTCTCCGACGGTTTTCAGGCTCTGCAGAAGATTAAACTCGGCGATATGGTTCAACTGCCAACTCCGTCGGGAATACGGGCGCTTCCGATAGTTGGAATCATTCGCGACTACTCCGACATGCAGGGCAGCATCTTCATCGACCGATCGGTATATCTGAAGTGGTGGGGCGATGATTCTGTGAACATCGCGCGTGTCTACGTCAGAAAGGGCGAAAATGCGGCGGAGGTAAGACAACGCGTCCAAGGCGCGCTCGCAGGCCGGAAGCGCCTGCTTGTGCTTTCCAATGATGAAGTGCGCGCCTACGTTTTTCGTCTGACGGACCAGTGGTTTTCGATGACGTATAACCAGATCGTGGTGGCCGTCCTTGTTGCGGTTCTGGGTATCGTTAATACGCTTACGGTATCGATCACCGACCGCCGGCGTGAACTTGGCGTGATGCAGGCCGTCGGAGGATTGCGCAATCAGATCCGCCGCACGATTTGGATTGAAGCCGTCAGCATCGGTTTCATTGGATTGATTCTCGGCGTGGGACTGGGGATATTGAACGTGTACTACAGCCTGGGAATGGTGCGCCGCGACCTGGGTGGACTGGATCTCGATTACACATTCCCGACGACAATTGTTCTGTGGATGGTTCCCGTTATTCTGGGAGCGGCATTTGTAGCATCGCTCGGTCCGGCGGAAGCCGCGGTGCGAGGATCGCTGGTTGAGGCACTGGAATATGAATAGAAGACGCCAATTCGCGTTGCTTTTCGCGGGGCTGTTGCTGATGTGCGCTGCAATCTCCGCCCAGGACCCGCGGTCGATTGTGGAAGAAGCGCAAAAACGGTCGACATCGTCTTCTCAAAGATATGAAGGCACGCTGCAGGTGATTGATGAGAAAACCAAGGTAACGACAAAGCGCTGGCAATATGAACGGATTGGTTCCCACGGAATGAGCAAGTCCATATTGCGCTTCGTCGCTCCTGCGGAAGTCAAAGGCGTGGCGCTTCTGGTAGTCAATCACCCGGACCGGTCTTCGGACCAGTGGATGTGGACACCCTCGATTGCGCGCGAACGGCGGATTGCGATGCAGGATCGCTCCGGAAGGTTTTTCGGAACCGATTTCAGTTACGAGGATCTCGAGGAACGCGATACCAGTCAGTTCGACTACAAGATGATGGCTCCGGAGCAGATGGACGGCGCCATGTGCTGGAAGATTGAATCCCGCCCGAAGCAGACTAAGGTGTCGCAGTATACGCAGTCGCTGCTGTGGATACGCCAGGACAACTACGTCGTGGTCCAGATTGAAAATTACAAGAAGGACCAGATGGTGCGGCGGGCAAAATACAGCGACATTCAAAGGGTGCAGAACATCTGGACGCCTCAGATCATTGAGATGTTCGACGCGCAGCGGAAGAGCCGAACGGTGCTCAAGATTGAACGGCTCCAGTACAACGTTCCAATGAAGGAAGACGATTTCACTCTTCAGGCGCTGCAGCGGGGGAGTTGATCCGCCCAACTGTAGGCGCGGTCTATGACCGCGCAGGGTTTCTCAATCCGTGTTACCGCATAATCAGGATTGCGCGCGGTCATAGACCGCGCCTACAGCTGTTATGAATTTCGCATTCGCACTACTCCTGCTCACGCAGAACTTCACCCAGCGCGGTTTCATCGAATCCCGCACGACGTTCTATCCACAAACCGCGACCAGCGATTCGAGTCATATTGTTGGGGAAATGCTCCTGCGCGATGAAGTGTTCTACAGACCGCACAACGATCTCCGGGTGTCCGGCGGTCTCGATCTGCGTACCGACACCCATCATCAAGTTGAACGGTCGCTTCACCTCGGATGGCAGGATCGCGAACTTCAGCGTCCTCTATTGTCCGTACGACGTCTGAGCGCCGAGTATCATCACGGAGGGTTCAACATCGAAGCCGGCAAGCAGTTTGTCCGCTGGGGGCGCGCCGATATCCTCAATCCCACCGACCGGTTCGCGCCCCGGGATTTCATAACGGCGGTCGACAAGGAGTACCTGGGCATCATGGCAGCCCGTACCACATTTGAACGGGCCGCGAACACCATCGACGCCATCTGGGCGCCTCGGTTCACACCCGGCCGGATTCCGCTGGCAGGACAACGCTGGCTTCCGACGCCCGCCGGAGTTTTACTGCCTCCGCTGCACTTCCAGATTCCCAGGGGTTCGCAGTACGGAATCCGCTGGAGCCACGTGGGCCTTGTGGAGTTCTCCGCGGCCTATTATCAAGGCTTCAACGATGTTCCATCGCTTGACCTGTCGTATCCGAAGCTTTGCATGACTGGCGGTGATGCGGCTGTGCCGCTCCGCTGGCTGACAATCAAGACCGAAGCAGGATTTTTCAATTTTTCGAACACTGGCGCGGATGACTATGTTCAGTATGTGATCCAGCTGGAACGGCAATCCGGCGAATGGTTTTTCGTTGGCGGTTATGCCGGTGAAATTCTGACGCAACGTGGAACGCCAGGCTCCAGATTCAATCCGGACCGCGGCCTGAGCCGATCCATCCTTGCACGCGCGGGTTACACCATCGACACAAACCGAACCATCGCCATGGAAACCGCCGTGCGCCAGAACGGAAATGGACTTTGGACAAAGGTGGAATACTCCCAGGCGTTCGGTCAACATTGGCGTCTGACCGGCGGCCTTTCCTTGATGCGAGGAACGCCTTCAGATTTCCTTGGCCAATATCGCCGCAATTCTCACGGGCTAATCGCGGTAAAGTATAGCTTCTGAGGTTGATGACGATGCCATTGGATCCGGCGATTCTCAGTTTGATCGCACAATTCCGCAGGTCGCCGAAGTGGGACAATCAGCTGGATCTGGAGTTGATCCAGAGATTCTGGCCCGAACTGGTTGGCGCACAACTCGCAGCGGCAACCCAGATTATCGCCATTCATGGATCGAAAGTGGTGTTGAACGTCCCCGATCTGATCTGGCGCAAGCAATTGATGCGCATGAAACGCCAGCTCCTGCAGAAGATTAATGAACCCTGGGGGGGACAGAAAATCACGGAGATTGCAATTACATATGAAAATTAGTGAAACCGATGTGGAGTACGTGGCAAAGCTCGCCAATCTTGAGGTTCCCGAGACTGAAAAGAAGGAACTGGCGGAACAGCTGAGTCGAATTGTCGAACATGTCGAACAGCTGAACACGCTCGATGTTTCAACGGTGCCTCCGACATACCAGGTCGTCACCGGCTGGAAGCATGCAGTCCGCGAAGATCGGGCCGTAGCACGCACTGGCAGCTCCGAAGCGGGCAAGTCCGTAAAGCTTTTCAAAGTTCCGAAGGTGATTACGGAACGATGAACCTCAAAAATCTTACTGCCGATAAGCTGGTCTTGCTGTATGCCAATCGCGATCTGAGCGTCTCCGAAGTCATATCGAGCGTTTTTGATGAAATCGATCGATCGGACGGGAAGATTCACGCTTTCATCACGCTATGCCGTGACCGGGCGCTTGAAGAGGCTCGCCGGACGGATTCTCGAATTGCGGCTGGTGAACCGCTCCATGCCCTCACTGGTGTCCCCGTTGCCATCAAAGATAACATGGCGGTTCGCGATGTGACGACGACGTGCGGCTCGAAAATGCTGGAAAACTACATTCCACCCTACACCGCAACTGCTGTCGAACGGCTGCGCAGCGCCGGCGCCATCATTGTCGGCAAAACCAACATGGATGAATTCGCAATGGGATCATCCACGGAAAATTCCGGGTTTTTCGTCACTCGAAACCCCCATAACCTGGAACGCGTGCCGGGAGGATCGAGTGGCGGGTCCGCGGCGAGTGTCGCCGCCGGAATGTCACTTGTCGCATTGGGCTCCGATACCGGCGGATCGATCCGGCAACCGGCATCGTTCTGCGGCGTCGTGGGCCTGAAGCCGACATACGGACGAGTATCCCGCTACGGGCTGGTGGCCTACGCGTCCTCGCTGGATCAGATCGGGCCGTTCACGAAAAGCGTGCGCGAATGCGCGCAGGTGCTGGAGACGATCAGCGGGTTCGATCACTACGATTCGACCTCGGCAGATACACCAGTCGATTCCTATCTGAAGTGTCTGGATCAGCCATTGAACGATGTCCGCATTGGAATCCCCCGGGAGTATTTCGCCAGTATCAACGGCGGCGTGGACCCCGACGTGAAGGCCAATCTGGAATCGGCAATCAAACGTTACGAAGGCATGGGCTGCAAAATTGAGGAGATCGGCCTGCCCCATACAGAGCACGCCGTAGCGACGTACTATCTCATCGCCACAGCCGAGGCGAGTTCGAATCTCGCACGCTACGATGGCGTCCGGTACGGATTGCGTGAAGGCGGAGCCGGAGGCTTAAACGAAATGTATCGGCGGACACGCATGGCCGGTTTCGGAAAGGAAGTGAAACGCCGGATTCTTCTGGGAACATACGCGCTCAGTGCCGGCTATTATGATGCGTTCTACCTCAAAGCGCTGAAGGTAAGAACGCTGATACTTCAGGATTTTCAGAAGGCGTTCGAGAAGGTGAACGTGATCCTGACGCCGACAACTCCCACCGCCGCATTTAAGATCGGCGAGAAAATCGCCGATCCCCTTTCCATGTATCTTTCGGACATTTTCACCATTACCTGCAATCTGGCCGGCTTGCCTGGAATCTCCGTACCATGCGGGAAAGATTCCGCGAATCTTCCCATTGGAATGCAGCTCATCGCGAATCACTTTCAGGAAGCGCTGCTGCTGCAAGTGGCTCACCAGTTCGAGAAAGCCGGAGGGTTCGGTAACGTTTCCGTCGGAATGTAGTCTGAAATTCGCACATCGCCGCAGTCTTGGCTTACAATAGAAACACCGTTTTGGGCAGTAGTTCACTGGAGGGGGAGATAATGAAGCAATTGGTTAAAGCGACCGCAATTCTGGCAGGCATGATGGCTTTCAGCGGAATTGCGTTTGCCCAATGCAAGATCGTCGTGGTCGATATGCAGGATGCGGTAATCAAATCGAATGAAGGCGTGGCCCAGAACGCGAAGTTCGATGCAAAAACAGCCGAGTGGGTGGCCAAACTCGACAAGAAAAAGGCGGATATCGACGCTCTCAATACGAAGTACAAGCAGCAGCAGGCGCTGGGGACCGCATCCGCCCTTGCCGAACTCAAGAGGCAAATCGATACTGCGACGACGGACCTCAACCGAATGACCGAAGATGCCCAGAAGGAAGTGGATGACTATCGCGATCAGCTGCTGAGTCCCATCATGATGACCGCACAGGCGACGCTGGATGCCCTGGCAAACGAAAAGAATTACAGCATCGTCTACGACCTATCCGCGCCAAACAGTCCGATCGTGTACTCCAGCAAAGAGTGCGACATTACCAATGAAATCAAAACCCGCATGAATGCCAAAACCGCGGCAGCCGGAACCACCACTCCGGCAACGGGCGGACGTGGAGCAACCAGCCCGGCGACCACAACTCCGGCAACGGGACGCGGTGGTGCAGCAACGGGTACAACCACGACGCCACCAAGAGGTGGGACGACCCCGGCCACCACAACTCCGGCAGCCGGCTCGCGGGGAACCACTCCGGCTCCTCCAGCAACGCCACCAGCAACACCGCCGAAATAGTGAATCCCTTTCCCGAAGGGAGAGGGTGCGCCCATCTATACAAAGGCTATACAAAGGCGCGCCGGGTGAGGGGTAAATTTCCTAATGCACCCGGTAGGCGGGATCGACTTTCGAAACAGAGAGATTCGTCACCACGTCGAAGCGATGCAACAGGTGACTGGCAAGCCGTTCGAAGTTTTCAACTTCGCAAATCTTATCGATTTCCGTGATGATCCGGTCCAGGGCGGATTCAATCTGCTCGTAGGTTTCATCGGCAAAAAATGTCCGCTGACACTCGAGGCGAATCTTATGCCTCAGGAATTCCTCCCTGTAAAACTGGGAGATGCGCTTTCGAGTACCTTCTTCGACAACCATTAGATTTCCTCGAGCTTGCTCTTCAATAATTCATTCACAGTCTGAGGATTCGCCCGGCCCTCGGTCGCCTTCATCACCTGGCCAACGAGGAATCCAAACGTACCAGTCTTCCCGGACTTGTATTGGGCCACAGGTTGGGGGTTGCCATCGATGATTTTCTGCACAATCCGATCGATTTCCGCAGAATCTGAAATCTGAACGAGTCCCTTTTCCTGAATGATGACCTTCGGGTCCTTTCCGCTCCGGACCATTTCCTCCATCACTGTCTTCGCCATCTTGCCGGAAATCGTTCCATTCTTCTCCAACAAAATCATGTCGGCAAGCATTTTGGGCGTCACCGGCGATGCGGAAAGGTCCTTCAGATCGATCCCGGCTTCCTTGTACGATCGCAGAAGATCTCCCATGATCCAGTTGGCCGCGGGTTTTGGCAGTCCACTGATCTTCGCCGCCTGCTCGAAATAGTCGGCGAGCGCCTTCGTCACGGTAAGCACAGCGGCGTCGTATTCGGAAAGGGCATACTCCCGCACAAAACGGTTGCGTCGAGATTCCGGGAGTTCGGTCATGGATTGTTCGACGGTCTTCAGCCACTCGGAGTCGAGCACGAGAAGAGGCAGATCCGGATCCGGGAAATAGCGGTAATCGTGGGCCTCTTCCTTGCTGCGCATCGATACGGTTCGTTCTTCTTCACTGTTCCATAGGCGGGTTTCCTGTATGACCCGTCCTCCCCCTTCGATCACGTCGATCTGCCGATCGATCTCGTAGTCGATGGCTTTC